>OFPS01001078.1_pt1 | contig 21622 bp, 20 predicted proteins | sample 1542111 | NCBI WGS metagenome assembly OFPS01 (sample SAMN04209233, study PRJEB22552) | human gut metagenome | biome: gut; material: feces | host: Homo sapiens | place: USA: Oklahoma | reverse complement strand
TTACTTTTTAATCTTCTAGTGTACGACTACCGGACACATTCTTCAAATATTCCTTCGGGTCGCCGTTCAGAATCAAATCCGCATAGCCCAGTGGGTCATTGTAGATAAGGTAGTCCAGTTCCGTCTGCTGCGCCATGGTCACATCCAGTGCATCCTCAACCCCGGTACAGTCAATGGAAATTTTTCTCCCATCCCGGAGCAGCAGCTCCACGCAGCCGGTGTCCATGTTGAAATAGCAATCTCTTGCATCGTACTTCATGTTTGTGTCCTTTCCGCCTTACGGCACCTTTACAGTTGTGACTTTTGTGATACGTCTTTTTTGATAAGGTTTTGGACACACAGCGGCTGGAAAAGAACCCTCGTTCTGCTTTCCGAAGAAAACAAAAAATCCGAACCCTTCTCCTATCGAGAAAAGGTTCGGATTTTCATTGTTTGGTGCGGATAAGAGGACTTGAACCTCCACCGAGTTGCCCCGATTAGAACCTGAATCTAACGCGTCTGCCAATTCCGCCATATCCGCATATTCTGTTGTGTTCCTGCGCCGTGACGCCGGGAACGATAGTTATTATACCAGATACAAAAGAAATGTCAAGGCTTAATTTCAAAATTATTCGACAAATTTTTGCAGCAAAGTTGGTGCACTCTGGATAGCGGCTGTGGGGCGCTTTTTAGGGCAGATTATGGTACAATAAACGATAGACAGTACCGCACAATTCCCGCCTGACGGCTTAAGCACCGTTCCGGCGGCTGCGGCACGGCATCTGCGTTGCCAAAATGCTCGATAATACACAAAGTATTATCTGCGCTTTTGGCTTAGCATCTGCCGCACCTCGCGCGCCGTATCGGCACTTAGAATTATGCGGTACTGTCTATACGTCCGGGCACCGCCCGGCGATTACGGAAAAACGAGGGAAAACAATGCTGAATGTGATTATTTTTCTGGTGGGCGCGCTGATCATGTTTTACATGGCGCTGCGCAGTGTGCGGGCGCGGCAGCAGCTGCGCACCAAGGGCGTCTGCGTACAGGCCACGGTAAGCGGCACGGTGCAGAGCCGGGACGGCGCTGCCTATGTGCTGGAGTTTACCACCGCAGGAGGCAGCCACCGGCTGCAATATCCCAAGCCCGCCAAGGGCAAGCCCTTTGCCGAGGGCAGCGTGGTCACCCTGTACTACGACCCGGATGCCCCGGAGAAGATGTTTGTGGAGGGCGACAAGTCCGTGCTGGGTGCCGAGCTGCTGTACGCTGGCATCGGCGTGGCGCTGCTGGTGCTGATGGTCGGCATCATGAACCGCTGAGAAGGAGGGACACCGCATGAAACTGGAACATTTCGGCATGGCTGAGCCGGGGGACTGCCGGTTGGTATTCACGGCAAGCGCGGAGGAGCTGACCGCTGCGCTGGCAAAGGAGCAGGCCGCCCCGGACGCCCCGCAGGACGAGGAAGAACTGCTGACGGCAGCGGTGAACCGCACCATTCTGGAAGGCTTTGATCCTCTTTACCGGCAGCTGGTGCAGGAGCAGCAGCTTGTACCGGTGACCGACCCGGATTTTGAGCTGCTGGCGGTCAACAAGGCCGAGGGCTTCCGGGCGGGAGCACAGTTCTACACCCTGCCACCGCTGGAGCTGGGGCGGGACACCGGCTTTGTGCAGCCCATCGAGCCCCATCCGCTGCGCCGGTTGACCATTGAACTGGAGATCAACCGCAACTACGGCGATGAAGAACGCGCCGCCGATGCCGCGGGCAAGGCCGCGCTGCGCGACCGGGTGACCCGGGAGCTCTACGCAAAACGCTGCGCACAGGCCAGAGACCGGGCTGAAAAGGAGCTGGTCTGGCAGCTGGGCGATGAGGTGACCGGCCCAGTGCCAAAACGGCTGGAAGCGGGCAACTACTTTGCCGAGCAGCGGCAGTTCAATCTGAGCTTACAGGCTAACGGAGTCAACTTTGACCAGTTCTTAGCCGTGCGCGGGCAGACGGTGGAGCAGTTCCGGCAGTGGCTGCACCGGCAGGCAGAGCGCAAGCTGCGCAGCTGGCTGGGGCTTTTGCTGGTGGCTGAGCGGGAGGGCTTACAGCCCACCGAAGCCGAGGTGAACGCTGCTCTTGCGCACTGGAACGAAAAGCTGGACGGAGAGCGCACCTTCCCCGCCAACGACACCCGCAAGGTGCGCCAGCGCCTTGCCCGGGCAAAGGCTGCGGCCTTTGTGGTGGCGCATTCCACCCTCACCCCACCGCCGTCCGAACCCCTTGTGCAGGAACCGGAAGCAAAATAAAAATGATGGTTCTCATGCCATGGCGGGCAGTCTGCGGGCTGCCCGCCATAGCTTTTTCTGCAAAAAAAGAGACAGCGGCACACCCGCAGGTGCTTCCGCTGTCCCGAACAGTATCGTGTTATTCCAGATGATGCTTCCGGCAGAATCTTTTGCTTACCCAGTACATCCCGCCCCACAGCAGAACGGCAAGCACAAGGTAGACCGGGTTTTTCAGGGAGCTGACCAGTGACTGCCCAAAGACAGCCATCATGGCCACCATCAGCCCCTTGCCCAAAAGGACAGCGCGCAGGTAGCGCTTTTCGTCAAAGTCCGACATCCCGAAGGCAAAGTGCATGAAGGAGGTGGGGGTGAAGGGCAGCAGCGACAGCATGAACAGGGACGAGGTATCGAAGCGGTTCACCCACTGCTGTGCCTTTTCCAGCTTGGGGGAGCGGCTGGCTACCTTCCAGAAAAAGCGCTTGATGAGCCGCCGCCAGAATAAAAACATGATGATGCCGCCCAGCGCCACGCCTGCCCAGCTGTACAAAAAGCCCAGCAGACCGCCGTGTGCGGCTACATTCAGCGCCACAATGGCGATCAGCGGCAGCGGCGGAAAAAAGGACTCCACCATCGCCAGCAAAATGGGCACAAGGGGGCCAAGCCCCTCAAAGCCCGCCAGCAGCGCCTCCCAGTATTCCAGTGTTCCAAGCTGGTGTACCCAGTCCATCAGTGCGGTTTGCATCCTGTGTCCGATCCCTTTCTGTGCAGCGGTGCCGGGACGTTCCCGGGCAGGCTGCATCATGCTTAGTATATCCATTCTCTATGACAGAGCCATGAACAGAGTGTGCATTTTTCGACACGCTTCAGGCTCTGCTACCAATACTACGAGATGAAAAGGGATTTTCCTGCCTTTATTTTTCCGCAGCCTGCTTTTCAGCCTTGGCGCGCATCCGCTCCAGCTGGGCGGTGCGCAGTTTTTCCCAGCGGGCAAGGCTTTCGGCGTCCGGCATCTGGGCGCAGCGGGCAAAGCTCCAGTGCAGGCCGTCCCGGCGGGACAGCTTGTACCGCTGGAACACGCCCTGCCCGGCGGCGTTGCTGCTGCCGGTGCAGCTGGGGCACTGACACAGGGTATACCAGCTGTTGCTGCCCTTTTTCAGCCAAATCTCGTCCGGCTGCAGGGTGGTGCCGCACTCCGGGCAGGGCATCTGGCTGATCTTGGGGTCAGCCCGCCATGCGTACTGCTCCACATAGCCGTGGAACACCGTAAAGTCCCGGTAGTCACCGGGGGTCTGGCACAGGCTTTGGCGCAGCGCCTCGTCCTCAGTGGGGTAGGCGGCAAGACCGGCGCGCAGATCCAGCAGACGGCAGACATCGGCGGTGTACAGGGTGTCCGAAAGTGCATCGTGGAAGGGGCGTTCCATGGGGATGCCCATGCGGGTGACCACGCTTTCCAACGTCATGCCCTCGCCCTCCTTGCGGGGATGCTCCCGCAGAAAGACCTGCTGCAAATCGTACCAGACGGTGGGCCTAGACTCGTCCAGGTTGCACAGGAACAGATTCTGCTTGAGCACCGGCACGTCATCCAGACCCCACTCGGCAAACTCGGCATCCGGGCCGCACCACTGCATAAAGCGGCGCAGTCCCTGCACGATGGGCTCGCCCTTGTCCAGATCGGCCTGCGTCAGGCCGGTCACCTTGGCGATATGGTGCTGCAATTTGCGGAAGATGCGGGGACGCAGATGGATGGAAAAGGTGTCCAGCACATTGGCATCCTCGTCGATCTTTACGGCGCCGATCTCCACGATCTCGCCCCGCAGGGTCTGCTGCACCCCATGGTAGTTAAAGGTATACGGCTGGTAGCCGATGTTCCATTCCAGATCAAATAAAACCAAGTTACGCGGCATTGCTTTGTTAGTCCTCTCGTAAAATAAACTTCTCCACGGCCTCGGCCACGCCGTCGTGGTTGTTGTCGGCGGTGGTCACATAGTCGGCGCAGTCCTTTACCGGCTGCTCGGCGTTCTGCATGGCCACGCCCACCCCGGCGTAGGCGATCATGGAGCGGTCGTTCAGGCCGTCGCCGCAGGCCATCAGGTTCTCGCGGGTCAGGCCCATGCGGCGCAGAAGCTCCGCCAGACTGCCGTCCTTGGCTACGCCCAGCGGCACCGCCTCAATAAAGAAGGGGCTGGAGGGGTACAGGTCGGCGCGGCCTGCAAACTGCTGCTGCCCGGCGGCGCACACCGCGTCCCGGCGGGCGGGATCCAGCGTGATGAGCATCTTGCACACGGGGTAGTTCACATAGGATGCCAGATCGTCCACATGGATCATGGGCAGCTTGGTGGTAAAGCACTCCTTGTTGGCCCACTCGTCCTTGTCCCGCTCACAGACGATGCCCTCGCGGTTATAGGTCAGGATGGCAATATCCTGCGCGGCAGCAAAGGCGCACAGCTCGGGCACAAGGGCGGGGTCCAGCGTCTTTTCCACCAGCGTCTCACCGGTGCGGCAGTCCACAATCTTGCCGCCGTTGTAGGACAGGATGCAGCCGCCCTTTTTGTCCAACCCCAGCTCCTCAGCCAGCGGCTGGATGCCGGCGGTGGGCCGACCGGACGCCAGCACGATGGTAACGCCTTTTTCAATGGCGGCGTCCAGCGCGGCGCGGGTGCGCGGGGTGACGAGCTTCTGGTCGTTGGTCAGGGTGCCATCCAGATCCAACGCCAGCACTTTGATATCAGACATATTTAAAAGATCCTCTCATTATAGAAGTATATCTCAGCTTGCTCTTTCTATTGTACAATGAAAAGCCCCCTGCTTGCAACCCTTGCAGGGCGGTTCGGTGCAAAAAGTGCCTCGGCGGCGGGCGTTACAGGCAGATTTTACCTGTTTTGCCCGCATTTTACACCGCCGCTCTTCCGTGCGCCAAAGGTTTACCTAAGTGTTACACGGGGCTGGTTTCGCCGCTGCGGGCGGTGCGCTACAATACAGGTGTTCCCACAAGAAATAGTAGAACCGCCCCAAGCCGGGCTGAAAAAAGAGAGGATATCTGTTATGAAGAATGCGAAAATTTCCCGCCGCAGCTTCCTGAAAGCCGGTGCCGTGGCATCGGCAGTGGGGATGCTGTCGGCTGCACCCGTAGCCGTTCACGCCGCCGAGGCCGATGCTTCTGCCGCAGCAGACGAAGAGAACGGTCTGCTGGACGTGTTCAAAAAGCCCAAGTACGTTTTCCTGTTCATCGGTGACGGCATGGGCACTGCCCAGATCCAGTCCGCACGCTTTTACAAGGGCACTGTGGACAACAACGGCGCTGTGACCGAGGCTGACCTGAGCTTTACCAGCTTTCCGCAGGTGGGCAGCGTGACCACCTACGACAGCACCTCCTTCTGCCCGGACTCTGCTTCCACTGCCACCTCCATCGCCACCGGCCACAAGACCGAGAGCGGCGTCATCAATATGTGCCCCTGGACCCGCGATGTGCCCTACGAAACCATTGCCGAAAAGCTGCACGCCCAGAAGGGCTATAAGGTGGGCGTCATCTCCACCGTGAACATCGACCACGCCACCCCTGCTGCCTTCTATGCCCACCAGAAGACACGCAAGAACTACTACCAGATCGGCGTGGAGCTGGCAAACTCCGGCTTTGAGTACTTTGCCGGCGGCGAGTTCCAGAAGGTGAACGGCGATGGCACCGGCCCCGACAACCATACCGTGGCTGCCAACGCCGGTTACAACGTGGTCACCACGCAGGCCGGTGCCGCTGCCCTGACCGCCGGTGCTGGCAAGACCCTGATCATTGCCGAGAATCTGGGCGATGGCAAGGCCATGAACTACGCCATGGACGCTGCCAACGGCGAGTGGCAGCTGACCGACTATGTCAAAAAGGGCATTGAACTGCTGAACAACAAGAAGGGCTTCTTCCTGATGACCGAGTCCGGCAAGATCGACTGGGCCTGCCACGCCAACGATGCCGCTGCTTCCATCCACGATGTGCTGGAGATGAGCAACGCGGTGCAGGCTGCGGTGGACTTCTACAATGCCCACCCCAACGAGACTTTGATCCTTGTCACCGCCGACCACGAGACCGGCGGCATGGCCATCGGCTACAAGACCACCAACTACGACACCTTCCTGACCAATCTGGCACACCAGAAGATGTCCTACGCAAAGTTCGATTCCACCTATGTGCAGGGCTACATTGCCAACAAGACCCCCTTTGAGACTGCCATGCAGGATGTGAAGAACGTCTTTGGCCTAACCCTGCCCACCGACCCCGCTGCCGCCAGCGCAGGCAAGCTGCTGCTGACCGACTACGAGGCGGAGAACCTGCGCAAGGCCTACGAGCGCACCCTGCAGGTGGGCTCCTCCAGCCAGAGCAAGATGAGCCAGCAGGATTACGAGCTGTACGGCACCTACATCCCCTTCAGCATGGCTGTCTGCCACACCATCAACCACAAGTCCGGTATGGATCACACCACCTACGCCCACACCGGTGCCATGGTCAACGTGTACGCCATGGGTGTCGGTGCCGAGAAGTTCGGCGGTGTATACGACAACACCGAGATCTACCACAAGCTGGCTGAGCTGACCAAGGTTCAGTAAGACAGTAAGTAAGAACCCCTGATTTTCCCACCTCACTTCCTGTTCCACTTTTCCACAACCAAGCCGCAAAACGTGCAAAACCCTCCCTGCCGCAAGCGCAAAGACTGCGCCCGGCAGGGAGGGTTTTGTTGTAATGTCAATGCTGAATGCTTCAGGCCTTCATTTCGGGAAAGCCCTCCAGCTTGGAGGTGCAGTGGGGGCAGCGCACAGCCTTGATGGAGATCTCGCTCTGGCAGTAGGGGCACACCTTGGTGGTGGGCTCCTCCGGCTCGGCGGGCTCTTCAGGCTTTTTGTGCAGAGAGTTGACAAACTTGATCACAACGAACAACACAAAGGCCACGATGAGGAAGTTGATGATGGAGTTGACGAACTCGCCGATCTTGATGCTGGAGCCGCCCAGTCCGATGACCACATCGGAAAAATCCGCCTTGAAGAACAGGCCGATCAGCGGGTTGATGATGTCCTCCACCAGCGCGGTGACGATTGCGGTGAAGGCACCGCCGATGACAACGCCCACTGCCATGTCCAGCACGTTGCCGCGCATGGCAAACGCTTTGAACTCTTCAAAGAACTTTTTGATGCCGCTTTTTTTCTCTTCCATAGATAAGCTGCTCCTTCTTCTCCTTTTTTTTACCGCAAGGGGTTATTTTATTTTTATAATAGCGTATTATGCAACGATTTGCAAGAGTAAAGCAGCCCCTTTTATAGAAAATAAAAAGTATCCTCTCCCGCGAAAAAACGATCCCGGAAAGTCCGCAGACTTTCCGGGATCGTCCAATTCAAAAATATTTTTCCGCCGGTTTATGTGCTATAAAGATGCTTATGCCGCGGGCTGCTCTGCGGCAGCAGGCTGCGGGTCAGCAGTCACCGTAATGGTGCGGCTGATGGTACTGCAGGAGTAGTTGCCCCCCGCCTTGGCGGTCTGGGTGTAGGTGCCGGGCTCGGTGGGCACGCCGCTCATTTTGCTGCTGAACCACAGGAAGGTCTTTTTCTTGTAGGTGTAGCTTACCTTGCCGTTTTCAGCCACCTGTCCGTCCGAGATCACCTTGGCGGTCAGATCAGCGCTTTGCAGCTGAGAGACGGTCATGCTGGCCGGGGCATCCGCTGTCCAGCTCAGGCTGACGTTTTCGGTCTTGGGCTTGATCTTGAACATGGCAAACCCGGCGGCGTTGATATCGCTGCTTTCCAGCGCAATGGCACCGGCAAAGTACTTGCCGCTGTCCTTGGGCTGCTCGTCCAGATAGATGCGGCTCAGCGCACCCTCGGGCAGATACTTGCGGATCAGGCTCAGCGCCAGCTTCATGCCGTTGGAAACATTCTTCACCGTGGTCAGGTAGCTGGCCGGGACAAAGAAGCTGACGGTGTCCATCACCGACACTACTTCGTCCGCCACCCGCAGCAGCACGCCGACATCGTTGCCGTCGATCAGCTGCTTGAGGTAGCTGTATACGTTGAATTCCTCGGCCTGGTCCGGGGTCTGGGACATCTTTTTGGGCAGGGGGATCAGCTTGAGCAAAGTGCGCAGCTTATCCGAGATCATCAGGGTCACATAGCCGTAGGCTTCGCCGCTGGTGCCCAGCACCACGGCAATATACTGGGTGTTTTCGGGCCGGGTCTCCACCTCCAGCTTATAATCGGAACCATAGACAAGGTTTCCGGTCGCCCGGATGCGGATGTTGACGATATCATTTTCATCCTCTGCCGCGCTCAGCGCTGCGGCATCGGGCAGTTCCTCGCTGACAACAGCGGTGCTTTCCGGCTGCTGAGCTGCCGCCGAAGCAGGCATTGCCAGTACACCAAGCATCATGCTGACTGCGAGCAGGAGCGAGATCCATCGTTTGGCCTTCATACGAAAACCTCCTTTGTTATTTGGTATCATACCCACATTTTACCGCAAAATAATCCTAGGGTCAATAACGGGATTCAAGCCGGGCGCATCACTCCCCGATATAGGTAAAGCGGGGCTGGGTAATGCCGTCCCGGGTCACAGTCTCCAGCCACATGGCGGCGGGGCGCACCCACAGCCCACCCTCACCGTACAGGGCTCGGTACACCACCATTTCCTCCTCGGTCTCGCTGTGGCGTGCCACGCCCAGCACCTGATACTCGTTGCCTTTAAAGTGGCGGTAGCGCCCGGGGCGCACCGGATATTGCAGTTCCTTCATAACCGTTCCCTTCTCTTTCTTCAAAAAAAGGCTGCTGCGCCGGGCGGGTGCAGCAGCCCACAAACCTTATTATATTACAGCGTGCTGTCCGTTCCGTCGCCGGGGGTCTGCTCGGCAGAGTACAGCAGCATCAGGTGGTTGGCCGAGGCTTCCAGCTGGCTCTTGGCCTGCCGCAGGGCGGCTTCCTCAGTCTCGTTCATCTTTTCGGGCTTATCCTTGCGCAGGCAGTGGCGCAGGTTGGCAAGGTCGGCCTTCACGCGGGCCTTTTCGTCCTTGTCCAACTCCTTTTTGCACTTGGAGAGGGCCTCGTCCACCTTGTAGGCCAGCACCTCGGCCTGATTGTGCAGGTCCAAGCGCTCCTTGCGGCGGCTGTCCTCAGCCTCGTAAGCGGCGGCATCTGCCATAGCGCGCTGGATCTCGTTTTCGGAAAGGTTGGTGCTGCCGGTGATGGTAATGTTCTGCTCCCGCCCGGTGGCAAGGTCTTTCGCAGATACCTTCACCACGCCGTTCACATCGATATCAAAGGTGACCTCGATCTGCGGCTTAGACGAAAAGCTTGCCCGGATGCCGTTCAGCTTGAACTTGCCCAAAGACTTGTTATCCCGCGCAAAGTGGCGCTCACCCTGCAAAACGTTGATCTCCACGCTGGTCTGCATAGGACGGGCGGTGGTAAAAATCTGGCTCTTGCGGGTGGGGATCATGCTGTTACGGGTGATCAGCGGGGTAGCCACGCCGCCCAGCGTCTCGATGGACAAAGTCAGCGGGGTCACATCCATCAGCACCAGTCCCTGCGCTGCCGCGCCGGTGGCACCCGCCAGCTTGCCGCCGCCCTGCAGCAGTGCACCCTGCACCGCTGCGCCCATGGCGACGCACTCGTCCGGGTTCAGGCTGTGGCTGGGCTCCTTGCCCAGCAGCTCCCGCACCTGCCGCTCCACGGCGGGCATCCGGGTGCTGCCGCCTACCAGCAGCACCTTGCCCAGCTGGCTGGCAGAGATGCCGGCATCCCGTAAAGCGTTCTGCACCGGGGTCACGGTGCGGGACAGCAGATCGCCGGTCATCATCTCGAACTGCGGGCGGGACAAAGCGATATCCAAGTGATGCGGCCCGTCCTTGCCCACCGTGATAAAGGGCAGGTTCAGCTGGGCGGAGGGCGCACTGGAAAGCTCCTTCTTGGCCTTTTCCGCCTCCTCCTTCAGCCGTCCCATGGCGGCGGGGTCGCGGGTCAGGTCGATACGGTCAGACTTTTTGAACTCCGCCACCGCGTACTCCACGATGCGCTGGTCAAAGTCATCGCCGCCCAGATGGGTGTCGCCGCCGGTGGCAAGCACCGTAAAGGTGCCGTCCTCGATCTCAATGATGGACACGTCAAAGGTGCCGCCGCCAAGGTCGTAAACAAGGATCTTCTGGGCGGCTTCGTTGTCCAGACCGTAGGCCACCGCGGCGGCGGTGGGCTCGTTGATGATGCGCAGCACGTTCAGCCCCGCAATGCGGCCTGCATCCTGCGTGGCCTTGCGCTGGCTGTCGTCAAAATAGGCGGGCACGGTGATAACGGCTTCGGTGACCGGCTCGCCCAGATAACTCTCGGCGTCCCTGCGGATCTTGGCAAGGATCATGGCGCTGATCTCCTGCGGGGCAAGGTCCTTGCCGTCAATATGCGCCCGGTAGTCCGAGCCCATGTACCGCTTGATGCTGGAGATCGTGCGCCCGGAATTCGTGGCGATCTGGCGCTTGGCCGCGCCGCCCACCAGCCGCTCACCGTCCTTGGTAAATGCCACCACGCTGGGGGTGGTACGCTCGCCCTCTGCATTGGTGATGACCACAGGCTTGCCGCCCTCCACTACCGCCACACAGGAATTGGTCGTACCCAGATCAATGCCGATCACTTTGCTCATACTGTTTCCTCTGTTTCTTGTCCGCCGTGTCTGCGGGCTGTTTTTTCTCCAGTCTATCTTACCGGACGGCTGTGACCATTTTTTAGTCCAATTGTAAAGATTCTATGTTATATGCTGCCGGAGCCGTAGGCGGCTCGTGGGTCAGCTCATAGAGCAGCTGTTCCGCTTCCTGCAACCAGCAGTCGGCGTCCGGCTCGTGCTCCCGCTGCAAAATGGTAAAAGCCTGCTTTGCTTCTGCCGCCAGCGCCAGCGCCTTTTTGCGGGAGGTGTAGCGCGTTTCAAACTGCGCCAGCCGCAGGCAGACCCGGGGCGTGTACTCGATATCCGGCACCGCTGCCGCGCTCTGCCGCGCCCGGCGGTACCACAACAGCGCCTTGCCGTTGTCGCCCCGGGCGGCGCAGTCGTCGCCAAGGTTCAAAAGGGCGATGGTTTCACCGCTTTCGGCAGCAGCTTTCCACAGCTTGCGTGCCTGCGCAGCGCTTTTTGGCACGCCGCGCCCCTGATACAGGCACTCGCCCAGTAGCGAGAGCCCGGCAGAATTTCCCTGCTCAGCGGCTTTCTGGTAGCACTCTGCCGCTGCCGCCCAGTGTCCGGCGCGGGCAGCTTCTTTACCGGCTTCGGCCTCCTCTGCGCCGGGGCCCTCCGGGGTGTGGCCTGCGTGCAGCAGACCGTTGAGCAGCGCACCGTCCAGCGAGGCGGAATTGCTCCACGGGTCCAGCACCACGCCGTCGATGCCCGGGGTGTCCAGCGCCAGCTGCATGGCCTGCTCCAAGGTGCGGTCTGCCATGGGGCGGCTTGCGGTACTGCGGTCTGCACCGGCCGCTGCCACCGAGGTGAACAGCGGCAGCCAGCAGCGTCCCTTGTCGTTGCGCAGCGTCCACAAGGCAAGGCCATCGGCCTTTTCCGCCGGGATGGGGTGCTCCATCCACGGGGCAGGCGCACTCTGCGCCGAAAGCGCCGTCTGCAGCGGCACCAGCACATGGGTCTCCAGTTCCAGCGCGTAATTCAATGCACTCATCAGGGACCAGAAGCTTTCCTCGTTCTGTCCCTTGTACAGCCCCTGCACTGCCTGCTCGATGGCCGGGCAGCCGGTGCCGCGCGGGCTGTACACCGGTGCGGTGCGGCTGCGTTGGCTGCCCACCGGGCGGAAGCGTACCCCGCCGTCTGTTCGTCTTGCCATTGTGTTCACCATACTTCCCTATCAATATCAGTTCTAGTATAACAGGATTTGGCAGCTTGTACAATGCAAAACGCAGCTGCGGCACTGGATTTTCAATATACATCGCGTTATAATAAGGTGTATTTTGACCCCCAAAGGAGGAATTTTTTTGAACCGGATGCTTGGCTACCTGAAGGGCTACAAGCGCGAAAGCGTGCTTGCACCGCTCTTTAAGATGCTGGAAGCCACCTTTGACCTGTTCGTGCCGCTGGTCATGGCAGATATCGTCAATGTGGGCATTGCAGCGCACGACCTGCATTATATTCTGGTGCGGTGCGGCCTTTTGCTGCTGCTGGCTTTTGTCGGCCTTACCTGCAGCCTGACCGCGCAGTACTTTTCCGCCAAAGCGGCGGTGGGCTACTCCACCGCGCTGCGGCACGCCCTGTTTGCCCATATCCAGAGCCTGAGCTTTTCAGAGATGGATACACTGGGCACCAGCACCCTTATCACCCGCATGACCAGCGATGTCAATCAGGTGCAGAGCGGGCTCAACCTGTTTTTGCGTTTGTTCCTGCGCAGCCCCTTTGTGGTGCTGGGTGCCATGGTCATGGCCTTTACGGTCAACGCCCGGGCGGCAATGATCTTTGTAGTCACCATCCCGCTGCTCAGCGTGGTGGTGTTCGGCGTGATGGTGATCACCCGGCCGCTGTACAAGACCGTGCAGACCCGGCTGGACCGGGTGCTGGGCCTGACCCGCGAGAACCTGACCGGCGTGCGCGTGGTGCGCGCCTTTGATAAGGAGCAGAGCGAGATCGACCGCTTTGAGGATGCCAACGCCCTGCTGACCGGGATGCAGCTGCACGTCGGCCATCTTTCGGCGCTGATGAACCCGCTGACCTATGTGCTCATCAACCTTGCCATCGTGGCGCTGCTGTATGTGGGCAGCATCGAGATCAACGTGGGCGGCATGGCCTCCGGCGATGTCATCGCGCTGGTGAACTACATGAACCAGATCCTTGTGGAGCTGGTCAAGCTTGCCAACCTCATCGTGCAGATCAGCAAGGCGCTGGCCTGCGCAGGCCGCGTGCAGGCGGTGCTGGATACCAAACCCGGCATGACCTTCCCCGCCGAACTTCTGGGCGAAGCGGCTGAGGACAAGACCGGCGATGCCGTGCGCTTTGACCATGTAGGCCTGACCTACGCCGGGGCGGGTGCACCCAGCCTGACCGATATCAGCTTTACCGCCAAAAAGGGCCAGACCATCGGCGTCATCGGCGGCACCGGCAGCGGTAAATCCAGCTTAGTAAACCTCATCCCGCGCTTTTACGATGCCACCGAGGGCAGCGTAGAGATCTTTGGCCGCCCTGTGGCCAGCTACCCCCGGGACGCTTTGCGCGGCAGGGTGGCGGTGGTCATGCAGAAGGCGCAGCTCTTCGGCGGCACCATCCGCTCCAACCTTTTGTGGGGCAACAAGGATGCCACCGATGCCGACCTGTGGGCGGCGCTGGAAACGGCACAGGCCGCAGACTTTGTGCGTGCAAAGCCCCTTGGGCTGGACGAGCCGGTGGAGCAGGGCGGACGCAACCTTTCCGGCGGACAGAAGCAGCGGCTCACCATCGCCCGTGCGCTGGTGGGCAAGCCGGACATTTTGATTTTGGATGACAGCGCCAGCGCGCTGGACTACGCCACCGACGCCGCCCTGCGCAAGGCACTGGCGGCGCTGCCCGGGGCACTGACCGTGTTCATCGTCAGCCAGCGCGCCGCCAGTTTGCAGCACGCCGACCAAATCTTAGTATTGGATGACGGCCATCTGGTGGGCATCGGCACCCACAGCGCACTGCGCAGCAGCTGCCCGGTGTACGAGGAGATCTACGAGAGCCAGTTCAAGAAAGGGGAGGCAGAAGCATGAGTGCAAAAGCAAAAAACAAGCTGACCCCGCAGCAGCGCAAGGCCACCCTGAACCGGGTGCTGCACAAAATTCGCCCCTACAGCGCCTTTGTAGTGTGCAGCCTGCTGGTGGCGGCGGTCAGCGTAGCCGCCCAGCTGTATATCCCCATCCTATGCGGTGATGCCATTGATAAGATGCTGGGCAAGGGCAATGTGGACCTTGCCGGGGTACTGCGCATTGCGGTGAGCATTCTGGTGGTGGCTGCCGTGGCCGCCCTTGCACAGTGGCTTTTGAGCGTGTGCAACAACCGCATCACCTTCTCGGTCAGCCGTGACCTGCGCAACGAGGCGCTGCGCAAAATTCAGACCCTGCCGCTGTCCTATCTGGACAGCCACCCCTCCGGCGATATCGTCAGCCGCATGGTGGCGGATGTGGACACCTTTGCGGACGGCCTGCTGATGGGCTTTACCCAGCTGTTCTCCGGCATCCTGACTATCTTTGGCACCCTGCTGTTCATGCTGCGGGAGAACGTGCCCATCACGCTGGTGGTGGTGTGCATCACCCCGCTGAGCCTTGTGGTGGCGGGCTTTCTGGCAAAGCGCAGCTACGGCTACTTCCAGAGCCAGAGCACCGTCCGCGGCAAACAGACCGCGCTGGTCAACGAAATGATCGAAGGCCAGAAGGTGGTGCAGGCCTTTGGCCACGAAGCCGAAAGCCTTGCCGCCTTTGACGAAGTGAACGGACAATTGCAGGAGGTGAGCCTGAAGGCCATCTTCTTCTCCAGCCTGACCAACCCCGCCACCCGCTTTGTGAACAACATCGTGTACGCGGGCGTGGGTCTTGTGGGTGCGCTGTACGCCGTGCGCGGCGGCATCACCATCGGTCAGCTGAGCGTCTTTTTAAGCTACGCCAACCAGTATACAAAGCCCTTCAACGAGATCTCGGGCGTGGTCACCGAGCTGCAGAACGCACTGGCCTGCGCCGCCCGGGTGTTTGAACTGCTGGACGCCGAAGATCAGGTGCCGGAGGCCGAAAACGCCGCCGCGTTGCAGCCGGACGGCCATGTACAGCTGCAGGATGTGTCCTTCCGCTATCTGCCCGACCGTCCGCTCATCGAAGGGCTTTCGCTGGATGTGCAGCCCGGCCAGCGCATCGCCATCGTAGGCCCCACCGGCTGCGGCAAGACCACCCTCATCAATCTGCTTATGCGGTTTTATGATGTAAACAACGGCAGCATCAGGGTGTCCGGCACCGATATCCGGGATGTGACCCGCGCTTCCCTGCGCGGCAGCTACGGCATGGTGCTGCAGGACACTTGGCTGCGTGCCGGTACGGTGCGGGAGAACATTGCCTACGGCAAGCCGGACGCCACCATGGACGAGGTGATCGCCGCCGCCAAGGCCGCCCACGCCCACAGCTTTATCCGCCGCCTGCCCAAGGGTTATGATACCGTCATTGCAGAGGACGGCGGCAACATCAGTCAGGGACAAAAGCAGCTGCTCTGCATCGCCCGCGTGATGCTCTGCCTGCCGCCCATGCTGATCTTGGACGAAGCCACATCCTCCATTGATACCCGCACCGAGGTGCGCATCCAGAAGGCCTTTGCCCGCATGATGCAGGGGCGCACCAGCTTTATCGTGGCACACCGCCTTTCCACTATCCGGGAGGCAGATGTCATCCTTGTGATGAAGGACGGCCACATCGTGGAGCAGGGCAACCACGACCAGCTGCTGGCGCAGGGCGGCTTCTACGCCAAACTCTACAATAGCCAGTTCGAGGGCGTGCAGACCTGAGGACGCTGTTGTATCCTATCCAAACTGTAATAACAAATGGTGAAAATGCACTTTGTTAAATAAAACAGGCTGAATAGGCACTCGTTCATAAAATGTTAATAATATATTAACATTCAGTACACCACTTTTCGGTATACATAGGGCAACAAAGGCGCGCAGTGCGCCGAACCCCCGCCAAAAAGGGCAAAAACGCGCAGACTGCTGTGGTGTGCGGCGGTCTTAGAAATGCTCTTGGTACAGGAAAGGAAACGTTACTTATGAAAATTGGTTTTTGGGAACTTATCGTCATCGTCATCGTGGCGTTTGTGTTCATCGGCCCGGACCAGCTGCCTGTCTACGCAAAGAAGATCGGCAAGATGCTCCGCGAGCTGAAAAAATACACCGGCGCTGCTTCTGAGGAGATTCAGAAGAACGTGGTGGAGCCGCTGAACGAGATTCAGGCACCCCTGAAGGAGGCTGTTGCCCCCCTGACCGATATCAAGAAGGATATCGACAGCAGTATGCGGGACGTGACCAAGAGCTTTACCGGCATTGGCAAGACCAGCAAAGAGGAAGCCGCCAAGAAGCAGGCTGAGACCGAGGAGGTCACCGACCTGACCGAGGATGCTGTGGAGGAACTGCCCGAGCAGCCCGCCGAAGCCCCGGCTGAAACTGCTGAAACTGTGGAGGCTCCCGCTGAAAAGCCGGAGCAGCCCGCTGCCGAGGCCGCACAGCCCGCCGCTGAGCCGGTGGCTGAGCCCGTGCAGGAAGCCCCTGCCGCAGCCGAAGAGGCTGCCGAAGCTGCACCCGCTGAGGAAGCAAAGGTGTAAGCGCCCCTACTTATTTATGGATGCACCCGCGCCCGCGGTTGCCAGATACATTCTGTAATACGCCCGCCACGCGGCGCGGCAAGAAAAAGGAGATATTTATTATGCGTATTGGTACTAATGAGCTGCTGATCATTCTGGTTGTCGTTCTGCTGATCTTTGGACCCAAGAACCTGCCGAAGCTGGGCAAGATGTTCGGTAAGACCATCAACGGCTTCAAGAAGGGCATGGAGGACGAGGACGCCGAGCAGTCCGAGGAGACTGTAAAGAAGGCTGATAAGAAGGACGAAGACGAGGAGTAATTGTGGCTACAAACAAAAAGCGCAAAAAGAAAGCCGAAGTCATGGCAGAGGACGGCAGCATGACGCTGACCGGCCATCTGAAAGAACTGCGGAACCGGCTCATCATCTGCGCGGTGGTGTTTGTGGTGGGCGTAGTGGTCTCGCTGGCGTATGCAGACCGTCTGATCGATCTGCTTACCGCCATGGGCCGCGACTATTACCAGTTCGTGTCCATTGCCCCGCAGGAAAAACTGATGCAGTATTTCCGGGTGTCCATTCTGGCCGGTGTGGTGGTAACGGTGCCTGTGGCCTTTTACAACATCTACGCCTTTGCAAAGCCGGGTCTGAAAAAGAGCGAGAGCACCTTTTTCAAGCTGGTCATGCTGCTGGGTCTGATTTTGTTCTGCGTGGGCGTGCTGTTCGCCTATAAGCTCATGATGCCGTTCATGCTGCGGTTCCTCAGCACCGGCATCGAGGGTGCAGAGTACATCCAGACCACCACCAGTATCGAGAGCTACGTCAACCTCTGCCTGACCATGTTCATCATCTTTGGCTGCGTGTTCGAGATGCCGCTGATCACCATCATCCTTTCCAAGATGGGCATCATCAACCCGCAGATCCTCAAGCAGGTGCGCGGCGTGGCCATCGTGGTCATCTTCTTCATCGCTGCTGTGGTCACCCCGCCGGACATCGTGTCCCAGTGCATGGTGGCTTTCCCCATGGTGCTGCTGTATTTCGTCAGCATCTTCCTGAGCGGCATCTTCTATAAGCCGCATGATACGGATGAGGATGACGAGGAAGAAGAGGCGAGCGAGGACTGATCCCGCTTCCGTTCCGGTTTTCATCAACTGAATCAAACGCCGCTGCACAGCCGTGCAGCGGCGTTTCTTGTTGGCACGGAAACAAAAAAGCTGCCGCACAGCTTTGTGCAGCAGCCTATGAGAAAATAAAGGAGAAACGCAGGTTCAAAAACGATTATTTGCCCAGATGCCAGATATCGCGGTCGTACTCGGCAATGGTGCGGTCAGAGGAGAACATGCCAGCCTTGGCAATGTTCACAAGGCACTTACGCCGCCAGCCCGTGGGGTCGCAGGCGTAATCGCTGAGCGCCTGTCCCTTGCGCACAACGTAGGCATTGAAGTCCGGCAGGGTCTGGAACCAGTCCTTGTGGATCAGCTCATCGTGCAGGCGGGTCAGGTTTTCGGCATGACCGGCGGCCAGCATCTCCGGCCCGGTGAGGAAGCTGATGGCGCGGCGGATGTTGGCATCGCCCTCCACCCACTGGGCGGGGTCGTAATCGCCCACGGCGTAGCGGTGGATGACCTGATCGGAGGTCTGGCCGAAGATATAGATGTTCTCCTCGCCCACCTGCTGGCTGATCTCCACATTGGCACCGTCCATGGTGCCCAGCGTCAGCGCGCCGTTCAGCATAAACTTCATGTTGCCGGTGCCGGAGGCTTCCTTGGAGGCAAGGCTGATCTGCTCGGACAGGTCGCAGGCCGGGATCAGCTTTTCGGCGGCGGTGACGTTGTAATTTTCCACGAACACCACCTGCAGCCACTTGGACACCTCCGGGTCTGCGGCAATGACCTTGGAGAGGGTCAGCAGCGCATGGATGATGTCTTTGGCAATGGTGTAGGCGGGAGCGGCTTTGGCGCCGAAGATACTCACCATCGGAGCAGCGGGCAGGTGCCCTGCCTTGATCTCGTAGTACTGGTGGATGAGGTACAACAGGTTGAGCTGCTGGCGCTTGTACTCATGCAGGCGCTTGGACTGGATATCGAACACTGCATCGGTGTTCACAGTCACCTTCTGGGTGTGCAGCAGCCAGTCTGCCAGCGCTTCCTTGTTGGCCTTTTTCACGGCGGTCAGCTCGCTGAGCACCGCATCGTCATCGGCAAAGGCCAGCAGTTTTTCCAGTTCGGTGGCATCCTTGCGGAAACCGGAGCCGATGTGCTTTTCCAGCGTGGCAGTCAGGCGCGGGTCGCATTCCAGCAGCCAACGGCGGAAGGTGATGCCGTTGGTCTTGTTGTTGAACTTTTCCGGGTACAGCTCGTAGAAGCCGTGCAGCTCGGAGTTTTTCAAAATCTCGGTATGCAGCGCCGCCACGCCGTTGGTGGAGTGGGTGAAGTGGATGTCCATGTGTGCCATGTGCACCCGGTCGTCCTTGTCAATGATGGCAAGGCTCTCATCCTCGGTGCGGGTGCGTGCCAGCGCATCCAGCTTTTCGATGATGGGCATCAGCTGCGGCACTACGGCATCCAGATAGGCGCGGGGCCACTTTTCCAGTGCTTCGGCCAGAATGGTGTGGTTGGTGTAGGCGCAGGTCTTGGTGACGATCTCCACGGCCTCTTCAAACTCGATGCCGCGCTCGCCCAGCAGACGGATCAGCTCCGGGATGACCATGCTGGGATGGGTGTCGTTGATCTGGATGGCGGCGTAGTCCGCCAGATCATGGAAGTTGCAGCCCCGGGCGGCGCACTCGGCCAGAATGAGCTGTGCACCGGCAGAAACCATCAGGTACTGCTGGTACACCCGCAGACGGCGGCCTGCCTCGTTGGAATCGTCCGGGTAGAGGAAGAGGGTCAGGTTCTTATCAATAGCGGTCTTGTCGAAGGCAATACCGTCATGGACGATGCTCTCATCGATGGTGTCCAGATCGAACAGGTTCAGGGTGTTGGTGCGTCCCTCGTAGCCGGTGACCGCCAGTTTGTACAGCCGGGCGGTGTACTCCTTGCCCGCCAGCTCCACCGGGTAGGTGGTGTCGGTCTTTTCCGCCCAGCTGTGGGCAGTCAGCCACGGGTCGGGCTTTTCGTTCTGCACACCATCCTCAAAGGACTGATGGAACAGACCGAAGTGGTACCGCAGACCCACGCCGTCGCCGGGCAGGTTCAGCGTTGCCAGAGAGTCGAGGAAGCAGGCAGCCAGACGCCCCAAGCCGCCGTTGCCCAGAGAAGGCTCCGGCTCTACCTCTTCAATATCGGAAAGGCGCTTTCCGGCAGCAGCCAGTGCAGACCGGGCTTCGTCGTACAGCCCCAGATTGATGAGGTTGTTGGACAGCAGTTTGCCAATGAGGAATTCGGCGCTGATATAGTACAGCTTGCGCCCGGTGACCGGCTGCACGCGGTCGGCGCTCTTCTGCCGCACAAGTTCCAGCAGTGCCAGATACAGTTCCTGATCGGAGCAGTCTGCCAGCAGCTTGCCGGTGATACTCTGTAACGTTTCGGTAAAGCTCATAAAAGCATCCTCCTTTGCTAGGGTGTATCTGAAAAGTAGAAAATTCAGTCTATTTCTTTGTTTTCAGATACACCTTACGGAAAACAGGTTTGACATCTGTACCTCAAGATATACCACATAGAACGATCAAAATCTTGCCTAAAAAGTGCAAACTATGGTACAATCCTATCATCGGAGGTGAGACGATGCAAAATCAGGCTTCTTTGCAGGAGACAAAACAGCACGGGGCAGTGCGGTTTCCGTTCAATTTGTACCCCTGCACCATTCCGGGGGATTTCCAGCAGGTGGCACTGCACTGGCACGAGAGCATGGAACTGGTCTTTGTCAAGCAGGGCATGGGGCTGGTACAGGTGGGCGTGGTGACCTACCCGGCCTACCGGGGGGATATCTTTATTTTTGCCCCGGGCACGCTCCACGCGCTGCGGCAGGCAGAGGGACAGCGCATGGAATACGAAAATATCATCTTTGAGCCGGAGCTGCTGGGCGGTGCGGAGGACCTTTGTGCCGAAAAATATCTGCTGCCGCTGCAAAGCGGGCGGCTGTCGCTGCCGGTGCGTCTGACCCCGAACGATTTGTGCTATCTGCAAGCCGCCGCCTGCCTGCGGGAGCTGGAAGATGCCAACCGCGCCAAGCGCCCCGGCTACGAGCTGCTGGTAAAAGGGGCGCTGCTGCGCTTTCTTGCCCTGCTCATTGCACAGGGCAGGCAGTGTCTTTCCACCGAAACCGCCGACACCCAGCGGCTGAAAACCGTACTGCAATGGCTTTCGGCGCATTATGCTGAGCCGCTCCGGGTAGCCGATGCCGCCGGGGTCTGCTCCTTCAGCGCCAGCCATTTTATGCGCTGGTTCCGGCAGATGACCGGGCAGAGCTTTATTGCCTTTCTGAATGAGTACCGGCTGAACACCGCCGCCGAGGCACTGCAAACCACCGATGAGACCGTGCTGACCATCGCCTCCCGGTGCGGGTTTGAGAATCTTTCCTATTTTAACCGGGCGTTCAAGGCGCATTTCGGCATGACCCCCCGGGACTACCGGAAAAAATAAGCAAAGCGCTTGACAGTTGCGGCTGTATGGCGTATGATGTGGGCAGAAGAGCCGCTTTCGGGCGGCTCTTCCCGGAGCGAAAAGTTAGTCAATTCTAACTATCATTTTATAAGATATTCCTGAAAGAAGGTATAAAAATGATCCAGACGACCGTAGAAGTAGGCGGCATGGCGTGTTCCATGTGCGAAGCCCATATCAATGACGCCGTGCGCAATGCGTTCCCTGTGGATAAAGTCTCGTCCTCCCACGCCAAGGGCAAGACCGTGATCCTTTCCAAGGAGCCGCTGGACGAAAACGCGCTCCGCGCCGCCATTGAAGTCACCGGATACCATGTGGGCACCATCCACAGCGCACCGTATGAAAAGAAGGGGCTGTTCTCCTTTTTCAAGAAGTGATATGTCCCCCCGTGTTCAGCCTTATCGACAAAAATAAGGCGCAATACTGATCTCTACCAACCATTCTTCTTTTCACCTCTTTTTTGTTTTCCACCCACAGAGAAACACCCCCGGCAGCCGCAATGGCT
>OFPS01001066.1_pt1 | contig 21839 bp, 18 predicted proteins | sample 1542111 | NCBI WGS metagenome assembly OFPS01 (sample SAMN04209233, study PRJEB22552) | human gut metagenome | biome: gut; material: feces | host: Homo sapiens | place: USA: Oklahoma | reverse complement strand
GAACCCATGTTACAGCCGTGAAAGGGCCGTGTCTTAACCACTTGACCAACGGGCCATATGAGTCACGGGATGCTTTCGCATCCCGTGCTTCTGGTAGCGGCACCTGGATTTGAACCGGGGACACTGCGGGTATGAACCGCATGCTCTAGCCAGCTGAGCTATGCCGCCAAATATTCCTGCTCGACAGGACAGAAACTACTATACCAAATAAGGAGGCCTTTTGTCAATAGTTTGTCCAAAATTTTTTGCAATTTTCCAACATCGGGGAGAGGGCGCGCCCTCCCCCCTTTTTTCTCAGGAAACGACGTTTTTCCCCGCCGACCAGACGGAGACGATGTTGTGCCGGTGCATCATGTAGACGGCGCGCTCGAAGCGCTCGCGCAGCGAAAGCGTGCGTGCGGCCTCGGTGAAGTCCGCGTCGTCCACGACGATGGCGTGGAGCTTGTCGCCGGGGACAAAGCCGCCGTGGCCGCCGAAATACTCGTGCCCCGCGGAGGAGCCGAGGTAGTAGCCCTCCTCCACCGTGAGGAATTCGTCGCGTCCGTCGGTCTGCATGTGGCGGAACTTGGAGGCGCGGATCGACATGGTGATGACCTTGTTCATCGCGAGCAGCGCCCCGCCCGCGATGTCCGAGCCGAGGGTGACGCGGTTTCCCTCGCGCAGGAGCGTGCGCACGGGCGCGATGCCCGAGCAGATGTTGATATTCGACCCCGCGCAGTGCGCCGTGACAACGCCATGCTCGCGCATCGCCTCGCGCTCGCGCGCATCGGAGTGGACGCAGTGCGCCATCACGGTGTGGTCCTTCCACAGCCCTGCGCGGTCATAGCTCTCCCAATACTGCGTGCAGTCGGGGCAGAGCTCTTTGACCCACGCGATCTCACCCTTGTTTTCAGACAGGTGCGACTGGACATACAGCCCGCGCTCACGGGCGAGAGAACCGAGCCAGCGCATCAGCTCGTCGCTGCACGAGGGGGTGAAGCGCGGCGTTAAAATGGGCTTGACGGCTGTAAAGCGCGCGCATTCGTCGAGCCAGCGCAGCGTTTCGCGCTTGGACTGCTCGGTCGTCTCCTGTAAGTCACTGCTGCCATTTCGATCCATGTTGACCTTGCCGACATAGCCCGTGACGCCCGCCTTTTCGAGTTCTTCCATCAAAATGAGCGTCGCGTCCGTGTGGAGGGAGGAGAACATGCAAACGCGCGTCGTGCCGCTCGTGATGAGGTCGCTTGCAAGCTTTTGGTAAATGCGGCGGGCATAGTCGTTGTCGGCAAAGCGCGCCTCGGTCTTGAAGGTGTAGGTGTTGAGCCAGTCAATGAGCGGCAGATCCATGCCCATGCCGAGCATGGGGTACTGCGGCGCGTGCAGGTGCATATCGACGAACGACGGCATGATGAGCTTGTCGCCGTAGTCGATGACCTCAGCGTCGACATGCTGCGGCACAGCCTTTTCAACGCTTTTGATCGTGCCGTCGTCATCGAGCACGAGGCAGCCGTGCTCGATGATCTCAAGCGCGCCGAGCGCGGGCGCGGAGATGAGATGGCCTTTGAGGATCTTCATGCTGCTTCACTCCTTTTCGGTAAAAAACTGCAAAAGAAAAAGCGTCCCCCCGGAAAATCCTCCGGAGAAACACCCATAGCAGAGCCGTTCGGCGGCTCCGTAGAAACTTTCGCGCCATGTCAGCGAAATTATATGAGCTTTTTTCTCTTCTATATATAGAGCATAGCACGCGAAAGGAGAAAAAGCAAGCGAAAGCGCGCGGCAAGGCATGGTCATATCGCGCCCACTGCGCACATAGGATTGTCCCAAGAGGTGAAATGCGATGCAAAAGAAACATTTGGGGCGGATGCTGTGCTCGTTTGCGCTTTCGGCGCTCACGCTGTGGGGTGTGAGCGTTACCACGGCGGCAAAAGATGCGCGCGCCGCGCTGCGCTCGCTTCGGGAGGAGAGCCTGGGCGTGATGCTGCTGCGCTACGAGCGCGGAGACGGCGGAGAGGAGTATCTCAGCATGCAGACGTCGCTTGCCCTGCGCGCTGCGCCGCTGCTGCGCGGGGAGGACGAGCGCATCGCGCAGGCGTGGTCAACGGAGCTTACGCAAAAGCCGGACGACGGCGCGGCGGGCGATGCGCAGGACAACGAGGGCACGGTGCTCACGCAGGAGAAAACGCCCGACGAGGTCGCCGTGACGGAAAACGGCGTGCCCGCGCGCACACTCAAGGCGTCCGATCCCTCGGGCTACACGGTGTTCGGCAATGTGTACATCAACAACGGCTCGGACGCCGCGCTCGACGCGTCCATGCTCGGCGCGGACTATGCCGCTTGTCTCGGCGCGGACGAGCCGCAGGTGCTCATCATTCACACCCACGGCACCGAGAGCTATACCATGCCGCCGGGGCAGGAGTACGATGTGTCCGACACATTTCGCACGCTGGACACGAACTGCAACATGATCCGCGTCGGCGACGAGATGGCGCGCACGCTGACCGAGTGCGGCATCAGCGTGGTGCACGACCGCGCGCTTTACGATTACCCAAGCTATTCGGGCGCTTATAACCGCTCGCTCGCCTCCATCGAGCGCTATCTTGAAAAGTACCCCTCCATTTCGTTTGTACTCGACGTACACCGCGACGCGGTGCAGGACGCGAACGGAAACCAGTTCAAGCTCCTCTGCGGCGAGGACGCCGGCGCGGCGCAGCTTGAATTTGTCATCGGCTCGAACGGCGGCGGGCTGAGCCACGATCTCTGGCGGGAAAACCTCAAGCTTGCCTGCGCCGTGCAGGAAACCCTGTACAAAGACTATCCGACCCTCATGCGCCCCGTCACCGTGCGCAACTCCCGCTACAACCAGCACATGACGACCGGCTCGCTCCTTGTTGAGGTCGGCACGGCGGGCAATTCGCTCGAAGAGGCGATCAACGCCGCGCGGATCTTTGCCGCAGGATTCGCCAAAACCCTGCAAAACGGGGAATAAACGCACCTTTGTCGCCGGAATATACGGAAAGGAAGAAAAAAAGCATAAAATCTTGTCAAAGTTGCCGTGTTGCATTCTGCACAAAAATCCTGTTAAATGGAAGTTACCATTTCAATCGAAAAGTTTCGTCAGAAATTATTTTTTCAGGAGGGGTAATTCCATGGAGCTTCTTCAGGAGCGCATCCGCCGCGAGGGCAGAGTCCTGCCCGGCAACATCGTCAAGGTGGACGGTTTCCTCAACCACCGCGTTGACACCCGTCTGCTCGAGGACATCGCGGACGAGTTCGCCAAGTATTTCGACACCAGCAAGATCACGGTCGTTCTGACGGCGGAGGCCAGCGGCATCGCGCTTGCGACCATCTGCGCGCAGAAGTACGGCGTTCCCATGCTCTTCGCCAAGAAGGCCAAGAGCGACAACATCGAAAGCGGCCTCTATCAGAGCGAGGTGTTCTCTTACACCTACAAGAAGAAGGTCACGCTGCTCGTCTCTCAGGAGTGGCTGAACGCGGATGACCACGTGCTCATCATCGACGACTTCATGGCCAACGGCTTCGCTGTGCAGGGCCTTGTCGACATCGTCAACGCTGCGGGCGCGAAGCTCGAGGGCATCGGCATCGCCGTGGAAAAGGGCTTCCAGGGCGGCGGCGACCGCTTCCGCGCGAGCGGTATCCCCTACAAGGCGCTCGCCGTCATCGAAAAGGCGGACGAGAATGGCTTTGTGTTCCGGGAGGAGAATTAACTTCAAAAAAGAGAGGCTGTCCATTTGGACAGTCTCTCTTTTTTGAGCTTGGATTGGCGCTTACAGCCGGTAAAGTTCGGGCCTTCTGTCGTGGAAGACGGGGACGGCGGCGCGGAGGGGGCGGATGCAGGAGAGGTCTAAGTCGGCGGACAAAATCTCCTCTTCCCCGCTGCCCTGCACGAGCACTGTACCGAGCGGGTCTATAACGCGCGAAAAGCCGCCGTAGACCGTGCCGTCACGCTCGCCGCAGGCGTTGCAGGAGACAAGAAAAAGCTGGTTTTCGATGGCGCGGGCGGCAGTGAGCGTCTCCCAGTGGTATTGGCGCGCCGCCGTCCACTGGGCGGGCAGGAAGATGACTTCCGCCCCGCGCAGCGCAAGCGTGCGCCAGAGCTCGGGGAAGCGCAGCTCATAGCAGATGAGAAGGCCGCAGCGCACGCCGTCGAGCGTGAAGGTGACGAGATGGTTTCCGGGGGTGTAGACCTCGTGCTCGCCCATGGGCGTGAAAGGGTGCGTCTTGTCGTATTCTGCAAGGCAGGCGCCCGTGCGGTCAAAGACACAGGCGGTATTGTAGATGTGCCCGCCGCGTTTGTTTGAGACGCTCCCCGCGACGATGTTGACGTTCAGCTCGCGCGCGAGCGGGGAAAAGCGCGCGCGGACGGCCTTTGCGTCCTCGTCGCTCGCCGCGGCAAGGTCGCCCGCGGGCATGAAGCCCGTGTTCCACGTTTCGGGCAGGAGAATCACGTCGGGCGCGGTCTCGCGCGCGGCGCGGCGGATGAGCGCCTCGGCGCGGTCGAAGTTTTCTTTTCCTGCGAGCGAGCGCATATTCATCTGGACGACGCTGACTTTCATGGCAGACCCTCCGGAAGGTATTTTCTCCATTATACGAAAATCTCGGAAACAATGCAATAAACTTCAAACGAGAGGGCGGTTGACACCGCCCTCTCGTTTGCAAAAGCGTCGCAGACTTTGCCACCTGTAGGCGGCAAATAAATTCCAATCGTTTTTCGCCGCGGCGTGTACGTGGCGAAAAACACTCTGCACGGAGCGAGTGTGCGCGCCTGCGGCGCGTGCGCTGAGCGCAGTGAATCTCTGTTCAAAAAACTGACAACGTCAGTTTTTTGAAGTTCTCAGCGCGCGGATCGCGTTGAGCACGGCGAGCACCATCACGCCGACGTCGGCGAAGATGGCGGCCCACATGTTGGCAAGACCCAGCGCGCCGAGGACGAGACACAGCGCCTTGATGCCGAGGGCAAAGACGATGTTTTCATACACGATGCGCAGGCACTTGCGCGAAATCCGGATACCCTTGGCGATCTTCATCGGATCGTCGTCCATGAGTACCACGTCGGCGGCTTCGATGGCGGCGTCGGAGCCCATCGCGCCCATGGCGATGCCGATGTCGGCGCGGGAGAGCACGGGCGCGTCGTTGATGCCGTCGCCGACGAAGGCGAGGCACTCGCCGCTCCCCTTTTCGCCGAGCAGCTGCTCGACCTCGCTGACCTTGTCGGCGGGCAGCAGCTCTGCGCGGAAATCGTCCACGCCAAGCTCCTCTGCGACCTTGGCGGCAACCTTCTGCATATCGCCCGTGAGCATGACGGTCTTGCGTACGCCCGCGCGTCTCAGCGCGGCGATGGCCTCGCGCGCGCCGGGCTTGACGACGTCGGAGATGACGATGTGACCGGCGTATGCGCCGTCGACCGCCATGTGGACGATCGTGCCGACGCTGCGGCACTCCTGCCAGGAAATGCCAAGCTCCTCCATGAGCCGGCTGTTGCCGGCGGCAACGCTGTGCCCGTCGACCGTCGCGACCACGCCGCGGCCGTTGCGCTCTTCAATGTCCGTCACGCGCGAGCGGTCGAGTTCGCCGCCACAGGCCTTTTGTAAGCTCTTGCTGATCGGATGCGAGGACGCGCACTCGGCGAGCGCCGCGTATGCAAGAAGTTTGCGCTCCTCCATGGGGCTGTGATGTACGCCCGTGACCTCGAACACGCCCTGCGTGAGCGTGCCGGTCTTGTCAAAGACGACGGTCTTCGTCTTCGACAGGGTCTCAAGGTAGTTTGAGCCTTTGATGAGGATGCCCTCGCGGCTCGCGCCGCCAAGACCTGCAAAAAAGCTCAGGGGAATGCTGATGACGAGCGCGCAGGGACACGAGATGACGAGGAACGTGAGCGCGCGGTAGACCCACACGCCCCACGCGGTCGGAGCACCGCTGATGAGATTGAAAAGCGGCGGCAGCACGGCGAGCGCCAGCGCGCCGTAGCACACGGCGGGCGTGTAGACGCGGGCAAAGCGGGAGATGAAGTTCTCCGAGCGGGACTTGTGGCTGCTGGAATTTTCCATTAGCTCGAGGATCTTCGACACTGTGGATTCGCCGAAGGCCTTCGTCGTTCTGACCTTGAGAACGCCCGTCATGTTGATGCAGCCGCTGATGACCTCGTCGCCCGGCGTCACGTCGCGCGGCAGGCTCTCACCCGTGAGCGCCGCGGTGTTGAGCGCGGACGCGCCCTCGACAATGCAGCCGTCGATGGGGATCTTTTCGCCCGGCTGCACGGTGATGACCGTGCCCACTTCGACCTCGTCGGGGTCGACCTGCTCGAGCTTGCCGTCGCGCTCGATGTTGGCATAGTCGGGGCGAATGTCCATGAGCGCCGTGATGCTGCGGCGGGACTTGCCGACGGCGTAGCTCTGGAACAGCTCGCCGATCTGATAGAAGAGCATGACCGCGACGGCCTCGGCGTAGTCGCCGCTTTTTTCGTACACGGCGAGCGCGATCGCGCCGACGGTCGCGACCGCCATGAGGAAGTTTTCGTCGAACACGCGGCGGTTGCAAATGCCCTTCCACGCCTTGTGCAGAATGTCATAGCCGACGGTGAAGTAGGCGATAAAGTAGAGCAGCGTGGAGAGAAGCGGCGGCAGCGGCACGAATTTTGCCGCAAGGAACAGCGCCGCCGCGATCAGAATGCGATAAAGCATCTTTTTCTGCTTTTTCGTCATGGAAATGACCACCTTTCAAAAAGCGCCCCGGCGCCATCGTCCGGGGCGGGGGATGCAGTTTAGAGATAGATCTCGCAGTCGTCCTCGACCTTCTTGCAGTTTTTGAGGACGGCCTTCATCACGGCCTTGGGGTCCTGACCCTCGGCGAACTCGACGGTCATCTTCTGGGTCATGAAGTTCACGACGGCGTCGGCAACGCCCTCGGTCTTCTTGGTGGCTTCTTCCATAAGGTTGGCGCAGTTGGCGCAGTCGACTTCGATCTGATAGGTCTTTTTCATGGTAAAATTCTCCTTTTTGTCGGGAAATATTTAACGATTAAGTGCTTGTTTAATCTTTCTGGCCGTACTATACTGTGGACAAAGGAAAAAGTCAAGGCGCGAGCGCGCGTCTCTTCCGTTTGGGAGAAACAAACTTCCAAACGGGATAGAAACTGCGCGCCGCGAGCGAAAAAGAAAGGCGGAAAACACGATGAGCGAACCCCATTTGCCCCACGACCACAGCGACGGCGCGATGCTCCGGCTGCAAGAATCGGTGGAAACGGCGGGCAGCTTTCAGACCGTGGCCGACATCTTCAAGCTCCTCTCCGACAGCAGCCGCGTGCGCATTTTCTGGCTGCTGTGCCACTGCGAGGAGTGCGTCGTCGACCTCTCGGCGACGGTGGGCATGAGCCCGCCCGCCGTGTCGCACCACCTGCGCCAGCTGCGCGAGAGCGGACTTCTTATTTCGCGCCGCGTGGGCAAAGAGGTCTATTACCGCGCCGCGGAGACGGAGCAGGCGCAGCTGCTGCACCGCATGATCGAGCGTACGATGGAGATCTCGTGTCCTGAAGAGGAGAGCCGCGCCGCGTCCGGCGCGCCGCACCTTCCCCCGCTCGATGCCGAGGTGTACGAGGGCGGCGGCACGAGTGAGCAGATCGAGACCATCCGCGCCGTGCACGACTACCTGACGCAGCACCTTTCAAGCCGCGTGACGATCGACGAGCTGTCGCGCATGTTTTTGATGAACCCCTCGACGATGAAGGCGCTCTTCAAGTCCGTTTACGGCGCGTCCCTTGCCTCGCATATCCGCGAGCACCGCATGGCGCAGGCGGCAAAGCTCCTCACAGAGGGTGACGAGAGCATCGCGCAGATCGCGCGCGCCGTCGGCTACGAGAGCCAGAGCAAGTTTTCCACCGAATTCCACAAGGCATACGGCGCACTGCCGACGGAATACCGAAAAGCGCAGAAAAAGTAAGTCAGATGAGGGCGAACGTTTCCTCTTCCCACGGTGTTTCACGGAAGACAACGCGCCAGTCGATGTGGTCGACAGGCACAAAGTGCAGCGACGAGCACGCGGTGTGAAGCTTCCCCTGCGCCGCTTCGCCCACGACGACGGCGACCGGCCCGTCCGCGCCGCCGATGATGCCGAAGCAGAAGTCGTTCTGCGCCTCGGGCGCAAAGGAAGCGGTCTCACGTCTGACCTGACGCGGGCGGTCGCTCTCGGCGCAGTCCTCGACGAAGATCGAGTGTTCCGACGGCTCGGGCGTGAGCGTAAAGCTGATGGCCGTGAAGTGCGTCGGATAGTCGAACCGCGGGTCGAGATTCATCCGCTCGCGCGGCAGTTCCTGCGGCTCGACCTCCTGCGCCGTGAGAAGATACTTCGTGCCACGGTAGGAGAAGGCGAACGTATCGCCAGCCTTGTCCGCGCGGAAGCGCGCCCCGGGGACGAGCACCTCGTCCGCCATCATCGTGACGGCGAGTGATTTGAGCTTCGGCGCGCGCTTCGTGACGAACGAGAATGCCGCGCGGCGGAGGCTCCAGCCATACGCGCGGTCAAGGCCGTAGTGCGCCATGGCGGGCTCCGCGTCGACACAGAAGCCGGGCTGCTCCGGCAGGAAAATGACGCCGCAGCCGTGGCTCGTGCGGAGCTTCGCACCGTTCAAGGCGAGGCTGGGGGTAAAACCGAGGCTGAGCGGGTGCTCGCGCTCCATCTGTTCGCGTTCGTCGCGCGTGAAGTTGATGGACTCGTCGCTTTCGGGATCGATCCCCCACTTTTTCATAAAGCCGCGCAGCGCGGAGGCCTCCGCGCGCATGCAGAAGTCGATGACGATGCCCTTGGCACAGAGATAGACCGACGGCACGAACCAGTCGCGCCCCGCCCACGAAAACCACTTTTGTACAGGCACTTCCCTGCCCGCGCGCTCGCGCCCGTGGTGGCCCCAAAAGCTGCCGTCAAAGTAGACCTTCCATTCCTCGACTCTTTCGGGCGCGTCGCCGTTCATCTCGGGGTCATAAAAGTCCTCGGTGAATTTGAGCTTGCTGAGATCGAACTCCGCTTGCAGCTCGCGCAGGTATTGCCACGGCCGCTCCATCGGCGTGAGGGAAAAGACTGTGGAAATCTGCGAGAGCACCGCCTTCTGCTCGTCCGTCGGCGGATTCTCGGCAAGGAAGGCGTCGAATTGCGCCTCGTCCCACTGCCATGCCTGCTCGAGCGCCGCACTGTCGCCGGCCGCGAGCAGCAGGCGCAGAAAATCGCTGAAATCGCGCGCGATGACGTGCATGCAGTCCTTGCCACCGTTCATCGGGCTCACGGCGAAGACCGCCTCGCCAAAACCGCGGACAAAGCAGAAGTGGATGCCGTCCACGCCCGCCCAGCCGAAGATAGAAGCGCCCTTTGGCGTGCAGAAATAGGGATCGTTGTCCTCCTGCCGCATCACGCTGAGGGGCGATAAGTCGATATTTTTGCGCAGAAATTTCTGATAAAACGCCGCCATGGAAAGCCCTCCTTTGGAGTTCAGGTTTTCCATAGCATACCACACGGGTGCGGAAAAGTCACCGGAATTGCGAAAGCTGTGGATTTTTCGCGCCGGAAAGCCGCGCGCGGCCTTGCCACGCTCTCGCGAACATGATATACTATATTGCTAAACTATCGAGATTTGGAAGGAGATTTCCCTTGGAACGGAATGAAGTCATCGTCAGCGAGCAGGAGCTCGCGCGTCAGAAGGAATTTACGCGCAAGATGCGCGAGATGAACGACCGCCGCACCCGCACGCCGCTTGCGCTGGTCGACACCTTCGGCTGCCAGCAGAACGTGGCCGACGGCGAGGTGCTCATGGGCATGCTGCGCGAGATGGGCTATGAGCTCACGCGCGACGAGCAGCAGGCGGACGTCATTTTGCTCAATACCTGCGCCATCCGCGAGCACGCGGAAAAGCGCGTTTACGGCCACTTGGGCCGCCTCAGCCACACGAAGGCTGCTAAGCCCGACCAGATCATCTGCCTCTGCGGCTGTATGGCGCAGCAGAAGGTCGTGGCGGACAAGGTGAAAAACTCCTACCACCACGTTGACTTGGTGCTCGGCCCGCAGGCCGAGTGGCGGCTTCCGGAGCTGCTGCACGAGGTATACACGAAGAATAAGCGCGTCTTTTCCATCGAGGACGAGCACGGCCGCATCGCCGAAGATCTTCCCATCGTGCGCGAGGGCGGCGTGCGCGCGTGGGTGAGCATCATGTACGGCTGCAACAACTTCTGCTCGTACTGCATCGTGCCCTACGTGCGCGGACGCGAGCGCAGCCGCGAGCCGGAGAAGATCATCGAGGAGTGCCGCGGCCTCATCGCCGAGGGCTACAAGGAGATCACCCTTCTCGGCCAGAACGTGAACAGCTACGGCAAGGACTTGGGCATCGATTACGACTTTGCAGACCTGCTCGCCGCCGTCAACGCCATTCCCGGCGACTACTGGCTCCGCTTTATGTCGAGCCAGCCGAAGGACGCAACCAACAAACTTTTCGACACGATGGCACGCTGCGAGCACGTCGCAAAGCAGCTCCACCTCCCCGTCCAGTCCGGGTGCGACCGCGTTCTGAAAGCGATGAACCGCCCCTATACGCGCGCAAAGTACGAGGAAATGATCGCCTACGCGCGAAGCGTCATGCCGGAGATGGTGCTCACGAGCGACGTGATCATCGGCTTCCCGGGAGAGACCGAGGACGAAGCGATGCAGACTGTCGATCTTGTAGAAAAGACGCAGTTCGACGCGCTCTTCACCTTTATTTTCTCCCCGCGTCCCGGCACGCCGGCGGCAAAGATGCCGGATCCCGTGTCGCGCGAGGAAAAGCAGGTCTGGTTTGAAAAGCTCGTCGACGCGCAGAACGCCATCAGCGCGAAAAAGCACGCAGCCTACATCGGCAGGACGGTCAAGGTGCTCGTCGACGGCGAGAGCGACGATCCCGAATTTCCCCTCGCCGCGCGCACGGAGGGCAACCGCCTCGTGCGCATGAAGGGCGACAAGGCCCTCATCGGCACCTTTGTCAAAGCGAAGATCACTGACAGCAATACCTGGGCGCTCTACGGCGAAGCGGTGGAGCAGTAACATAAAAGGGGGCTTTTTGATGAAAGTCGTCATTCTGATGGAAAACAGCAGCTGCAAGGAGGGCATCGCCTGCGCGCACGGCCTTTCGATGTACATCGAGACCGCGCAGCACAAGATCCTCTTCGACATGGGTCCCGACGCGCAGTTTATCGACAATGCCGCGGCGCTCGGCGTCGACTTAACGAAGGTCGACATCGCCTTTTTGTCCCACGCGCACAACGACCACTGCGGCGGCCTCGAGGCATTTTTGAAGCTGAACGATCATGCGAAGGTCTATATGCAGAAGGCCGTCTGGGGGCAGTACTACGTCGTCACGCTCAGCAAGTGCGCCTATATCGGCATGGACGCGGTGCTCAAAGCTTACGAAGAGAGATTCGTCCTCTGCGAGGGCGTGCAGAAGCTCGACGATGAGCTGACGGTCTTTTCCGCCGTTCCGGGCCGCGAGCTGTGGAGCGGCGCGAACGACACGCTGCGCGAGAAGATCGGCGACGACTATCCGCGCGACACGTTCCGCCACGAACAGGATCTATTGGTCACGGAAAACGGCAAGACCGCGCTGTTCGCGGGCTGCGCCCACTGCGGCATCGTGAATATCCTGAAAAGCGCCGAGGACGTGCTCGGCAGAGCGCCCGACGCGGTGTTTGCGGGCTTCCACCTCTATAACCCCTCGCTCGGCAAGAGCGAGCCGGACGAGCTGGTCGACGCCGTGGGCGAAAAGCTGCGCGGCGACAAGGTCGCGCACTACTTCACGGGCCACTGCACGGGCAAGGAAGCCTATGAAAGATTGAAACGTAAGCTCGGCGACCGCCTCGGCGAAATGCCCGCGGGCTCCGACTTTACCGTGTAAATTTTAGATTTTAGAGAGAGAAAGAAAGCGAGGACGAATCATGGCCGAGATCACGCCGATGATGAAGCAGTATTTGGAGATCAAGGAACAGAATAAGGATTCGATCCTCTTTTTCCGCTTGGGCGATTTCTACGAGATGTTCAACGAGGACGCAAAGCTCGCCTCGCGCGAGCTGGATCTCACGCTCACGACGCGTGACCGCGGTAAGGCGGCGGAGGATCAGACACCGATGTGCGGTATCCCCTACCATTCGAGCGACGCTTACATCGCCCGCCTCATCGCCAAGGGCTACAAGGTCGCCATCTGCGAGCAGACCGAGGATCCCGCGCTTGCCAAGGGCCTTGTCAAGCGCGACATCATCCGCGTCATCACGCCCGGCACGGTCATCGACAGCGCCTGCCTCGACGACCGGCGCGGCAACTTCCTCTGCGGTCTCTTTTTCGATGAGCAGAACGCAGGCGCTGCCTTTTGCGACATGACGACCGGCCACACGCACGTGACCGCCTTTTCCGGCGACGACCGCGCAGAACACCTGTATAACGAGTTATCCCGTTTCTCCCCCGCCGAGGCGGTGCTGAGTGCGCTCGCCTACGAAAACGAGGAGCTCGTGTCGTATCTGCGCGACAGGCTCTCCTGCGCCGTTGAGCGCGGGGAAAGCCGCTTTGAACTCAAAGCGTGCGAAAAAGCCATCTGCGCGCAGTTTGGCGAGGAAGCGTTTGCAAGCCTTCCGCGCAACAACCCCGCCGCGTCGCTCGCGCTGGGCGCGCTGCTCTCGTACCTGCACGAAACGCAGAAAACCGACCTTTCCTACATCAAGGACTTGGAATACTACGAGCAGGGGCGCTTCATGGAGCTTGACCTCTCCGCGCGGCGCAACCTCGAGCTGACCGAGACCATCCGCGCCAAGGAAAAGCGCGGCAGCCTTCTCTGGGTGCTCGACAAGACGAAGACCGCCATGGGCGCGCGCAATCTGCGCGCATGGCTGACGCGCCCGCTGCGCGACGTTGCAGCCATCGAGCGCCGCCTCGGCGCGGTGGAGGCGCTGACAAAAAATACCGTCGCGCGCGAGGAGCTGATTCTGGCGCTCTCCGGCATCAGCGATATGGAGCGGCTCATCGGCCGCATCGCCTACGGCACGGCGGGCGGGCGCGACTTTGCCTCGCTTCGCAATTCCATCGAAAAGATCGCCGAGGTCAAAGCCCAGCTTGCGCCCTTTTCGGCAGGCCGCCTGCACGAGCTGGACGGCGAGCTTGATCCGCTCGCGGACATCGCCCGGCGCATCCGCGAAACGCTCGTCGACGAGCCGCCGTTTTCCGTGCGCGAGGGCGGCTTCATCCGCCCCGGCTACAACGCCGAGGTCGATCGGCTGCACGAAATTCTCTCCGGCGGCAAGGGACTGCTTGCGGGCATCGAGGCGCGCGAGAAGGAGAAAACCGGTATCCGCACGCTCAAGATCGGCTACAACAAGGTCTTTGGCTACTATATCGAGGTTTCGAACTCCTTCAAGGAGCTCGTGCCCGAGACGTACATCCGCAAGCAGACGCTCGTGAACGGCGAGCGCTACATCACAGAGGAGCTCAAGAATCTCGAACAGGAGATCCTGACCGCGGGTGACCGCGACAAGGCGCTCGAATTTGAGCTGTTTACCGCCCTGCGCGACGAGGTGACCGCCGAGAGCGTGCGCGTCCAGCGCGCGGCGGGGCTCATTGCCGAGCTTGATACGCTCTGCTCGCTCGCGTCCGTCGCGGTGAACAACAACTACTGCCGCCCGAGCGTGGACGACGGCGGCGTCATCGAAATTCACGACGGCCGCCACCCGGTCGTCGAGCGCGTGCTCAAAGACGCGCTCTTCGTCCCGAACGACACCTACATGGGCGAGCGCGAGGATCGCGCCGCCATCATCACCGGCCCCAACATGGCCGGTAAATCGACCTACATGCGCCAGGTCGCGCTCATCACGCTCATGGCGCAGATCGGCTCGTTCGTGCCCGCGCGCTCTGCGCGCATCGGCATTGTCGACCGCATCTTCACGCGCATCGGCGCGAGCGACGACTTGGCCGGCGGCCAGTCGACCTTCATGGTCGAGATGACCGAGGTGAGCGAGATCCTGCATCAGGCAACGCCCAAGTCACTGCTCATTCTCGACGAGATCGGCCGCGGCACGTCGACCTTCGACGGCATGAGCATCGCCCGCGCGGTGCTCGAATTCTGCGCCGACCCGAAAAAGCTTGGCGCCAAGACGCTCTTCGCCACACACTATCACGAGCTCACCGAGCTTGAGGGCATTCTTCCCGGCGTAAAGAATTACAGCATTTCCATTAAAAAGCGCGGCGACGAGCTCATCTTCCTACGCAAGATCGTCCCCGGCGGGGCAGACCGCAGCTATGGTATCGAGGTCGCAAAGCTTGCGGGACTGCCGCACGAGGTCGTGCGGCGCGCGAACGTCATCTTAAAAGAGCTGGAGCAGGGCGGCGCGTATCAGGCAAAGCCGCGCGAGGAAGCCGAGCAGGTCAGCCTCGACGCGATCGGCGAGGCCGAGGTGCTTGCCGCCATTCGCCGCGCCCAGCCCGACACGATGTCCCCCATCGAGGCGATGCAGCTTCTCTACGAGCTTAAGCAGAAGCTTTCATAATTTCCCCGGAAAAGAGGTTTTCCCATGGCAAAAAAGAAAACCGCCTCCGGCGGCATGAACCATACCGAGCGCGTCGCCGGAACGATCTTCTTCCTTGTGTATCTTCTGGTGATGCCGCTCATGGCGACGCGGCTTTTCGACCTTTTGGAGGTCGTGCTCGATACCACGATCGGCGCGTCGCTTCGCAACGTGCTCTATTACTACACGCTCTTCGCCGTCACGGTGCTGCTCTTCCACTCCTACCTTGCGCACACGTCCTCGCGCTTTCTCGACAACTTGAACCACGCGCTTTCAACGATGCTGCTGGGTCTTCTCGTTTTCTACGGCGCGAACGAGCTTTTGTTCCGCGTGTGCAACGTGCTCTTCGACAGCCGCACGAACTTAAACGACATGACCATCGCCGCGCAGGTGGCCTCCGCCCCGCGCATGACGGTGCTCATCGTCGTGCTGCTCGCGCCGTTTGTAGAAGAGGTGCTCTTTCGCGGGCTTGTCTTCGGCTGCCTCAGGGAAAAGAGCCGCATCTTTGCCTATCTCCTCTCCTGCGCGCTGTTCGCGCTGCTGCATGTGTGGACGGCGGCGGTGTCCAACTGGGATTTAGGCTATCTCATTTTGATGCTGCAATACCTCGTCCCCGGCCTTGTCTTTGCCTGGGCGTATGAACACTCCGGCACGCTGTGGACGTCCATTTTGATCCACGCGCTCGTCAACGCCCTTTCCCTTTTCACCATCGCTTCCTAAAAGGAGGAAATCAATGCCCCATATTCAGCAATTATCGCCGCACGTTGCCGACCTCATCGCCGCGGGCGAGGTGGTCGAGCGCCCTGCGAGCGTTGTCAAGGAGCTGCTGGAAAACGCCATTGACGCCGGCGCGCAGAGCGTGACGGTGGAGATGAAAAACGGCGGCATGACCTATCTTCGCGTCAGCGACGACGGCTGCGGCATCGCGCCGAGCGAGCTGCCGACGGCCTTCCTGCGCCACGCGACGAGCAAGCTGCGCACGGCGGAAGACCTTGCCGCCATCGGCACGCTGGGCTTTCGCGGCGAGGCGCTCGCGGCAATCTCGAGTGTGTCGCGGCTCGACATTTTCTCGCGCGAGCGCGGCGCGCTCAGCGGCGCGAAGCTTCACTTAGAGGGCGGCGTCCCCGGCACGGTCGAGGACGCGGGCTGCCCGGAGGGGACGAGCGTCATCGTGCGCGACCTTTTCTACAATACGCCCGCGCGCCTCAAGTTCATGAAGCGCGACAGCGCGGAGGCGACCGCCATCGCGGGTCTTGTCGCCCACCTTGCGCTCTCGCATCCGGAGGTGTCGTTCAAGCTCATCAAGGACGGCACGCAGACGCTCCTGACCCCTGGCGACGGCGCGCTGCGCTCCGCCATCTACGCCTCCCTCGGGCGCGAGTTCGCCCTCTCGCTTGAAGAGGTCAAGGGCGCTGACAGCGAGCTGCGTGTCACGGGCTTTATCAGTTCTCCCCTTTCTGCGCGCGGCACGCGCGGCATGCAGACCTTTTTCGTCAACGGACGTTTGGTCAAGTCCCAGCTGCTTACCGCCGCGCTCGAGGAAGCCTATGCAAACCGCATGATGAAGGGCAAGTTCCCCGGCTGCGTGCTGCTTGTGGAGCTGCCGCGCGACATGGTGGACGTGAACGTCCACCCGGCGAAGACCATTGTGAAGTTTGTGGGCGAAAAGCGCATCTTTGATCTCGTTTATCACGCGGCGATGGCCGCGCTCGACAAGCGCGAGAAGCCTGAGCCGCCGCAGGCAAAGCCTGCCGCGCAGGTGCAGAATCCCCGCGGCGACTTCTTTGCCAACATGACCTCGCGGCAGTACCGCGAGCAGCAGAAGGCGGAACCGTCCGCCGCTGCGACTGCAAGCGCGCGTCCTGTGTCCGCGCCGCCGAGCGCGCCGAAGGCTGCGCCCTCCATTGCGCCCCAGTGGAAAACGCGCGTGCCCGCCGTCGATACCCGCGCGGGCGGCAGCGCGCCGCTTTCAGATTTTGTGCGGCATGAAATGCCTGCTTCCGCGCCCGCGCAGGCGGCGCAGCCTGTGCAAAGATATGCCAAAGCTGTGGAAAACCCCGCGCGCGAAGCCGTGCCGCTGCCGATGGACGAGGAAGAAAAGCGTCCCGTCGCCGCGTCGCCGGTCGCCGAAGCGGCGACGGGCGCGGCCGAACCCGTGACGGCGCCCCCTGTCGTATCTGCGCCGAAACAGGAAGAAGCGGAAGCTGAGCAGGCAAGCTTCGCGCCCCTCACCGCCGCGCCGTGGCGCATCGCGGGCGAGGTGCTTGATACCTACATCGTCTGCGAGGACGAGGACAAAACCATCTGGCTCATCGACAAGCACGCCGCGCATGAGCGCATGAATTTCGATCGCCTCAAGGCTGCGCAGGAGCCGGTGATGTGCCAGGCGCTGCTCGCGCCGCTCGTTGCAGACTTTGCCGCCGAGGAGTATAGCGCCCTTGCGGCGAATTTAGACCTTTTGCGCGAGTTTGGCTTTGAATGCGAAGAATTCGGCGGCGGGAGCCTAATCCTGCGCGCCATTCCCGCCGACCTTGAAAGCGGCGACGCGATCCCGACCTTAGAAGAGCTTGCCGAAAAGCTCGTCACCGCCCACACGGCCGACCCCGCCGCCGCGCGCGACGCGCTGCTGCACACGATGGCCTGCAAGGCGGCCATCAAGGGCGGCTGGAAGAGCGACATCTCCGAGCTGCGCGTGCTCGTTGAAAAGGTACAGAGCGGCGAAGTGCAGTTCTGCCCCCACGGCCGGCCCGTGAAGGCGAAGCTCACGAAGTATGAGCTTGAAAAAATGTTCAAGCGCGCGTAAGACGCAGGAGGAAAACGATGAAACTTGTATGCGTCGTCGGCCCGACGGGCTGCGGCAAAACATGGCTCGGCGTGGAGCTTGCCAAAGCGCTCCGCGGTGAGGTCGTCTCCTGCGACTCGATGCAGATCTACCGCGGCATGGTCATCGGCACTGCCGCGCCGACGGAAGAGGAGATGCAGGGCGTCCCCCACCACATGGTCGGCGTCGCAGACCCCAACGAAAACTACTCCGTCGCCCGCTACGCGTGCGACGCGGCGAAATGCGTCGACGATCTCATCGCGCGCGGAAAGCAGCCCGTCATCGTCGGCGGCACGGGGCTTTATCTAAATGCCTTGCTCGCCGGGCACGGCTTTGCCGGCGGCGACAAGGACGGCGCATACCGCGCGGAACTGGAGCGCCGCTGGGAAGAAGAGGGCGGCGAGGCGATGTTCGCAGCGCTTCGCCGCATCGACCCGGAAACGGCCGAAAAGTTGCATTTGAACGACAAAAAGCGCATTCTCCGCGCGCTCGAGGTCTATTATGAGACCGGGAAAACCATGGCGCAGCACAACGCCGAGACGAAGCTCGTCCCTCCGCGCTACGATTCCGTGCGTATCGGCCTTGCCTACGAGGATCGCGAGGACATGAAGCGCGCCATCGACGCGCGCGTTGACAAAATGGTGGAGGCGGGGCTTTTCGACGAAGTGCGTGCGCTGCTCGCTTCCGGGCTTTCGCGCGATGTGACGGCCATGCAGGCCATCGGCTACAAGGAAGCGCTTTCCTACCTTGACGGCGCGGCCACACGCGAGGAGGCCATCGAAGAGATCAAGCTCCGCTCGCGCCAGTATGCCAAGCGTCAGCTTACATGGCTGCGCCGCGACAAGGACATTCACTGGTTTTATTGGAAAAAAACGAGGGATCTCCCCGACTGCCTCGCTTTTTCGACAGAAATTCTTCGGGGGCATGGCGTATCCTGTCTGTAAAGCGGACGAGCCGTCCGCAAAAAAGAAAGGAAAGAGTAGCCATGAAAAAAATCGCAAACCTTCAGGATCTGTTTCTCCTCTCTGCGCGCCGCAGCCGCGTGAGCGTGACGATCTTTCTCGTCAACGGCTTTCAGATGCGCGGCGTCATCACGGGATTCGACAGCTTTGTCGTCGTTCTCGAGAGCGACGGCAGGCAGCAAATGCTCTACAAGCACGCCATCTCTACGATCGTGCCGGCGAGCAGCATCGACCTCAAAAGCGCGGAGGACAACGGGGAGTAAGCACGCCTGATACAGGAGTGTGCCATGAAATCTACATCTCTTTCCACAAAGCTCATCATGATCCTGCTGCTTTTGGCGGTCATCGGATATTTTGCCGTGCAGGGCTACAACTATCTCGTCAGCCCCGAGACGACAACGCTCGTTTACCGCTACCGCAGTGAGCAGTCCATCGCCGTGCGCGGCTGCGTGGTGCGCAAAGAGCAGGTCGTCGACTGCGGCGAAACGCTCATCGAGCTCAAGCATGCCGAGGGCGAGCGCGTGGGTCAGGGCGACACCATCGCCGCGGTCTACCGCTCGGCGGAGGCGCTCAGCGCCACGCAGGAGCTTGAATCCCTGCGCGCGCAGAAAGAGCAGCTTGAATACGCAAAGAGCGCTTCGAGCGACGCGGCGACCGCGCTGCGCCTCGACACCGATATCCGCGAGCAGATCGTTTCCGTGCGCGCGGCCTATGAGTCGGGTGCTTACAGCTCGCTCGACACGCTCATTCCCCAGCTCAAGACGACGGTTTTGAAGCGTGAATATGCCTACAACGGCAGCGACAACCTCACGGCGCGGCTCGATGAGCTTTCCGCGCAGATCAGCGCGCTTTCGAGCGCGGCAAGCGGCGGCACCACGCGCATCACCGCCCCCGTGTCGGGAACTTACAGCGCCGTGGCCGACGGCTACGAAAGCGTGCTGACGGCAGAGGCGCTTGAAACGATGACGCCCTCGCAGCTTACGGCTATCGCGCCGCAGAGCGTTTCCACCACGGTGGGAAAGCTCATCGAGGGCAGCGCATGGTACTTTGCCGCGAACATCAGCGAGGAGGACGCCGCGGGGCTCAAGGTGGGCAGCTCGCTGACACTGCGCATGGCGTCCGGCGTCGAATTTGACCTGCCCGTCAAGCTCACGCGCATCAGCAACGCGGAAAACGGCAAGTGCCTGATCGTTTTGAAGAGCACGCGGTATCTATCCTATGTGACGCTGCTGCGCGAGCAGAACGCCGAGCTGATCCTGAACCAGTACGAGGGGCTGCGCGTGCCGAAAAATGCGCTGCGCGTGAATGAGGACGGCGTGTCCGGCGTTTATTGCCTTATCGGGCGCGTGGCCTACTTCAAGCCCGTTGCTATCGTCTATCAGGGCAGCGACTACTGCCTTGTCGAGCCCGGCAAGATCGAAGCCGCCACGGAAAGTCAGCAATCCCTTTACACCCTGCGGCCCAATGACGAAGTCATTGTTTCGGCAGGGGAGCTATATAACGGAAAGGTCGTAGATTAAATGAGCATTGCGGAAAACATCGCGTGTGTGCGCGCAAACATCGCTGCCGCCGCCAGAGAGGTCGGCCGCGACCCCGGTGAGATCACCCTCGTCGGCGCAAGCAAAATGAACGACGCGGACGCCTGCCGCGCCGCCATCGCCGCGGGCATCGACGTGCTGGGCGAGAACCGCGAGCAGGAGATGACGAAAAAGCTCGCCGAGCACGCCTATGACGGCGCTCCCCTGCACTTCATCGGGCACCTCCAGCGCAACAAGGTGAAAAACGTCGTCGGCAAGGTCGCCGTGATCGAGTCGGTCGGCTCGCTCGCGCTGCTCGCCGCCATCAATACGCAGGCGGAAAAGCTCGGGATCGTGCAGGATATTTTGCTGGAGGTGAATATCGGCGGCGAGGAAGCCAAGAGCGGCTTTGCCCCGGAAGATCTTGCGCAGGCGGCGGAAGAGGCGAAAAAGTGCGCGTTTGTCCGCGTGCGGGGGCTGATGTGCATTCCGCCGGTCGCCGGGGGCGAACACGGCAGCATGCCGTACTTTGAAAAAGTTCATGCACTTTTTGTTGACATCAATGCAAAGTTGTATGATAATACACTTGATATACTGTCTATGGGCATGAGCGGCGACTATGAGGACGCAGTGCGCGCAGGCGCGACGATGGTGCGCGTCGGCACGGCGATCTTCGGCGCACGCAACTACACGAATTGATCGAGGAGGTCTTGATACCATGGGTATTTTTGATGATCTGAAAAAATGGGCTCACCCCTACGAGGATGAGGACGAGGAATATGAAGACGATTTCCCCGATCTGAGAGATCGCGGCGACACAGGCGCGTTTGCCGATCGCCGCAGCGTTGAACGCAAGGCGGAGGACCGCCGCAACAAGGTCGTCAACATCAACGCCACCACGCAGCTCAAGGTCGTGCTCGTCAAGCCCGAGCGCTTTGAAAACGCCAGCGAGATCGCCGACCACCTGAAGGAAAAGCGCACGGTGGTCATCAACCTTGAATCCACGAATAAGGACATTGCAAGACGTTTGATCGACTTCCTCTCCGGCGTTGCCTACGCGGGCGAGGGCAAGATCAAAAAGGTCGCCGCCAATACGTACATCATCACGCCCTACCATGTGGACATCATGGGCGATCTGATCGACGAACTGGAAAACAACGGCCTGTACCTGTAAAACGAAACGGAGGATGGGATCAATGCTGACACCGCAGGAGGTTTCCGGCCGCGCATTCAGCAAGGCGGCATTCGGTGGCTACAATATGGCGATGGTCGACGAGTTCCTCGATGAAGTGACCGACGACTATACCGCGCTTTATAAAGAAAACGCCGCCTTGAAGGCCAAGCTCAAGGTGCTGGTCGACAAGGTGGAGGAATACCGCGCGACGGAGGATTCCATGCGCGCCGCTCTCCTGACCGCCCAGCGCATGGCGAACACCATGGTCGAAGAGGCGGAAGAGAAAAAGAAATCCATGCTTGCCGGCGCCGAGGACGAGGCCCGCGCCAAGATCGGCGCGCTGCAGGGAGAGATCGAACTGGAGCAGCGCAAGCTGAACGCGGCCAAGGCTGCCACGGCAGACTTTTTGCAGAAAACGCGCGAGCTTGCGCAGGCGCAGCTTGCGCTCATCGAGCGCGCGCCCGACCTGACGCCGGAGGAGATCGTCGGCGACAAGACGGCCGAGCAGAAGGCCGAAACGGACGTGAACGCCATCGAGGAGCGGATCCTCGCGGCTTTCCGCCCCACGGAGGCAGCGCCGGAGGAAGCGGCGCCGGAGGCCGCTCCTGCGGAAGAAAACGCGGTGAAGGCGGAAGAGGCCAAGGCGGAACCGCTCGAGCCGGACGACAGCCCGTTTGTGGAAACGGCCAGCCACGCCATTCGCCTGGACGACCTCAAGTTCGGCCGCAATTACCATGGAGAAGAGTAACAGCAAAGAGGGCGGCTTTGGCTGGCTCCACATAAGAAAACATGTGCCGCAAAAGGCAAATTTTGCACGGAT
>OFPS01001060.1_pt1 | contig 22004 bp, 19 predicted proteins | sample 1542111 | NCBI WGS metagenome assembly OFPS01 (sample SAMN04209233, study PRJEB22552) | human gut metagenome | biome: gut; material: feces | host: Homo sapiens | place: USA: Oklahoma | reverse complement strand
TTGTATTGAATCATACTTCAGATGAACACAGATGGTTTTTGGAGGCAAAGAAAAGTAAAGACAATCCGTATCATGATTATTACGTGTGGCGTGACGGAGAAGAAGACGTTTATCCAAACGATATGAATTCTGTATTCGGCGGACCGGCATGGGAGTGGGTTCCAGAACTGGGACAGTATTATTTTCATCAATTTTCAGTGAAACAGCCGGATCTGAACTGGGAGAATCCGAAAGTGAGAAGAGAACTCTATGATATGATTCTCTGGTGGATGGAAAAAGGTGCAGGTGGATTTCGTCTGGATGTGATCGATCAGATTGCAAAAGAGCCAGATCTTAAGATTACAAATAATGGACCAAAGCTGCATGAATTTCTGCGTGAATTAAGCAGGGAAACATTTCAGAAGGGTGATATGATCACTGTTGGAGAAGCCTGGGGAGCAACACCGGAAATTGCAAAGAAATATAGTAATCCAGATGGCAGTGAAATTTCTATGGTTTTTCAGTTTGAGCACATTATGCTTGATCAGGAAGAAGGAAAAGAAAAATGGGATACGATTCCATTGAATCTGGTTAAGCTGAAAAAATGCCTTGCGAAGTGGCAGAATACTTTATATCAGACAGGATGGAACAGCCTGTTCATGAATAACCATGATCTTCCAAGAATCGTGTCGCGCTGGGGAAATGACGGAAAATACAGAAAAGAGTCGGCAAAAATGCTGGCGACAATGCTTCATGGGATGCAGGGAACTCCTTACATTTACCAGGGAGAAGAGCTGGGAATGACGAATGTGCAGTTTGACAGCATTGAGGACTATGAAGATATTGAGACATTGAATATGTACAAAGAGCGTCTGGAAAAAGGATATCAGCCAGAAGAAATCATGCAGTCTATCTACGCAAGAAGCCGTGATAATGCCCGTACTCCGATGCAGTGGAGCAGGGATGAGAACGGAGGATTCACAACAGGAGAACCATGGTTTGCCGTGAATCCAAATTATACCAGAATCAATGCCAAAGAGGCACTGGAAGATGAAAATTCGGTATTTTACTATTATCAGAAGCTGATTCGTTTAAGAAAAGAAAATCCAGTATTCGTGAATGGAAAATTTGAACTTCTTCTGCCGGAAGATGAGAGAATTTTCGCCTATACGAGAACAGATGAGCATACAAAGATGCTGGTATGTACAAACTTTACGGATGAGGAAGTTAGCTGCCCATTGCTTGATGAGTGGAAAGCTGGGGAAGTCTGGATCCGGAATTATGAGGACGACAGAGAAGGAAATATATTGCGTCCTTATGAGGCGGTGATAATTGCATTTACTGGCAAATAGATTGAGTTTCTTTTTTGGCATCAAAATTCACTTCCTTTTCGCTGCCGAATTGCCGATTTGCTCCCGAAACACAGAAACGCTCAAAACCGTTTCCCGCTGTATAGTTTCGGGGCGATTTTGGGCGTTTTCTTTCGATATGAGCGGCTTTGTTTTAGCGGCGATATCCTTTACCGCCAACCATTCAAAAGCCGCTGTTTGTCACTTCCGGGTAACAAAAAAGCGCCGTATTGCTACGACGCTTTTGTCTTGCTCGGAAGATGGAGCAAGGGAACACTATTCAATTATCTGTTGTACTTTTTCTTTCTGCTGACAATCGTTGTGCCAATGGCTGCCCCGCCGCTGATGAACAACAGGGCAATCCACAGTGCAAGGTTGCTTGTATCGCCGGTCTGGGGAAGTTTGGAATCGTCTTTCAGCTTCGCCGTTACGGTGTCGGCTTTTTCCAACGCTTCTTGCTCGGCTTATTTTGTTGCTGGTGTCCTTGGCATACCACTCGTTCATTATGTTGAGGAACGGGGTAAAGTCGTTATCCTGCGGTTTGTCGCTGTCCACGCTGTTATTGATTGCGACAAAGCGTATCTGCTTCTTGGGGAACAGAATCTCGGTATAAAAGCCGACCTCAAGATAGTTTCTGCAGAAACGGCTCATATCCTTGACGATAATCGTACCGATTTTCCCGGCTTCGGCTTCTGCAAGCATTGCCTGAAATCCGGGACGGTTGAAGTTACGCCCTGTGTAACCGTCATTTTTCAAAAGATTGTTTGTAAAAAATTTATAATTCTAAAAATTCATATAAACTGTAATCTATGTTATTCTATAGAAAAGTAAAAATACTGATGAAGAAAGCAGGAGGAAATTTATGAACATTGAGTTAAGTATTTTGGATTGGATCCAGACGTTGCATACGCCTTTTCTGGATAAAATCATGGTATTTATCACAAGACTTGGGGATGCAGGAATTATATGGATTGTGTTGAGCATAGTATTGCTTCTGATTCCTAAAACGAGAAAAAGCGGTGCGGTTATGGTGGCTGCTTTAGTAGTAGATGTATTACTTTGCAATATTGTCTTGAAAAATCTTGTAGCACGGACAAGACCATATGATGTGAATACAGGTGTACACCTTCTGGTAGCAAAGCTTCATGATTATTCTTTTCCGTCCGGACATACGGCAGCTTCGTTTGCTTCGGTAACAACTTTGTACCTGGCAGGTGAAAAGAAGCTTTGGAAATTTGCGCTTGTGCTGGCATGTCTGATCGCAATATCGAGGTTATATCTGTATGTACACTATCCGACAGATGTTCTTGGAGGAATTCTGTTCGGTGTGATTTCAGGATATTTGGGATATTGCAAAGTATTGAAATGAAGATGACCAAAGATTACCGACCGGGAATTATATGGAAGTCAGTTGGTATAAGCATCATTTTACATGAATTTTACAAAAACAGTTCTTTAAGAAGGTAGATATGAAAGCGTATTCAGATGTATAATTAATTCTTAAGCGTAGCTATAAAATATTCAAATTAGCAAAAGGAGATAAGTAGACAAATGAAAAAGAAGCAGTTAAAACCAGAACCATATATGATGAACAGGGAACTGTCATGGTTAAAATTTAATGAGAGGGTATTAAATGAAGCGGGGAATCCGAGAGTACCTTTAGCAGAACGACTTACTTTTGCGTCTATTTATCAATCTAATCTGGATGAATTTTATATGGTGCGGGTAGGTACACTGATGGATCAGATGGAATCATCGGAAGTAGTCCGTGAGAATAAAACCAATATGACCAGCAAAGAGCAGGTAAAAGCGATCATTGATGCAACAAGAGAGCTTGATATAAAGAAAGCAGTTATTTACGAGCAGTTAATGGGAGAATTGGAGCCGCAGGGAATCCGGATTATCAATTTCAACAAGCTTTCAGGAAAAGAAGGGGAATTACTGGAAACTTACTTTGATAATGAAATTGCACCATATCTGTCTGCGAATATCATCAGCAAACAGCAGCCGTTTCCATTCTTACAGAATAAAGAGATCTATGCGGTTGCACTGCTTGCAACGAAGGGTGGAAAGACAAAAACTGCGATCATTCCGTGTAGCAATAATGTGTTTAAGCGTCTGATCGATATCCCGACCAGACCGGGAACCTTTATGCTTTCGGAAGAACTAATCCTTCATTTTCTGCCGAAATTATTTAAAAAATATGAAATCAAAGAAAAATCTCTCCTGAGAATTACGAGAAATGCGGATATTGATACAGAAACCATTTATGATGAAGATATGGATTACAGAGACGCCATGGAAAATCTGGTAAAGCAGAGAAAACGTATGAATCCTGTCCGCATGGAATTCTCCAGAAAGATCAATAAAAAGCTGATTGCAGAGATATGTAAATATATCCATATGGATAAAAACCACGTATTTATGTCGAGAGTACCACTTGATTTATCATTTGTATTTGCAATCCAGAATTATCTGAGAATGCAGGGAACGGCAAAAGAGAATCTTTTCTATCAGAAAAGAAGCCCTCGAATGACACCGCAGTTGAATGATAAGCAGAGCCTGATCGCCCAGATTGAGCAGAAAGACGTACTTTTATCTTATCCTTTTGAAAATATCAAATCTTTCACCAATCTGCTTTATGAGGCAGCAAGAGATGATTCTGTCGTATCCATTAAAATGACACTGTATCGTCTGGCTGTCCGCAGTCAGGTCGTGGATGCACTGGTTGAAGCGGCAGAAAATGGAAAAGAAGTTGTGGTACTTGTAGAACTTCGGGCAAGATTTGATGAGGAAAGTAATATTGAATACTCTAGAAAGTTGGAAGAAGCCGGATGCCGTGTAATTTATGGTCTGAATGGATTCAAGGTACATTCAAAACTTTGCCTGATCACCAGAAAGACAGATAAAGGTCTGGAATATATTACTCAGATCGGAACCGGTAACTATAATGAAAAGACTTCTACTTTATATACAGACCTGTCACTGATCACAGCAAAGCAGGAAATCGGAAAAGAAGCGGCAGAAGTATTTGCATGTCTGATGCGAGGTGAGACGATAGAGGAAACGCACATCCTGCTGGTTGCACCGAAATGTCTCCAGAATAAAGTACTCGATATGATCGATGAGGAAATACGTCACGCAAAGAACGGGAAAGATGCGTATGTCGGAATCAAGATCAATTCACTGACTGATAAAGTGATCATTGAGAAGCTTGTGGAAGCATCACAGGTGGGTGTGAAGATTGAAATGATCGTCCGTGGAATCTGCTGTATGATTCCTGGTATCAAAGGATACACAGAAAATATTAAAGTAATCAGCATTGTCGGAAGATTTCTGGAGCATTCCCGTATTTATCGTTTCGGAACGCCGGACAGAGAAAAAGTGTATATTGCATCGGCTGATTATATGACGAGAAATACGCTCCGACGTGTGGAGGTTGCAGCTCCGGTTCTGGATGATACGTTGCGTGAAAGACTGGACTGGATGTTTGACACCATGATGAAGGATGATGAAAAAGGAAAAGAACTGACTGCAGACGGCGATTATGTAGATCGTGATATCAATGAAGAAAAGCTGGATTCACAGGAAGTGTTCTATGAGACGGCGTATAAAAATACGGAAAAGAAATAGTAGAGAATATTTGAGCAAAATAAACACAGTTGTAGAAATGATACAGCTGTTATAAAATCAGCAGATACAGTTGACAAAGAGGGACGTTTGTGATACTTTTATTAAGTCGCAAACGTCATATGGGGGATTAGCTCAGTTGGGAGAGCGCCTGCCTTGCAAGCAGGAGGTCACGAGTTCGAATCTCGTATTCTCCACTTTATAAGAAGTGCAGCAGAGAAATCTGCTGCATTTTTGTGTGCTAAAAAATATATCATCATTTCCATCTTGCAGAGAAAAGAAAAAAAGAGGAAAATAAAATCATAGTAAAACAAGATGGTATGATTACCAGAAAGGAAGATTTTATCATGAAAGAAAATTTAAAAGTACTTATGCTCAACGGAAGCCCGAAAGCAAATGGTAACACAGCCATTGCACTTCGCGAGATGGAAAATGTTTTCAAGGAGAATGGTGTAGAAGTAGAAACGGTTGTAATCGGAAATCAGGCGGTCCGTGGCTGTATCGCATGTGGTTCCTGCTGCGAAAAAGGACAATGTGTTTTTGACGATGTAGTGAATGAGTTAGCTCCGAAGTTTGAAGAAGCAGATGGTCTTGTAATCGCAAGTCCGGTGTACTATGCGTCTGCAAATGCAACTCTGATCGCCTGTCTTGACAGACTGTTCTACAGCAGTCATTTTGATAAAACGATGAAAGTGGGAGCAAGCGTTGCCTGTGCAAGACGTGGCGGATGTTCTGCGACATTTGATGAGCTGAACAAATATTTTACCATTTCCGGAATGCCGGTTGCATCCAGCCAGTACTGGAACAGCATCCATGGAGCAGCACCGGGAGAGGCCGAAAAGGATGAGGAAGGAAGGCAGACGATGCGTACACTTGCAAGAAATATGACTTTCCTTATGAAGAGTATTGCACTTGGAAAAGAGCAGTTTGGATTTCCGGAAAAAGAAGCAAAGATTCCGACAAATTTTATTCGGTAGAACAAGTAAAAGGCAGGGATTTGTGAAATATCACGAATCCCTGCCTTTAGAGTTGACAGCCAAATTTTCTTGTTTTATAGTGGAAGTTGCAATTTGGTAGGAAGTATTTAAAAGAGAGGTTTTGGTCATGGCACTTATAAAATCAATCATTATTTTAATTATAGGGTTTGCTCTATTGATGAAAGGAGCAGATTATTTTGTAGAAGGAAGTTCTTCTGTTGCGAAGCAGCTTCATGTTCCATCGATGATCATCGGTATGACCATCGTTGCAATGGGAACCAGCCTTCCGGAATGTGCGGTCAGTGTAACGGCATCCCTGACAGGAAATAACTCACTTGCGGTAAGTAATGTTGTCGGATCGAATATTTTCAACTTGATGGTTGTTTGTGGAGCCTGTGCGTTATTTGCACCTCTTACGATAAAAAAAGATACATTGAAAAAAGAGTTTCCATTATCAATTATCTGTGCAGCCTTGCTGATGGTGCTTGGATATGTCGGGATGCTTTTAGGACATTTAGATGGCGGTGTATTTCTCCTTATTTTTGCAGCTTATCTGATCTGGATGATTGGTTCTGCCAAGAAAGCAAGAGCAGCACACAAGGAAAGTCAGATGATGCTCGAAGAGGGAGAATTAGTAGACGAAGAAATTCAGATCCTGCCACTTTGGAAATGTGCATTATTTATTGTTGGCGGCATGATCGCAATCAAGTTTGGCGGTGATTTTGTTGTAGACAGTGCTTCAGCACTTGCAAGCGCATTCGGACTTAGTCAGACACTTATCGGACTTACCATCGTTGCGATGGGAACCAGTCTTCCGGAACTTGTAACATCGATTGTTGCGGCAAGAAAGAATGAAGTGGATATGGCACTCGGAAATGTGATCGGTTCTAATATTTTCAATATCCTGTTGGTACTTGGAGTTGCAGCTGCCATCAGTCCAGTGAAATTTCTTACCGATAATATCATTGATACGGTTGTACTGATTGCGATGAGTCTGGTTGTTCTGGTGTTTGCATGGACTTCAAAAATGATCGACCGAAGAGAAGGCGCTACGATGCTTGGAATGTATGCAGTGTATATGGCATATATTTGCATACGATAAAATAAAAGAATCATAAGGAAAAATGGCTGTGGATTGAACCTGCCCCAAAAGTTAGACCTAAATTCTAACGATTGGAAGGCGGTTCAATTCACAGCTATTTTTATTGGGTCAGTGTACATTCTATTTTATACTTCTATAGAAAAAACATTGACATGTCTAACAAAAAGAGGTATAAAAAACGAGAGAATTTTGCGACAAGGGGAAAGGCATAAGATGGGAAAATACAATTTTGATGAAGTAATCGACAGACATGGAACGGACTGCCTGAAATATGATTTTGGAATGAAACGAAAGGGAAGAGATGATCTGCTTCCGCTCTGGGTGGCAGACATGGATTTCCGTCTGCCGGATGAGATTTTGGATGAATTTCACAAGAGGATCGATCATGGAATCTTTGGTTATACCGATCCACTGGATGAATATTTTGCAGCGATGAACCACTGGTTCTCAACCCGCTATGGTTATACAATCGAGCCGGACTGGGTAACACTTGGAGCCGGAATCGTCTATGCACTCGGAACAAGCGTAAGAGCATTTACCGAAAAGGGAGATGCCATGATGGTGATGCAGCCGGTATACTATCCGTTCAGCGAAGTCATCAAGAATGACGGAAGAAGACTGGTGAACTGCCAGCTTCGCTATGAGAATAACCATTATTCCATCGACTTTGAAAAGATGGAGAGAATGATCCTGGAAGAGGGCGTAAAAGCACTGATCTTCTGTAATCCACATAATCCGGTCGGAAGAGTCTGGACAAGAGAAGAACTGGAGAGAGTTGCAGAGATTTGCCTGAAATACAACGTGACCTGGATGGTGGACGAGATGCACTGTGATTTCATTTTCCCGGGACATACCTTCACAAGCTGTATGAATCTGGACGAAAAATACCGTCAGATTCTTGCACTCTACAGCTCACCGGGAAAGACATTCAACGTGGCAGGACTTCAGCCGGCAAATATCATCATTCCAAACGAAGAGTTGCGAAAAAAATATCAGTGGGCAAATACACAGGCAGCTTACAGCCAGGGAAGTCTGATGGGACAGCTTGCAGTCAAGGTATGTTACACCAAAGGTGCTGAGTGGGTAGATGAACTGGTGCAGTATATTTATGAAAATGTAAAATATATGAGCAAGTTCGTGAAAGAGAATTTCCCGAAAGCGAAGATGGTAGAGCCGGAAGGAACCTATCTGGTATGGGTTGATTTTTCCGGATATGGACTTAGCAATGAAGAGCTGGAGCACCTGATGCTGGAGGAGGCAAAATTGTGGCTGGATTCCGGAATCATCTTCGGACCGGAGACCGCTCAGTTCGAGAGATTCAATGTTGCCTGCCCGCGTGTGACTCTGGAACAGGCACTGACACAGCTTAAAGATGCACTGGATAAGCATCTGGCAGCAAAATAATATAAAAAGAGGATTGAGAGGGAAAAAAGATGGACAAACAAAAGAAAAATATGGGGGCAGTGGCATTTCTTCCACTGATCGTATTTCTGGTATGTTATGTAGGGTGCGGGATTACATTTACCCTGCTTGGAGCAGACGAACCGTTCGGAAAGTTCCCGCGTCACGTCGCGCTTCTTGCAGGGTGTGCGGTAGCACTTCTCCTTAACCGTGGCATTGGTGTATAGGATAAGCTGAATATTATGACAACGAGCATGGGAAATTCAGGAGTTATGATGATCGTTCTGATCTACCTGATGGCTGGTGGATTCCAGGGAGCAGCAGCGGCAATGGGCGGAAAAGATTCGGTTGTGAATCTCTGTCTGCATTTTATTCCGGTGAAACTTTTGGTTCCGGGTGTATTTTTGATGTGCTGCTTTATTTCTACATCGATCGGAACATCCATGGGAACGATTGCAGCGATGGCTCCGATTGCGATCAATGTGGCACAGGGAGCGCATTTAAATGTTGCGGTAGTCGGTGCGGCAGTGATCGGAGGATCTTATTTTGGAGATAACCTTTCCATGATTTCAGATACAACCATTTCTGCAGCAGAAGGATGTGGTTCTGAGATGAAAGACAAATTTAAAATGAACTTTTTCATTGCTCTTCCGGCGGCAATTGTGGCAATGATCCTGTACTCGATTTTTGGCGGAGTCGGAAGCGGAGCAATCGAAGCAGGAAGCTATAGTATCATCGAAGTCCTTCCTTATTTTATTGTTCTAATTGCGGCACTTATGGGAGTTAATGTTGCAGTAGTCCTTTTTGTCGGAATACTTGCATCCGGTATCATTGGACTTTGTGTCGGAAGCTGTGGATTTTTTGAATGGATCCAGGCAATTGGAAGTGGCATGAGCGATATGTTCAGCATCAGTATCGTTGCGATTTTAGTATCTGGTATTATCGGTCTTGTACGTGAATATGGCGGTGTTGAATGGCTGGTGGGCGCGATCAGCAGCAAGATCAAGAGCAGACGTGGTGCGGAATATGGAATCGGACTGATGTCAGGTATCCTTTCCGCAGCTATGGTAAATAATACGATCGCAATCATTGTTACCTGTCCGATTGCAAAAGAAATCGGGGAAAAATATAAGATCGCACCGAAGAGACTTGCCAGTCTGGTGGATATCTTTGCCTGCGCATTTATTGCACTGATGCCACATGATGGTGGTATGCTGATGATTACGGCACTTGCTGATGTATCACCGCTTAATGTACTGAAATATTCGTTCTATATGTTTGGACTGATCATTGCGACCTGCGTTACGATACAGTTCGGATTGATGGACAAGAAAAATTAGACAGGATGAAATTTAAAATATGAAAGATCTAACAAAAGGAAAACCATCCACACTGATATTGGCTTTTGCGCTGCCGATCTTTTTCGCAAATCTTCTGCAGCTTACATACAGTCTTGTGGATACCAGAATTGTCGGAACTTTCCTGGGAGAGGACGCGCTGGCGGCTGTCGGCGCGACCACAACCTTAAGTAATCTGATCATTGGATTCTTGCAGGGACTTTCGGGGGGATTCGCGATTATTATTGCACAGAAATTCGGTGCAAAGGATTATAAAAATGTGAAGAAATCATTCGCAATGTCGCTGACCATGGGTACAGGAATTGCAATATTTTTTACGGTGTTCGGATTGTTATTTTTACAGCCGATCTTAAATATACTGAATGTTCCGTCAGATCTGATGGCAACGGCAAAAAGCTATATTTTCGTGATCATTGCAGGGCTTGTGGCGACATTTCTTTATGATGCATGTGCGGCTGCACTCCGGTCACTCGGAGATACCGTGACGCCTCTTGTGATCCTGGCAATCTCAGTTGCATTGAATATTGTTGGGGATCTGCTTTTTGTCGTAGTGCTGAAAAGCGGAGTGCGGGGAGCTGCGATCGCAACGGTACTGGCACAGGCAATCGCGTTTGTTGTGTGCTGGATTTATATGGTAAAGAGATATGAACTGTTAAGACTTAGCCGGGAAGATTTCAAAGATCCGAATTCGGTTATGGTGAAAAATATGTTGGGTGCGGGAATGTCCATGGGATTCATGAGTTCTCCGATCAATATCGGTTCCCTGACGCTTCAGACAGCGATCAATAAACTTGGAAATGATTATATCGTAGCACAGACAGCGGCCCGGAAGCTGACTGAAATGTTCATGATCATGTTTACAGTATTTGGAAATACGATGGCGACCTACTGTGGACAGAACCTTGGAGCAGGAAAGATCGACCGGATCAAAAAAGGGATCTGGCTTGCGATTTTCTATACTTGTATCTGGTGTACACTTGTGATCGTGGCAAGCTACACGATTGGAGATAAACTGGTCTATCTGGTAACAGGTACACATAATGAAAATGTGATCTTAAATGCGACCAGATATCTGAAATTTGATACATTGTTTTATTATGTAACAGCAGTAATCTGCATTGTGCGAAATGCCATGCAGGGACTGGATGACCATATTACACCGATCGTATCAAGTACACTTGAGATGCTTGGAAAAATTGTAATCGCATTTACACTGGTTCCACATCTTGGATACACGGGGGTTATCATTGCGGAGCCGATTGTGTGGTTTGTTATGGTGATTCCGCTGATCGTGCAGATTTTCCGGATGCCGGTGCTGAAGCAGACAAGCCTTTCTTGACACTATTCATACGCCTGTGCTAGAATAGGCTTGTTTAGAAAAATAAATACAGATGCGTAAGGTGTCAATCAGACGGAATGTCTGGATTGGTGAAAAGGGAAACAGGTGCAAGTCCTGTATGAACTCGTCACCGTAATTTGCAAGCTTAGGCTGTCATACCACTGGGAGACCGGGAAGGAAAGCCACAAGCGTCTGAGCAATCAGTCGGGAGACCTGCCTTTCGCAGTACAGGAACGGAAAGTTCATGCCACGAGTAACTGGCAGTACGAAAGATAGAAACTTCAGACTGATTTTGCGAGGGCAAAATGTCAGTTTCTTTTTTGTACGCCCTCGTTAAATTTAGATACGGGGGATTTTTTCGCTTACAAAAAATATGCTGTAAAGTGTAATGAATATCATTCCGATTCCTGAAAGTATGACAAAAAAGTCAGGGAGGATCAAGATGAAGAAACGAGTATTAGTAGCATTACTGGCAACAGCACTTACGGTGTCTATGATGACTGGATGTGGAAACAAGAAGACAGAGGACACTTCTTCTACAAAGACAGAAGAAACATCCGAAGACAGCGATCAGGAGGCAGCAGACAAAGTGGCAAAGCTGATCGATGACATTTATGTACAGGAAAGAACAGACAAGACAGATGAACAGTGTAAGGCTGCAAAAGAAGCCTGGGATAAGCTTACTGATGCACAGAAAGAACTGGTAGAAGGCGAGAACGCTGATCCGGATTATTTTGGAAGGGATACAGGCGATGCATCGAAAGATGATCCACTGAACGAAGATAACATCGGAGAAAATGAAATTCTGGTTGTAAGCTTTGGTACATCTTTTAATGACAGCCGTGCAGAGGATATCGGTGGTGTGGAAAAAGCACTTCAGGCAGCATATCCGGACTGGTCTGTAAGAAGAGCATTTACAGCACAGATCATCATCAACCATGTACAGGCCCGTGATGATGAGAAGATCGACAATATGGATCAGGCACTGGAAAGAGCAGTCGACAACGGGGTTAAGAACCTGGTCGTACAGCCGACACATCTGATGCATGGTGCCGAGTATGATGAACTGACAGAAGCAGTTGAAAACTACAAAGATAAATTTGAATCTGTAAAAATTGCAGAACCACTTCTCGGTGAAGTCGGAGCGGATGAAACAGCGATCAATGAGGATAAAGCAGCTGTTGCAGAAGCAATTACAGCAGAAGCTGTAAAGACAGCTGGATTTGACAGCCTGGATGCGGCAAAAGAAGAGGGAACCGCATTTGTATTTATGGGACATGGAACTTCTCATACAGCAAAGATCAGCTATTCACAGATGCAGACACAGATGGAACAGCTTGGTTATGAGAATGTATTTATCGGAACCGTAGAAGGCGAACCGGAAGATACCGCTTGTGAAGCAGTAATTGAAAAGCTCAAAAATGCAGGATACAAGAAAGTAATCCTTCGTCCACTGATGGTTGTAGCAGGAGATCATGCAAACAACGATATGGCAGGCGATGATGACGATTCTTGGAAGAGCCAGTTTGAAGCATCCGGAGTATTTGACAGTATTGATACACAGATTGCAGGTCTTGGTGAGATCGATGCGATCCAGCAGCTTTATGTGGCACATACACAGGCTGCAATTGATGCAGAATAAATAAAAAAAGAGGGATTTATAAGATGAAAAAGAAACTGTTAGTATTGGTATTATCTGCTGTAATGGCAGTGGGAATGATGAGCGGATGTGGTGCAAAATCAGACACATCAGATACGAAAGCAAAGACAGCAGAAAGCTCTTCTGCTAAAGAAGAGGAAACAGAGGAACAGACAGAGTGTGAGCTTGAAGACGGAACCTACACAGCAGAGTTCAAGACTGACAGCGGAATGTTTCATGTAAATGAAGCGAATGACGGAAAAGGAACACTCACAGTAAAAGACGGGAAAATGACGATCCATGTCAGCCTGGTTTCTAAGAAGATCGTCAACCTGTTTGAAGGAACATCCGAAGATGCACAGAAAGATGGTGCAGAACTTCTGGAACCTACAACAGATACGGTAACCTATAGCGACGGTGCAACAGAAGAAGTTTATGGATTTGATATTCCGGTTCCTGAACTGGATAAAGAATTTGATGTGGCTCTGCTCGGAAAAAAAGGATTCTGGTATGATCATAAGGTAAGTGTGACCAATCCGGTGAAAGTCGAAGAATAATTGAAGATAAGTGAAAGGACTGTTTCCCTGAGAAATGGGAAATGGTCCTTTTTTTTCTTGGGCATGAACTGGATAACACTATACTTTTATATGTCAGATAGTGTATACTAGGCAGTGGAAGATCATACAAAAGAGAGAATGTTTTGTATATAAAAACTAAAATGTGGAGAGGAAGTTAAAATACGATGTACTACGTACCAGATGGCACAAAAGAGTGTGGATTTTATGAATGTAAAAAATGTGGAAACCGTTTCTTATCCTTACAGACAATGAACCGGATCCCATGTCCGGAATGTGAGGCAGAGATCGACTATGAGATCGGACCAGACGAATCCATGGAAGATGCTCTGGACACGGCAGAATTACTGGAAAAGATCATCGGTGAAGAAGAAGTAGAGAAAATGGATGGACTTCTGAGTCTTGCAATTACCGGTGGAGACTGTAACTGGATTTAATTTTCGGTTAAAAGTGTTGAATGGGTGGTTAGGAAAAACAAACGAAGTGTGTTATAATAGAAATATGAGTAAAAGAGGGAGAAAATAGATGGATATTCATGATTTGAAAATATTTCTGATGATCGCACAGGCGTGCAGTGTTTCCGGAAACACGTACAGGAATGGCTGCAAAAGATACGCTCAGGAGAGATTACACGATAAGAAAAAAGTTGATAAGTAGTAACGAAAAGTTGCGGGTAAGTCACAAATTATACAGAATGCATGAAAAAGCGGAGTATAGTTTGTGCCTTTTGGTCTACAATTCCATGGAAATAGATGATGACTATAATAATGGAATATTTATAGAAAAATTGAATTTGAATAAAATGTATAAAAGAATATAATGGTAATACATGGATGCTGGCAAAATATACAAATAATCGTGCTGGCACAAATATATTTTTTACAGGAGGATTTGAAAATGAATATTGGGGTAACAGAAATCAGTCCAAGAGAGGTGCAGAGAAAGGCAGAGAAATGTTTTAAAGATGGATATTACTGCTGTGAAGCTCTGGTCAGCACGATCCGCGATGAATTCAAACTGGATGTGCCGAAAGAGGTTGTAGCTATGGCATCCGGAATGGCAGTAGGAGCAGGAAAATCAGGATGTGTCTGCGGTGCATTTAACGGAGGAATTCTTGCACTTGGAATGTTCTTCGGCCGTACCGAACAGGATGGACCGACCAACCCGAAGAGTATCAAATGTATGGAGCTTACGCACGAGCTTCATGACTGGTTCAAGAAGGCAAATGGTAAAAATGCAATCTGCTGCAGAGTTCTTACAAAGGAATTCAATATGGGACAGGGTGAACACAAAGAACAGTGTATCTATTTTACAGGACTTTGTGCATGGAAGGTAGCGCAGATCGTCTGTCGTGAGCTTGGTATCAAGAATCTGGATGAAATTGATGAACCGTGCGAAAGAAGAAAAATTGCAGATATCTAAATAAAGTGGTAACGACAGCCGCTTGATGAGAGAAAGGGAAAGAAACAATGAAAGACGTAATTAAGAAAGTACCGATTCCGCTTTGCGGAGTCATGCTTGGCGCGGCAGCACTTGGAAATCTACTTCAGAGCTATTCAGAAGGAATCCGTTATGTATGCGGTATATTCGCAGCATTTCTTCTGATACTGGTGCTTTTGAAGCTGATCATGTTCCCAGGAGCAGTGAAAGAAGATATGGGAAATCCGATCATGGCAAGCGTATCAGGAACGTTTCCGATGGCACTTATGATTCTCAGCACTTATGTAAAACCGTTTATCGGAAAGGCAGCTTATTACATATGGCTTCTGGCAATCATTCTTCACATCATTCTGATCATATACTTTACGGTGAAGTTTGTTCTGAAACTTCAGATGCCAAAAGTATTTGCAAGCTATTATATTGTATATGTAGGAATTGCTGTAGCGGCTGTTACAGCACCGGCTTATGAGCAACTTGGAATCGGAACCGCAGCATTCTGGTTTGGATTTGTAACACTGATCGTACTTCTTGTACTTGTAACCTATCGTTATGTGAAGTTTAAAGAAGTGCCGGATCCGGCAAAACCGCTGATCTGTATCTACGCAGCACCGACCAGCCTGTGTATTGCAGGTTATGTACAGTCCGTAACACCGAAATCATACGGTTTCCTGATGGCAATGTTTGTAGTTGCAACGGTTATTTATATTTTTGCCCTGGTAAAAGCAGTGGGATATCTGAAGATGCCATTCTTCCCAAGCTATGCAGCCTTCACATTCCCATTTGTTATCAGTGCGATCGCAACTAAACAAACTATGGCATGTGCAGCAAATATGGGACATCCAATGCCATTTCTTCAGTATGTAGTTCTGGTCGAGACAATTATTGCAGCAGCACTTGTTGTTTATACTTATGTTCGTTTTATGGGGGCTATTTTCGGAGGAAAGAAATAAAAGATTTGACCGGACAGATAAAAAAGGGTAAACTTAAATTTATCAAGAATATGTCGGATGAGGGACGTCCTAGACACCGCAAGGGGCCGAAGAAGCAAAGCGTAAGGTAACATCTTCCTTTCGTGGAAACTGACAGGCAAAAAGGAAGGCGACCTGACGAATCTTTGGAGAGTGTGCAAAGAAAGCACCACCTACGAGGCTAGAACCAACTGGTAAAAGGACAGAGAAAACAGATGAACGATTTTTTTCGTGTATCTGTTTTTTTCTGCCCTTTTTATATGGGCACTAATATGAGATGAGACTGTTAGCAGGCAGTACGTGGTGGCATACAGAAGTATTATCCGAGGAAGAAGGGAAAGGGCATTTTTTGAATAAAATTTGACAGAAGAAAAAGAAAAGCTGGAGGAAAAAAAGATGAGAATGATGCTTGTAGGAGCCGGTGCTGTCGGTGAAAGTATTTTAAAAGTAATGCAGTGGAGAGACCAAAAGGGAGAATGGCTGAAATATGTGCTGGTCTGCGACTATGATCTGAAAAGGGCAGAGGAAGTTGTCGGTATGATGAAGGGGGATTCCCGTTTTGAAGCTTCTAAGATTGATGCGACAAATACAGAGAAAATGGCAGAACTGATCCGGGAGCATAAGATTGATTTTGTGATGGATGCAGCACCACCTTTTGCAAGTAATATGATTTTTGACGCTGCATTTAAAACGGGTGCAGATTACGGAAGCATGGGAACCTGGTCGGTTCCGATGGAAAATCCGGCTTACGGACTTGGTATTGAGAACAGCTATACTGAACCGATGACAAAATACAATTTTGACCGTCATGAAGCCTGGAAGAAGCAGGGGAATATGGCTGTGATCTGTATGGGAATCGATCCGGGTGTTGTAAATGTATTTGCAAAATACGCGGCGACAGAGCTTTTGGATGAAATAACAGAAGTTCATGTAAAAGACGGCGGAAATCTGTCTGTTCCGGGTGCAGATCCGGATGACATTATGTTTGGATTCAACGTGTGGACCGTGCTGGATGAGGTAATGAACCCGAATGTTGAGTATGATAAGGAGAAGGGCGGATTTATCGTAGAAAAAGCATTTGCAGGGCAGGAAGTCTATGAGATGCCGGAAGGAGTAGGAAAAAATACCCTGGTAAAGGTAGAGCATGAGGAAGTTGTGACGATGGCACGCTACTTAAGCCAGTATGGATTGAAAAAGGCAACCTTCAAGATCAGTCTTGATGAGAATCTGATCACGGCACTTAAGGTGCTGGATAAGCTGGGACTTCGCAGTATCAAGCCGGTGCAGGTAGGGGATGTGAAGGTAGTTCCAAGAGATGTGGTTGCAGCCTGTGCACCGCAGCCAAAAGATATCGGAGATGAGATGACCGGAAAAATGCTGGTCGGAGTACAGTGTATCGGAAAGAAAGACGGAAAGGAAAAAGAATACTTCCTGTATCAGCCATTTGATAATCAGGAGTCTATCGAAAGATGGGGAACCCAGGCTGTTACCGCCCAGACAGGATTTGGAGCAGCACTTGCACTGGAGCTGATCGGAAGAGGAATCTGGAAAGAAGCTGGGGTCTATGCACCGGAATATTTTGATCCGAAACCATACCTTGAATTAATGAAAGAAAGTGGTTATAAATACGGAATTATAGAGAAATAATCTGGATGCGCTCAGAGATGGTCTGAGAAAATAAACAAAATAAAGTTACGCGCAAAACGGTACAAAGTCATAGAAGAACTTTGTACCGTTTTGTGTGTGACAGGAAATCAGATCAACTTACACTCTTTGGCCCATTTGGTGACAAAGGTAAGAAACTTATCAAGTGCAGGAGAGAGTTCAGGTGTATCCAGATAGGCTACGGACAGATTCCTGCGGAAGTGTTCGGTAAAGGAACGGACACAGACGTTGAATGGAATATTATGAAGCAGAAGTTTGGGAAGTACAGTGATGCCAAAGCCCTGTTCCACCATTTTAATCGCGGTATAGTCTTCATTGATCCGAAATCTTACGTTAGGCGTGATATGGTTTAATCGGAATAATTTTCCGGTTTCATAATCAAAATCATCGGCGGAGAGAACAAAATCCTGTCCGTCAATATCGGCAAAAGATACCGTCAGCTGATCGGCAAGAGGATGGTCCAGGGAAGTAACCAGAACCAGTTCGTCGGTGCCGACAGGCAGATTTGGGAAATCCTTTGCGACATATTGCGAAACAAAGATACAGTCCAGTTCTTTTTTGTGAAGCTTTTCCGTCAGGTTCTGAAATCCGTCAACATAGAGCCGAAAGGTGATATTCGGGTATTCGGCAGAAAAATTTTTCAGTACTCCGGGGAGCCAGTTATAGGCAATGCTCTGCACCGTTCCGATGCGGATAAAACCACTGTCCAGATTGTTGATATTTGAGACGATCTGATCGATCCGTGTATTGGCGGAGCGGATATGCATAAGTTCTTCAAAGATGGGTTCTGTTCCGGGAAGTGCTTCCATTCCGTTTTTTGAACGCTTGAACAGCTTAAGACCAATCTCTTTTTCATAATTGCGGATAGTCTGGCTGACAGCTGACTGTGTGTAGTTGTGTTTTTGAGCAGCTTTTGAGATGCTCTGATTCTCATAGACATCAAGAATCACATCGTATTTAGACATGATGAAACCTCCCGTGGTGTTGATAAACAATGCTCTTTTACTATCTTACTTAATATAAGGAAGATAATCAATATCTGTGGGATTTTATTATAAATTTTTTTAAAATCAAACATAAGAAAAAGTGAAAATATAAGCGCAAATCAAAGAGTTAACAATGTATTAAGAAAAAGTGAAGTCTGATATCAGTTTTACAGACTTTTCAATGACCGGAAACTGGAATAGCATAGAACAGGGGAATGAAATTCAAAGGAGTTTAAGTGTATCATGAATTAAAGGAGAAGAATAATGGGATACAATTACTGGAACGGAACAGAAGCGGCACACCGCCGTGTTATGATGAAGGCGGCAGGATATTCGGATGAAGATATCCGTCAGAAACCGCATATCGGAATACCGAATTCTTACATGGCAGGTTCTCCCGGAACTGCGCATCTTCGCCAGGTGACAGAAGCTGTAAAAGAGGGAATCTGGGCAGCAGGAGGAATCCCGGTAGAATTCGGAATCCCGGCTACTTGCGGAAATGTGGCAAATGGTGCGGATGAGATGAAGTATGAGCAGGTAGGAAGAGATATCGTGGCAATGTCCATCGAATTTGTATCCAGAATACATAATTTCGATGCGATCTGCTGTGTGGCATCCTGTGATCTGATCATTGCCGGATGTTATCTGGCAGCGTGCAGACTGGATATTCCGGCTCTGGTAGTGACCGGGGGATCAATGCAGGCCGGAAATTACTGTGGTAAGACAGTTGTAGAGGCAGATCTGGATGCGGCAAGATTCTCAGGTGCTTCCGAAGCTGAGTTATTTGAAATGGAAGAAAGCGTCTGCCCGTCATTCGGTGCCTGCCCGTCCATGGGAACAGCCAACACGATGCAGATGTTAGGTGAGGTATTGAACCTTGTTATGCCGGGAACATCTACGATTCCTGCATCAGATAATGCAAGACTTCGTGCTGCAAGAACAGCAGGAAAATACATGGTACAGCTTGCCAGGTCCGGAAAGACACCAAAAGATCTGATCACCAAAGATATTCTGGAAAATGCGATCATGTTTGATATGGCAGTTGCAGGATCAACCAATGCGGTACTGCATATCCTGGCATACGCATATGAACTTGGTATCAAGCTTACACTGGCAGATTTTGAAAAGTATGCGAAGGAAATTTACTGCATCAATGCAGTGATTCCAAGCGGACCGTATACAGTTGTAGATTTTCATTATGCCGGCGGTGTAAAGCAGGTCATGAAGCAGCTTGCCGGTAAAATCCATACCGATGCGCCGACGATTTACGGGGATACAACTTGGGGTGAACTCCTCGATTCTGTGAAAAGCGCGCCAAATAAAGTCATTCATTCGCTGGAAGATCCTGTAGCAAAAGAACCGGGACTTAAAATCATGCGGGGAAATATTTCTCCGGCAGGGGCGATCGTACGTCCGACAGCAGTATATGAAGAAGTAAAATACATCAAAGGTGCGGCAAAAGTGTATGAATGCGATCAGGATGCATATAGAGCCATTATGGCAGGCGAGATTGTTGCGGGGGACATTCTTGTTATCCGCTATGAAGGCTGTAAAGGAGCACCGGGTATGAAAGAGCTGATGCTTAGTATCGATGCGCTGATCGGACTTGGACTTGATAAAAAGGTCGGGCTTATCACAGACGCGCGTTTCTCCGGATTCAACTACGGAGCAATTGTCGGACATGTTTCTCCGGAAGCTTATGACGGCGGTGTGATCGCTTTGATCGAAAATGGTGATGAAATTGAGATGGACATTGCAGGGGGAACCGTCAATCTTCTCGTATCTGATGAGATTTTAGCAGAAAGAAGAAAATCCTGGGTACGTCCGCCGCTTAAGCAGCAGAAGGGTGTTTTAAATATTTACGCACAGAACTGCAGACCGGCAGAAGAAGGCGGTGCAATGCAGCCATGGGCACTGGATGCAGACTACGGATATCATCACGAATAAAAGTATTGGTATGGATAAGGAGAGAACGGGTATGTTATTGCTTTCAAAAGAGGATATTAAAAGTGTAATTACAATGAAAGATATGATCGAAGCGGATAAGCAGGCATTTAAGATGGTTGTCGATGGTACGGTAGATACACCACTTCGTACAGTCATCAATGGAAAATATGACGGCGCATTTCTGTTTATGCCGGCCTATGCTCCGGAATTAGATGCAGCAGCCATGAAGGTGATCAACATTTTTCCACACAATATCGATAACAATCTGATGACATCACCGGCGCAGACTATGCTGATCGACGGAAAGACAGGATATGTGATCGCGATGCTGGATGGAACTTATGTGACACAGCTTCGTACGGGGGCCTCTTCCGGTGCAGCATTCGATCTGCTTGGAAAAAAGGAATGTAAAAAAGGTGCAATGATCGGTACAGGGGGACAGGCAGCAGCTCAGCTTGAAGCAATGCTTGCAGCCAGAAAATTGGAAGAAGTAAAGATCTTTGACCTGAATGAAGAAAGATGCAAAGCATTTGCCGAAGAAATGCAGAAGGGACTGGCTAAATACGGTGCAAAAATCATACCGGCCAAGGATTCAGATGACTGTATCGAAGATGCAGATCTTATTATCACAGTGACTCCTTCCGCAAAACCGGTATTTGACGGAACAAAGGTAAAAGCCGGTGCAACCATCAGCTGCGTAGGTACTTATGAGCCCCATAAGCATGAGCTGGATCCGGCAGTTTTACCGAGAGCATCTAAGATCATCTGTGATTCAAAAGAGGCGGCACTTTCAGAAACGGGGGATCTTCTGATTCCGATCGCAGACGGAATCATTACAGAAGAGGATGTGCTTGGAAGTCTTGGAGATGTGATCAATGGAAAGATCAAAGGACGTGAAAATGACGAAGAAATTATCGTATATGAAACTGTAGGAGTTGCTGCGCAGGATCTGGTGGCAGCAAAGGTGATTTATGATAAGGCAGTAGAAGCCGGAAAAGGACTTCGCTGGGGAGAATAATCTAAAAAGAGGATGTAAATACAAAAAACACGGAATATTTCCGTGTTTTTTGTATTTTAAAGAATAGCTTTGTGATAAGATAAATGAGAACAATAATTTAAAGAAAAGGAAACAAGAGAAATGCTAACTACATGGATTCAGGCAGTATACCAATTTTTATGGGGAGATCTTTTAAGGATACCACTTCCGGGAGGCTCCTCTTTTGGTGTGTCACTGCTTATTATTTTGCTGATTCCCACAGGAATCTATTTTACGATTAGAACAAGATTTTTGCCGGTTCGTCTTTTTGGCGATATGGTTCGCGCACTTACCGGGAAAAAGAAGGAAGATGGCAGTCTGTCGACCTTTCAGACACTGATCGTCTCAACTGCAACGAGAGTCGGAATGGGAAATCTGGTTGGAGTAGTCGCTGCCGTTTCCGCAGGTGGTGCCGGTGCGGTATTCTGGATGTGGATCACAGCGATCATCGGTTCTTCAACTGCGTTTATCGAGGCAACACTTGCACAGCTTTATAAAGAAAAAGATCCGCTTTACGGAGGCTACCGCGGAGGTCCGGCATATTATATGCATCATTATGTAGAGAGACGGACAGGAAAGACAAAGAAACATGTCTGTATTGCGGTGCTCTTTG
>OFPS01001043.1_pt1 | contig 22247 bp, 20 predicted proteins | sample 1542111 | NCBI WGS metagenome assembly OFPS01 (sample SAMN04209233, study PRJEB22552) | human gut metagenome | biome: gut; material: feces | host: Homo sapiens | place: USA: Oklahoma | reverse complement strand
CCCAGAGCTGGGCAGAGTACAGCGCCACCTCCGGCAAGAACCGCTGGTCCGGCGCACCGGGCCGTATGTGGAAAAAGGCTCCCGGCGGCCCCGTGGATACCGGCGAGCAGCCCTACAACGACATCAACAAGATCGCGCTGCGCTGCTTCAAGGGCTACTTCGACTTCGGCGCACCGGCTGCGGAGTATACCGTGAAGAACGGCGGCTGCTCCTCCTGCCCCATCCGCTGCTACACCGAGTATGATGTGGACCCGCTGGCCGATTACGACCTGCCCACCCACAACTCCAACACCTGTATGCCCGTGCTGTACGGCACCCGCGTCTACCCGGACGGCGTCCACGACTTCAAGTACGAGGGCGACGGCACCATGGTCATCAACCTGGCATGGTCTCATGCCGTCGATGACATGGGCCTGTGGGACAACTACGGCAACCTGAACCGTGACCTGCTGTGGATCCTGCGGATGCCCCGTGAGGAGGCCACTAAGTACATCAGCGAGGCCGAGTACGACTCTCTGCCCTGGGCATGGGAAAAGGCCGGTGACCCCCGCTGGGAGGTGGAGCTCATCCGCCGCATGGCTTACGGCGAGGGCGACCTGTCCGTCATCGCAAAGGGTACGCTGGCCATGATGGAAAAGTTCGGCCTGCCCAAGAGCTGGCTGGACCGCACCGACGGTGCCACCAACTCCAACCTGATGTACAACGGCTTCCCCAACCACCACGGCCCCGCAGAGGCATGGCAGGTTGGCATGCTGTACAATCTGGTGTATAATAGAGACTGCATGATCCACGAGATCGTCTGCGAGACCGGCTCCGGCGCACCCTACGAGGTGACCAAAAAGGTCATGGAGGACTTCTTCGGCGAGGGCTGCTACGACAAGGCCAAGGCCTACACGCCCATCAACGAAAACAAGGCAAAGCTGGCCGCCTACTGCGTCAACGACAAGAACTTCCACGACTCTGCCACCCTCTGCAACTGGATGTGGCCCATGACCCAGTCTCCCTCCAAGGAGCGGGCCTACCACGGCGATCTGGACCTGCAGGCAGATTTCATGACCGCCGTCACCGGCGAGACCTACACCCAGGCCGGTCTGCAGGAGGCAGGCGAGCGCATCACCCAGATGCTGCGCGCCATGACCGCCATCAGCTTCCAGAAGAACTGCGGCAGCGCAAACCTCCGTCAGGAGCACGACGCCATCTGCGACTGGGTCTTCGACAAGGAACCCGACTTCAAGGCATTCGAGGAAGGCACCACCAAGCTGGACCGCGCCGACATGGAGAAGGCAAAAGACCTGTTCTATGACATCTTCGGCTGGGACAAGACCACCGGTGTGCCTACCCGCGAGACGCTGGAGAAGTTCGACCTCGGCGACATGGCCGACGATCTGGAAGCACGCGGCATCTACGACCAGACTCCCGCCGGGGAGACTGCTGCCAGCGAGGCCGCAGCCCAGTAATTAAGAAGCCGTTTTCATAAGCATTGCACACCGCCCGAACGGTCTTTTTGCCCGCATACGGCGTTGCTTTCCCTTGCAATCCGTCAGGATTGCTGCGGAAAATCGCCTTGTCTGCGGGCAAAAATCCTCGCCGTTCGATGCACTCTGCTTACGAAAACAACTTCACAGAAACGAGAGGAACTATCATGCTGTTTGGCAGACGCAAACCCGGTTATACCACCACGGTGGACGCCGCCTCCGACCCTGAGCAGGTCATCCTCGACCTGCAAAAGGCAGAGATGGCCGCGAAAAAGAAGCCGAAGGCCGAGTTCTTTGACATCGACGCGGCCAGCGAGACTGCCCGCCGCCTGAAGGAAACGGGCAGTATGTTCGACGGCAGCGCTGCAAAGCTCGGCGAGGACGTCATTGCCGCCGTGCAGAAGGAGACGGATGCTCTGGCCGCAAAGCAGGCCGAGGCACAGCCCGCTCTCGAAGAGACGGCTGCACCAGACGCCGCCGAAAAACCCCAGCTGCTGGATTTTCTGGCCGCTGCACCGGAGGCAGAGGGCGATCCCTACGCCGACCAGCCCACCGTCACCGCGCCGGAGCTGCCGGAGCTTACCCCGGCACAGGAGCTGGCGGGTTACATCCGCTCCCGCTCGGCGGCGGCGCTGGTCACATCCCACGCCCTGCTGGTGAGTGAGGTGGAAAACGCCGACGAGCTTCTGGCCCAGATGCCGGAAGACCCCCAGTGCGCAGACATCGTGTCCCGCGCCGGCGCAAAGGATGCCTACTACTACTCCAGCGCCAATATGAGCGACAACTACGCCATGATCGCGCAGCTCATCGAGGACAAGGACCTCTGCGCCATGGTGGCCGAGATGGTGCGGTTCAACGCCCGCGTCTACCCCAGCGCCACCCCGCTGCGGTACTTCCGCCGCTCGCCCTACGATCTGACACAGGAAGCCATCGAGCAGACGTGGCAGTCCATGCAGGGCAAGCCGGAGTACGCCGACATCGAGGAGCTGACCAACAACCAGAACGAGCGGTTCCTCTTCTCCACCAGGCACCTCACCCGCCGCTACGCAAAAGCCATCAGCGACGTAGATGAGTGGACCGACTAAAACATCCCACACAATCAAATAGGGTATATGAGCTTCTTTGAGCAAAGGTGTCTAAACCGTCGGGCATGACACCGCGCCGCAATGCTAAGGGCTATATAAGCCGGCATTCAAGGGTGGAGGGGGAAACCCCGCCGCCTTCCCGCAGAAGAAACGCTGCAATTTGAAAAAAAGAACTCCTCCCATCCACACAGGGGCCTTCCGTGCTCTGCCGCCACTGCAAGAGCGGCAGGGAGCGGAGAGCAGCCATCGGCATGGCAGTCTGCAAGCTGCCCTTTGCCGGAATGTGCGGATATTCTGCGGAGGCGTTTTGATTTTCCATCAAGACGTCTCCGCTTCTTTTTTAACCTGCCTTTTTATATGAATCCCCGCTGCGCCCCGCCTGAGCCATAGCAGGCCGGGTGTGGCCGGGCATTTGGAGGATTTTTTTATGAAACAGCCTTTCTGCGCGCCCTCTGAGGCGCTGCGCCGCGTGCTGGATGCTGCTGCGGCTCTGCCGAGGCCGGAGACGGAGACCGTCCCGCTGGACGAAGCGGACGGCCGCATTGCCGCCGGGACGCTTTTGGCCCGGATGGACCAGCCGCCCTTTGACCGCAGCCCCTTCGACGGCTACGCCCTGCACAGCGCCGACGCCGCCGGTGCCAGCCGCGAAACACCCGTCACCCTGCCCGTGACCATGAAGCTCTACGCCGGAGATGCCCCCGCTTCGCCCCTGCCTGCTGGCTGTGCGGCCCGCATCATGACCGGCGCACCCCTGCCCGAGGGCGCAGACTGTGTGCTGATGCAGGAGCTGACCGACAGCGGCGAGGAGACGGTACAGCTCTATGCCGCCATGAAGCCCCAGCAGAATGTGGTATTCCGGGGCGGAGACATCGCCGCCGGTGCTGTCATCGCCGAAGCCGGTACGGTACTCTCCCCCGCCCATCTCGGCGTGCTGGCCGGGCAGGGATACGCTGAAGTCCCCGTTTACAAGACGCTGACCGTGGGCGTTCTGGCCACAGGAAGCGAGCTTTTAGCTCCGGGCGAGGCTTGGACGCCCGGCAAAATTTACGACGCCAACGGCGTCCAGAACGCCGCCCGCCTGCGGCAGCTGGGCTTTGCGGTAAACCGTCGGCACTGTTCCGACGACCCGGAGGAGATCGCCCGTGAGATGCGGGAACTGCTGGCGGAGTGCGATGCCGTCATCACCAGCGGCGGCGTCTCGGTGGGGCAGAAAGACTATCTGCCCGCTGTGCTGGAACAGCTGAATGCGGACATCCTCTTTGCAGGCGTGGCCCAGAAGCCCGGAAGCCCCATGCTGGCCGAGAAAATTGACGGCAAGCTGGTGTTCTGCCTGTCCGGCAACCCCTTTGCCGCCGCCGCTACGCTGGAACAATATGCCGTCCCGGCTCTTTTGCGGGCAGCGGGGCGCTGTGAGGAAAGCTGCCTTCTTCCCCGCACCACCCGCACCCTGACCACGGGCTTCTCGAAGCCCAGCAAGGGGAACCGCTATCTGCGGGCAAAGGCCATGGGCGGCAGCGTGACCATCCCCGGCGAGGGCAACGCCGAAGCCCACTCGTCCGGCAGCCTTTCTGCCATGATCGGCTGCAACTGTCTCGTTGAACTGCCTGCGGGCAGCGGCCCGGTGACTCCGGGCGAAGAAGTGGAGGTGCTCAGTTTTGTACAGTGAACAGAAAGAGGCTCTGGCCCAGGAGATCGAACTCAAGCGCCCGGCGGTGCTGGCCGTCAGCGGCCTGCACAACAGCGGCAAGACGACGCTGCTGGAAAAGCTTCTGCCTGCCCTGCGCAGCCGGGGGCTGAAAGTGGGCATTATCAAGCACGACGGCCATGATTTCACTCCCGATGTCCCCGGCACCGACAGCTACCGCCTGCGGGAAGCAGGGGCCGAGGGGGTGGCGGTCTACTCCGGCCAGCGCTATCTGCTGACCGAGATGTTCCGCCTGACGGAGCAGGACTTGCTGGCGCTCTTCGAGCGCCACGGCTATGATCTGGTGCTGCTGGAAGGCTTCAAGGACAGCGGCTGGCCGAAAATCGAAGTTGTCCGCAAAGAAATTTCGGACACACCGGTGTCTTTCCAGCCGCTGGCGGTGGTGGGAGACATTCCGGGGGCAGATTTTGGATTGGAAGATGCGCAGGCTCTGGCCGACTGGCTCGTTGCCCAGATGCCGGGCCTGTAAGGAGAAGACAGATATGAAACTGATTCGTACCGAAGACGCGGCAGGCCAGGTGCTCTGCCACGACATTACCCAAATCATTCCTGGCGAGTTCAAGGGCGCACGTTTCCGCAAGGGCCATATCATCCAGCCCGAGGACATCCCCGTGCTGCTCTCCATCGGCAAAGAAAACCTCTACGTCTGGGAGAAAAAGCCCGGCATCCTCCACGAGGACGAAGCCGCCGCGCTGCTGTACAAGGCCGCTGCGGGCAAGAACATCCGCGGCACCGAGCCGAAAGAGGGCAAGATCGAGCTCATCGCCGACTGCGACGGCCTGCTGAAGATCAACCGCGAAGCCCTGCTGGCCGTGAACCGCACGCCCCAGATGATGATCGCCACCATCCACGGCGACCTGCCCGTGAAAAAGGGCCAGAAACTGGCCGGTACCCGCATCATCCCGCTGGTCATCGAACAGGAGAAGATGGACGCCATGCAGGCTGCCGCAGGCAGTGAGCCTATCCTGAACGTGCTGCCCATGCAGGCCAAGAAGTTTGCCGTCATCACCACCGGCAGTGAGGTGTTCAAGGGCCGCATCGAGGATAAGTTCACGCCTATCCTCGTGGGCAAGCTGGCCGAGTACGGCTGTGAGATGACCTTCCACAAGGTCTGCGACGACGACCCGGCGGGCATCACGACCGCCATTCTGGAAGCGAAAGAGGCGGGCTGTGAGCTGATCTTCACCACCGGCGGCATGAGCGTGGACCCCGACGACCGCACCCCGCTGGCCATCAGGAATACCGGCGCGGACATCGTCACCTACGGCGCACCGGTGCTGCCGGGTGCCATGTTCCTCGTGAGCTATCTGGACGGTGTGCCGGTCTGTGGCCTGCCCGGCTGCGTCATGTACGCCAAGCGCACCATCTTTGACCTGCTGCTGCCCCGTCTGCTGGCCGACGATGCCATCACCGCCGAGGATATTGCCCGTCTGGGCGAGGGTGGCCTCTGCCTTGGCTGCGCCGAGTGCCACTGGCCCAACTGCGGATTTGGGCATTGCTGAGAGGTTTCATTCTATGACTGACAACAAATTGACCCACTTTGATGCCTCCGGCAACGCCGTGATGGTGGATGTGAGCGAGAAGACCGTCACCTTCCGGGAGGCCACCGCCCACGGCATCATCACCATGAACGCCGAGGCATTCGCCGCCGTGGAGAGCGGCGCCGTGAAGAAAGGCGATGTACTGGGCGTGGCCCGCATTGCCGGCATCATGGCCACCAAGCGCACCAGCGAGCTCATCCCGCTCTGCCATCCGCTGCCGCTGACGAAAGTGAGCGTGGACTTCAGGCTTCTGCCCGAGCGGCAGGCTGTGGAGGCGCTCTGCACCGTCAAGACGGCGGGCGTCACCGGCGTGGAGATGGAGGCCCTGACGGGCGTTTCCACCGCCCTGCTCACCATCTACGATATGTGTAAGGCCGTCGATAAGGGCATGGAGCTGGGCGAGATCCATCTCGTCGAGAAGACTGGCGGCAAGAGCGGCCACTACATCCGGGCGGAGGGCGGCTATGTTTGATTCTGCCCAGCGCAATATCCACTATCTGCGCCTGTCCGTCACCGATCTGTGCAACCTGCGCTGCCGCTACTGTATGCCCGACGGCGTGGAAAAGCTGGAGCGGGAAGCCGTGCTCACCTACGAAGAGTTCCTGCGTCTGGCGGCCCTGTTTGCCCGGTGCGGCGTCGATACCGTCCGCGTCACCGGCGGAGAGCCGCTGGTGCGCAAGGGCGTAGACCAGCTGGTGGCTGGCCTGAAATCCATCCCCGGCATCCGCAAAGTCACCATGACCACAAACGGCATCCTGCTGGCGCAGCAGCTGCCCGCCCTGCTGGCGGCTGGCCTTGACAGCGTGAACATCAGCCTCGACACTCTGCGCCCCGAAGTGTTCCAAAGCATCACGGCCCGGGACGAGTTCGAGCACGTCATGGAGGGCATCCGCGCCGCACTGGACAGCGGCATCCCTGTCAAACTGAACTGTGTGCCGCAGGTGGGCGTGAACGAGGGTGAATTGGAAGACCTGGCCGCCCTCGCCGAGAGCCGCCCGTTACAGGTGCGGTTCATCGAGATGATGCCCATCGGCTACGGCGCGGCCATGCCCTGCATCTCGGGGCCGGAGCTGCGGGAGCGGTTTGCCCGCCGCTGGCCGGAGTTTTCGCCCCTGCCCGCCGCCCAGAGCGCCGGGTTCGGCGACGGGCCTGCCGTCTACTACACCGTCCCGGGCTGGAAGGGCGATGTGGGCTTCATCGCGGCGGTCCATGGCAAGTTCTGTGCTTCCTGCAACCGGGTACGGCTGACCAGTCAGGGTTTTCTGCGCCCCTGCCTTGCCAGCGAGACGGGCTGCGACCTGCGCACCCTGCTGCGCGGCGGCGCAGCCGACAAGGAGCTTTTACAGGCCATCCGGGAGACGATCTGGTCGAAACCCCGGGAACATCATTTCGGAGACAATTCCATGCCCGCCACCCGCGGGATGTACCGTATCGGAGGATAAATTACTATGGGAAAAATTCTGGCGATTTGCACCAGCCCCAAGCGCGGCACCGTCAAGACCGAGGTGCCAAGTGCTGTCCTGACCCCGGAATGGGGCATCGTGAGCGACGCCCACGGCGGAAACTGGCACCGGCAGGTGAGCCTGCTCAGCGCCGAAAAAATCGAGGCGTTCCGTAAGAAGATCTGGGTGGACTATGGTGCCTTTGGCGAAAACCTCGTCATCGAGGGCTTCGACTTCCGCAACCTGCCCGTCACCAGCCGCTTCGCCATCGGCGACGTGGTGCTGGAGATGACCCAGATCGGCAAGGAGTGCCACAACGACTGCGTCATCAAGCAGCAGACCGGCGAGTGCATCATGCCCCGGGAGGGCGTATTTGCCCGGGTGCTGAAGGGCGGCGAGATTCATGTCGGCGACGAAGTGACCCTTCTGCCGCCGCTGGAAGATCCGCCGCTGCGCGCTGCCGTCATCACCCTTTCGGACAAGGGCAGCCGGGGCGAGCGGGAGGACAAGAGCGGCCCCCTCATCGTGGAGATGCTCACCGCCGCAGGCTATGTGGTGGAAGAGACGATGCTCCTGCCCGACGAGGCCAAGGCGCTGAAAGCACAGCTCATCCGTCTGGCCGATGGCCGTCAGGTGAACCTTATCCTGACCACTGGCGGCACCGGCTTCTCGCCCCGGGATATTACCCCCGAGGCCACCTATGCCGTGGCCGACCGCAACGCTCCCGGCATCGCCGAGGCCATGCGGTACCACAGCCTTTCCATCACCCCCCGCGGGATGCTGAGCCGCGCCGCCAGTGTATTGCGCGGCAAGACGCTCATCGTCAACCTGCCGGGCAGTCCGAAAGCCGTGAAGGAGAACCTCGAGTACATCCTGCCCAGCCTCGGGCACGGCGTCCGCATCGCCGCCGGTCTGGACGGCGAGTGCGCCCGCAAGTAACATTGTTGTCCCGCTCCGGTTTCGGGACGTGAACATATATGAGGAAATTTTAACCACTATAGAAGGAGAAAATTCATGAAAGCCGATCTCATTTCCCGCCGCAGCTTTCTGTCCGTGGTCGGCGCAGTCGGCGCTGCTGCCCTGACCGCCTGCGGCGGCTCTGCTTCCAGCACTGCCTCTTCCACAGCTGCTTCCGAGGCTGCTGGCGAGAGCGTCGAGCTCATTGTCTTCGCCGCTGCCTCACTGACCGAGACCCTGAACGCCATCGCCCAAGACTACTCTGCCGAGAACCCGGGCGTCACCTTCCGCTTCAACTTTGATTCCTCCGGTACTCTCAAGACCCAGATCCAGGAGGGCGCTGACTGCGACCTCTTCATCTCTGCCGGTCAGAAGCAGATGAACCAGCTGGACATCACCGCTTCTGCCGACGTAAACACCGATGGTCTGGACTTCGTGGACCCCTCCACCCGCGTGGACCTGCTGGAAAACAAGGTCGTCCTCTGTGTGCCCGAGGGCAGCGACAAGGGCATCGACAGCTTTGATGCTCTGGCCGAGCACCTGAAGGCTCAGGACATCCTGTTCTGCATGGGCAACAGCGATGTGCCTGTGGGCCAGTACACCCAGAAGATCCTGGCCCACTATGACCTCGACGAAGAGGCTCTGGCTGCTGCCGGTGTCATCACCTACGGCTCCAACGTCAAGGAAGTCACCACCCAGATCAGCGAGGGTAGTGTGGACGCCGGTGTCGTCTACTGCACCGACGCTTACAGCGCCGGTCTGACCCCCGTGGACGAGGCCACCGCCGAGATGTGCGGCCAGGTCATCTACCCTGCCGCTGTGCTGAAGGCTGCCCCCAACGCCGAGGCCGCCAAGGAGTTCCTGGCCTATCTGCAGACTGACCGTGCCGCCACCGTGTTCGAGGGCGTGGGCTTCACGGCGATGTAAAAGGTTAAAATCATGGATTGGTATCCCTTATGGAACAGCCTGCGCATCGCGCTCATCAGCTGCGCAGCAGTGTTCTTCCTCGGCATTTTTGCCGCTTATTATATCGCAAAGCTGCCCCGCACCGTCAAGGGCGTGCTGGACGTGGTGCTCACCCTGCCCATGGTGCTGCCGCCCACGGTGGTGGGCTATTTTCTGCTGCTGCTCTTCGGCGCAAAGCGGCCGCTGGGCATCTTCTTCATGGAGCATTTCGGCGTCAAGCTGGTCATGAACTGGTACAGCGCCATCTTTGCGTCCATCGTGGTGGCCTTCCCGCTGATGTACCGCACCGCCCGGGGCGCCTTCGAGAGTTTTGACGAGACGCTGGCCTGGTCGGCCCAGACTCTGGGACAGTCCAACGCATGGATATTCTGGCGGGTGCGGATGCCCTGCTGCCGTCAGGGCATTCTGGCCGGTACGGTGCTGGCCTTTGCCCGGGCCTTGGGCGAGTACGGTGCTACCAGCATGATCGCGGGTTACACCCCGGGCAAGACGGCCACCATCGCCACCACGGTGTACCAGCTCTGGCGCACCAACGATGAGGCCGGTGCCATGCGGTGGGTGCTGGTGGACATCGTCATCTCTGCCGTGGTGCTGCTGGCTGTGAACCTCCTGGAGAAAAAGCAGAAAGCAGGTGGCCGCGCATGAGCCTGGAAGTACATATCGAGAAAAAGCTGAACGGCTTCACCCTCCGCTCCGACTTCGCCGCCGGGAACACTGCCACGGCCATTCTGGGCGCGTCGGGCTGCGGCAAAAGCATGACGCTGCGCTGCATCGCGGGCATCGTGAAGCCCGACAAGGGCCGCATCGTGCTGGACGGGCGGGTGCTGTTCGACAGCGAGCAGCACATCGACCTGCCGCCCCAGCAGCGGGGCGTGGGCCTGCTCTTCCAGAACTACGCCCTCTTCCCGAATATGACCGTGGAGCAGAACATCCTCTGCGGCCTGAAAGCCGAAAGGGACAAAGCCGCCCGCAAGGCCCGCTGCGCCGGGATGCTGCGGGCCTTGCGGCTGGAAGAACTGGCCAGCCGCCGCCCGGCAGAGCTTTCCGGTGGACAGCAGCAGCGCACCGCGCTGGCCCGTATTCTGGTGGGCAAGCCGAAGATTTTGATGCTGGATGAGCCGTTCAGCGCACTGGACAGCTACCTCCGCGAGGAGGTGGAGGGCGAAGTGGGCAGCCTGCTGGCGGGTTTCGCCGGCACAGCCCTGCTTGTCACCCACAACCGGGACGAAGCTTACCGCCTGTGCCGGGACATGATCGTCATGGACGGCGGGCAGGTGCTCCGCACCGGCACCACGAAAGAGGTCTTTGCCGACCCGGGCAGCACCGCTGCGGCCCGGCTGACCGGCTGCAAGAACATCCTGCCCTGCACCCGGGTGGACGCCCACAGCGTCCGCCTCGCAGGCTCTGAGAGTCTGCTGCACCTCGCCGCTGAGGTGCCGAAGGGCTGCACCGCCGTGGGCATCCGCGCCCACGACTTCGCCCCCTGCGCCCCGGGCGCAGAGAATGCCCTGCCGGTGGAGCTGCTCTCGGCCAGCGAAAATCCCTTCGACTGGAACCTCATCTTCCAGCTGCCGGACGGCACCACCCGTCTGTGGTGGAAGGTGAGCAAGACGACCCTCTCCGTGGCCGAGCCCGACGCCCCGGCCTGCCTCTCCGCCCTGCCGGAGCGCATCATGGCGCTGGTGGATCATAAGTAAACGCCAAAAGAGCCGGTGCAGATGCACCGGCTCTTGCTCTGTTTTTATGACTCGCCGAAGAATTTCTTGGCAATATCGGCGCTCTGCTTGGCATCCTTGGCGTACCAGTCCGCGCCGATCTTCTCGGCGTACTCGGGCGTCAGGACAGCGCCGCCCACCATCACCTTGCAGTCGAGCTTTGCCGCATGGAGGGCCGCGATGGTCTCCTCCATGCTCTTGAGGGTGGTGGTCATCAGAGCCGAGAGCCCCACGAGGTGGACATCCTTCTCCCGGACAGTGTCCACCACCGTCTCCACCGGCACATCGCGGCCAAGGTCGATGACCTCGAAGCCGTAGTTCTCGAGGATGACGCGGACGATGTTCTTGCCGATGTCGTGGACATCGCCCTTGACGGTCGCGAGGACGATGCGGCCCTTGCTGGCCCCGGCCCCGCCCCGCTTGGCGATGGCAGTCTTGATCTCTTCAAAGGCGGCCTGTGCGGCGCTGGCGGCCTGTAACAGCTGGGGCAGGAAGAGCCTGCCCTTCTCGTACTTTTCACCCACGACGTCCAGCGCCGGGATGAGGGCCTCGTCCACCAGCGTCAGGGGCTCGTTTTCGTCCAGCAGGGTGTGGGTGCGGGCGGCGGCTTCACCCTTGAGGCCCTTTTCCACCGCCTGCATCAGCGCGGCAAAAGGGCCGCTGTGAGCTGCATCCGCCTCCGCCGGGGTGTTTGACGTCTGAGACGTCTGGGCCGTCTGGGCCTGCTTCAACGCGGCGCTGGCAGGGACTTTATCGGCATAGCGGGCGATGTAGGCCATGCTCTGCTTATCACGGTTGGTGAGGACGTTGTAGGAGTAGACCGCCGCCATCATCTCTTCGCTGGAAGGATTCATGATGGCGAGGTCGAGGCCCGCGTACATGGCCATGGTGAGGAAAGTAGTGTTCAGATAGGGGCGGCAGGGCAGGCCGAAGCTGATGTTGGATACACCGAGGATGGTGCGGACGCCCAGCTCCGTCTTGCAGCGGGCCAGCGCCTCCACGGTGGCCAGAACGTCCTGCTGCTGGGCGCTGGCGGTGAGGGTCAGGCAGTCGATATAAATATCTTCCCGGGGGATGCCGTGGGCCAGCGCCGCGTCCACCACCCGCTTTGCGATCTCAAACCGGGCGTCGGCGCTGGGCTGGATGCCCCGCTCGTCGATGGCAAGGCCGACGACGGCCGCGCCGTACTTTTTGCAGAGGGGCAGGACACGCTCCAGCACTTCGGTCTCGCCGTTCACCGAGTTGACGATGGGCTTGCCGTTGTAGACCCGCAGACCCCGCTCGAGGGCGTCTGCGTGGGAGGAATCCAGCTGCAAGGGCAGGCTGACGACACTTTGTAAAGCCTTCACCACCTGCTCCATGACGGCGGGCTCGTCCACGCCGGGCGCGCCCACGTTGACGTCCAGCACCTGCGCTCCGCCCTCAGACTGGCTGACGGCCTGCTCGAGGATGTAGTTCATGTCGCCCTCGCGCAATGCCTGCTGGAACCGCTTTTTGCCGGTGGGGTTGATGCGCTCGCCCACCACGGTGATGCCGTCCACGGTGACGAAGTCCATCGGCGAGCAGAGCACCGAGGGCATGGCGTGGGCGGGGCGGCCCGGCTTGCAGTCGGCGAAGACGCCGTTCAGCAGCTTGATGAAATCGGGGGTGGTGCCGCAGCAGCCGCCCGCCGCAAAGAGCTTCAAATCGCGGTAGGGCTTCATCTCCATGGCAAAGAGCTGGGGCGTGATGTCGTAGCCGCTGCCGTCGGCGCGGGGCAGGCCCGCATTCGGCTTGACAAAGACCGGGAAATCGCCGGGCAGAGCCTCGGCCAGCCGCTTCGCCATGGGGAAAATTTCTTTCGGGCCGAGGGAGCAGTTGATGCCCACGGCGTTGGCCCCGAGGCCCCGGGCCGTGACGGCAAAGCTCTCGACGGTGCAGCCGGTGAAGGTGCGCCCGCCTGCCTCAAAACTCATGCTGGCGAGGATGGGCAGGTCACAGTTCTCTTTCGCGGCCAGCAGGGCAGCTTTCAGCTCGTACAGGTCGGTGAAGGTCTCAAAGAAGACGAGGTCGGCCCCGGCGGCGACACCCGCCCGGACGATGCGGCCATACTCGGCCACGGCGTCTTCAAAGGCCAGCGTGCCGTTGGGCTCCAGCAGTTCGCCCAGCGGGCCGACGTCCAGCGCGGCCAGTGCGCCGTAGGGGGCGCAGGCCCGCTTGCAGTTGGCGATGCCCGCCGCAATGATCTCTTCCAGCGTGTATTCGCTGCCCGCCAGCTTATGGGCCGACGCGCCGAAGGTGTTGGCATTGATGATGCGGCTGCCTGCGGCGGCGTACCGGCTGTGGATGCTCTCGATGAGCTGTGGGTCGGTGATGTTCAGTTCCTCAGGCCGTGCGCCCAGTTTCAGGCCCGCCGCCTGCAGCATGGTACCCATGCCGCCGTCGAGGAGGATGGTATTCGGCTGGATAAACAGTTCATTCGCTTGCACAGGTCTTGCCCCTCTTTCTATATTCGCACCGCGTATTTAGCACGCAGTGTCCGCACCCGGCAAGGCGTCCTTTCACCGGATGGTCGCTCAGACCCAGCAGAGCGGTCACGCTCTTGCGGGGCGTCATCAGGTCATTTTTGGTCACGCAGAGCCCGGCACGGCGGGCGGTGTCCAGTGCCGCTGCCACCAGCGGCTGCACCCCGATGGGCCAGTCGCCGTAGCCCGGCGAGAAACGGCCCGTGAGGTACTTGTCCTGCTCTGCGGCCCACTGCCGCAGCTCGGCCTCGGCGGCGTCCGCAGCCTGTTCGACCAGCACAGAGCCGATGGCGTCCGACGCCACACCGGCGGCGATGTCGCCCACACCGGCCCGGCGTATCTGTCCGTCCACGCCGGGGCCGACTGTCACGGCCAGAAGCACGGCCTCACTGCACCCTTCCAGATGCCGGAAGATGTCCTCCCCCTTCAAAATACCGGCCTGCGTGAGGCTCTCCACGTCGGCCTCGAGCCAGACGGCCCGAGGCGTGGCGGCGGCGAGAAGGGGCGCAGCGCACTTTTCCAGAAGGGTGAGGGTAGCGCTGTCAGCCTCGCCCCGCGCGCCGAAATACCGCGCGGCCTGCCGGATGTCGATGGACTCCGGCTTTGCTAAATTCAGGGGTCTGCTGGGGCCGATGGGCATTTTCCGCCGCCTCCTTCTTTTGAATAAAGTATGATAAGTATACCGCACCGGTAGGCTAAAATCAACACAAAAGCCCCTCCCTCAGCATTTTTGCCGGGGGAGGGGCCTATTATATGATCTTTCCTTGCAGCCCCTTGATAGGGGCGGTGGCACGGCGTCAGCCGTGACGGAGAGGTTTATCAGCGGATGTCCCTGACCAACACCGCCTGTTACTTCAAAAACTTGTGGACAGCGCGGGCGACGATGCCGCCCAGGATGCCGGAGACAAGGAACTCGGCCACGCCCTGCACGCCGACCAGCAGGACGACGAACATCAGGGGGTTGGCTGCGCCCTTGACGGACACGAGGTTCTGGACGTAATCGCAGCCGTAGAAGGCCAGCACGATGTAGCCCATGAAGAACAGGGTGTTGAGGGCCGGGGCGCACATGGCGCTGACGATGTAGCTCCAGGTGCCGGGCTTATCGAAATTCTTGACAGCGTTGAAGATAAGGCCGGTACACAGGCCCATCAGCACACGCATACCCACACAGAGGATGAAGGTGTTGACGGGGCTGACCTGGAACAGCGCACCAGTCATGGCGGAAGCGCCGGTGACGGCATCATAGAAGCTCACGGCGCCGAACACGCCGCCGAGGATAGCGCCTGCGGCGGGACCCATGGTGATGGCACCCACGGCGATCGGCAGGGTCAAAAAGCTCATGTAAAGCGGGCCTACAGGGACACTGCCCAGGCCGACGGCCTTCATGACCAGCTCAATGGCGACCAGCAGTGCCAGCCGGGTGAGGGTGCGAATGTCATTCTTTTTCATAATTTAGTTTTCCTCCTTGCTGCCGTTCCGCCCTAAATTGTCGGATACGGCGCAAACCTGCCCGTGAAATACACGGGGTCTTTTGTAGAATACAGTCTGAAATATACGGGATGTTTTGTCAGGGAACTCCCGGGGATAGCATTATAAATCAGTAGTGAAGCGGATGCCCGCATCGCGGCGGGCCGTTTCCAGCACACGGCTGACGGCTACCGAGGTGTCCAGCATCCGGCTGCAAAGCTCCATATCCTCGCTCTCGATGGCGCGGGCAAAGGCGTGGAACTCCGCCGCCTGCCGGGGACGGCCTGCGCTGAGGTTGAAGTGTTCTTCCTTGCCCTTATAGGGGTGGAAGGTGACGCCGCCGCAGAAGTTGGCGGTGGATTTCTGGAGCAGATACCCCTTGGTACCCTGAATGATGTACCGGGCCGGGGAACTGCTGTCCTTGGCATTGATGCTCACGGCCTTGAAGCTGCGATACTCCATCGTCAGCACGCCGCTGGTGTCGATGCCCCGGGTGACATTGGCCGCATAGTGGACCTTGTTGGGCGAACCGAAGAGGCCCACCACATAGCTGACATTGTAGACACCCAGATCCATCAGCGCGCCGCCGGCGCAGGCCGGGTCAAAGGACGGCCAGACCTTGCCGGCGCAGAAATCATGATACCGGCTGGAATACTGGCTGAAATTACACTGCACCATCGTGACGGCGCCTACCTTGGGCAGCACCTCACGGATCTTGGCGTAGTTGTCCTGATACTGCGTGGTGACAGCCTCGAAGAGGAAGAGCTTTTTGCTCCGGGCCAGCTCGGCCAGCTCTTCGGCCAGCGCCGCCGTGGGGGCCATCGGCTTTTCGACGATGACGTGGCGGCCCGCTTCCAGAGCGGCACGGGTATATTTTACGTGCAGGATATTTGGTACGGCGATATACACAACGTCCACCCAGCTCAGCAGTTCGTCGTAGCTGGTGGTGTGGCGCGGCACACCATACTGGTCGCAGAGGGCCTGTGCTGCACCGGCGCTCCGCTCCGTGCTGCAAAGAGCCTCGACCTTGAAGGGGCTTTCCGGCCCAGTGAGCCAGGGCAGGAACTCCCGGACGATCATGCCTGCGCCGAGAATGCCTAATTTCATCATAAGGTCTCTCCTTTCAAGGCTCAGCCCGCTTTGGCCTCATCGTCCCGGCGGGGACGGCGGTTATTGTGGCTGCGGCGGCGGGGACTGCTGCCGTTGTTGTAAGGGCGTCTGCCTGCCGGGCGGGGACGGCGGCGCTCACCGTCGCTGCGCGGCTCGTGGTGACGCTCATGCTGCGGCGCATTGAGCTGGTAAAGGAGAGCCAGTCCCTTCAGCAGCAGCTCGGGGTCATAGGTGAGCGGGTGACGGCAGAGCGGGATGACATACTTTGCCAGACCGCCAGTGACCACCAGCGTGGCCGGACGGCCCAGTTCTTCCTCGATGCGCTGAGTGATGCCGTCCAGCAGGACAGCCGTCCCCAACACAGAGCCGGAGAGCATACACTTCTCGGTATCGATGCCGATCGCGCTTTTGGGCGAAGAAAGATGTACCTGCGGCAGCTGGGCGCACCGCTCCCCCAGCGCCCGCAGACCGGTGGAAAGTCCGGGGCAGATGACGCCGCCCCGGAAGACCTTATTCTCATCTACCACGTTGAACGTGGTGGCGGTGCCGAGGTCTACCGTGACCACCGGCAGGGGGAAGTTCGCCGCCGCGTAGGCCGCATCCACAAGGCGGTCTTTGCCGACGGCGTGGGGGTCAGGCACCCCCATCGTGAGGCCGGTGCGGATGTCGGGCGAGACAATAACCGGCTTTTTGCCGGTGTAGTGGCGGGCGCACTCGGCCAGCGCCCCCGTGATCTGGGGGACGACGCTGGTGAGGACAGCGCCCTCGAAGCGGATGGGCTTTTCCGGGTGTCTCCGATGAGAGAACACCTTTTCCATCTCGGCACGGTACTCCGCCGCTGTGCGGGTGCGCACCGTGTCCATGTGGGCCACAAAGCATACACGTCCGTCCCGGATGCCCCCGAGGGCGACGGTGGTGTTGCCTATGTCAATGGCTAAAATCATAATTCAGTTCCTCGCAGGGTCGAACCTCTCCGTCATCGCTGTGCGATGCCGCCTCTCCTACCGAGGGGAGGCCTTGGCATATCGTAAAGCCCCATCTCTTCGCCAGAGGCTCCCCTACCAGGGGAGCTGGCGCGAAGCGCCTGAGAGGTTGTATGGAGACGGGCCTGCCCGTGAGCCGCAGGCTTAACAGAGAGCTTTTTTGTATAAGTCAAGCTGTATTTTACCGCATTTTGAGCCAAGATACAACCCCAATCAAAGATTTTGTTGTGCTCTGGGCCGTTTTGCATTATACTGTAGTTATATTATCCCTATTTATAGGAGGTATTTTGGATGGATCTGAAGGGAAAATGCGTCCTTCTGGGCGTCAGCGGCGGCATTGCCGCCTATAAAATGGCCAACGTAGCCAGCGCACTGCGCAAGCTGGGGGCCGACGTGGAGGTCATCATGACCAAAAACGCCACCCAGTTCATCACCCCTATCACGTTCGAGACCCTGACGGGCCACAAGTGCATGGTAGACACCTTCGACCGGGATTTCAAGTTCGAAGTCACCCATATCTCGCTGGCAAAGAAGGCCGACGTCATCCTCGTGGCCCCGGCCACCGCCAACGTCATTGCCAAGATGGCTCACGGCATTGCCGACGATATGCTTACCACCGTCGTTCTCGCGGCCAAGTGTCCCAAGCTCGTCTCCCCTGCCATGAACACCGGGATGCTGGAGAACCCCATCACCCAGGACAACATCGCCACACTGGAAAAGTACGGCTTCACGGTCATCCCCTCCGAGAGCGGCGTACTGGCCTGCAAGGACGTGGGCAGCGGACGCCTGCCGAAAGAGGATGTCCTGCTGGACTACATCTTCCGCGCCATCGCAAAGCCGAAGGACCTCGCCGGTCTGCGCATTGCCGTCACGGCCGGCCCCACTCAGGAGCCGCTGGACCCTGTGCGCTACCTGACCAACCACTCCACCGGCAAGATGGGCTATGCCGTGGCCCGTGCCGCCGCGATGCGCGGTGCCGAAGTCACCCTCATCCACGGCCCGACGGCCCTGCAGCCGGTGCGGTTCACCGAGGATGTCCCCATCACGACAGCCCAGCAGATGTACGAGGCCGTGACCAGCCGCTTCGACGAGATGGATGTTCTGGTCATGGCCGCTGCCGTGGCCGATTACCGCCCCGCCGCCGTGGCCGACGACAAGATAAAGAAGAAGGACGGCGACCTCTCCATCGCCGTGGAGCGGACGCCCGACATCCTCGGAACCATCGGCCCCAAGAAGAAGGGCCAGTTCCTTTGCGGCTTCTCGATGGAGACGCGGGATATGCTGGCCAACTCCTCGGCCAAGCTCGAGAAAAAGAACCTCGACATGGTGGTGGCCAACAATCTGAAGGTAGCCGGTGCCGGGTTTGGTGTGGATACCAATGTTGTCACCTTCATCACGCCGGACGGCGCCCGCGAGCTGCCCCTGATGAGCAAGGATGATGTGGCGGACGCCATTCTGGATGAGATCTTAAAGCGGCGTTCTCTGTGAGAAAAACGGGAGGCTGTTGCCCCGCAACAGCCTCCCGTTTTTACTTCTCTTTCCGTGCAAACACGATGCCGATGGTACCGGGGCCGGAGTAACCGCCGATGGTGGTGCCGATGTCTGTTTCCCAGCATTCCTTGAAGTGGCCGTATTTCTTCAGGCCCGCTTTCACGGCCTCCATGCAGCCGGGCTTCGGCTGGCAGGAGGAAATGAACACCAGCCCATCCTCGATGTCATCCCGGTCGGCCAGACGGTCGGTGATGTACTTGCCCACGCAGATGGGCAGGCTGCCGCGGTATTTTTTGACCACTTTCAGCTCGCCGTTGATTACTTCCAGTGCCGGTTTGATGCCCAGCAGATTGGCCCCGAAGGCCAGCACGCCGGAGCAGCGGCCGCTTTTCGCCATGAAGTCCAACCGGTCCAGCACGAAGCTCAGCTCCACCCGCTTGGCAAGGCTCTGCAGCTTCATCTGGATGGCGCGGGCCGTCAGTCCGTCGGCGGCCCACTTTGCTGCCTTCAGAACCAGATAGCCCTGCCCGGTGCAGATGTTCTGGCTGTCCACGACGCAGACATTCTCGAATTCGCCGGCGGCCAGCCGTGCATTCTGGAAGCAGGACGACAGCTTGCTGCTGACCGAAATATGGATCACAGCATCGTACTCTTTGGCAAACGGGGCAAAGAATTCCGTATATTCCACCAGATTGGCGGCGGCGGATTTGGGCATCTTGCCGCCCTGGTTCACATAAGCGAACACATCCGCCGGGTGGACGGTCACACCGTCCAGATAGCTGTCCTCTCCCATCAGGATGTGCATGGGCATCAGGGCGATGTCCCACTTCTTCAAAAGCTCTTCGGACAGGTCACAGGTGCTGTCCGCGGTGATCTTGATCTTCACGTCTTTTCTCCTTTTTGTTCGGTTCCTTTCAAAGCTGTTCCGTTTTATTGTATCACAAACGGTTCAAAGTTGTTAAGTATCTTGCGCCGATAAATGTAAATCTTTTATGAAGCCGCCCTGTGCTTCGGGTTTCTTGTACACATCTCACAAATCTGCACAGGGATTTATGGTTCTTTCCGAAAATTCGGCTTTACCTGTTTATTTTATTCGCCAAAAATTATATAATAAGATGTATTCAAATGGTTTGGGATCGGTCTGCTCTGCGGCCGTTTATTTATTGGAGGTTTCCTTACTATGTTCATGTACACCGACTACAACCAGCATCTGCTGGACAATGTAAAAAAGATCCACTTCATCGGCTGCGGCGGCAGCGGCATGTATCCTCTGATCCAGATCCTGGCCGCCAAGGGCTACGAGATCTCCGGCAGTGATGTGCTGGACGGCAGCATCATCCGCTACGAACGGGAGATGGGCGTGAAGGTCAGCCTGGGCCACAGCGCCGACAACATCATCGGTGTGGACATGGTGGTGTATTCCGCAGCCATCTCCAAGGACAATGTGGAGCTGTGTGCCGCTTCCTCCTACGGCATCCCCACCATCGAGCGCAGCGTGCTGCTGGGCTATGTGAGCCGTCTGTACAAGCAGAGCATCTGCGTGTCCGGCACCCACGGCAAGACCACCACTACTTCTATGATCACCACCGCACTGGAGCTGGCCGGCCGCGATCCCTCTGCCGTCATCGGCGGCAAGCTGCCCCTGATCAACGGCTACGGCAAGGCCGGCAAGGGGGACGACATCGTCATTGAGTCCTGCGAGTTTGCCGAGACCTTCCTGAAGCTGACCCCCTACCTGTCGGTGGTGCTGAACATCGACAACGATCACCTGGACTACTACGGCAGCATGGGCGAGCTGAAGTTTGCCTTCAAGCGGTTTGCCCTCCTGACCCAGTTCATGATCTTTGCCAACGCCGATGACAAGAACACCATGGATGTTATGTACACCCTGGACCGCCGGGTGCGCACATTCGGCATCGAGAACGACGGCGACTATCAGGCTGTCAACGTGCAGGAATATAAGCCTGGCTTCTTCGAGTTCGACCTCAAGGAGTGGAGCAAGATCACCGGCCACATCCGCCTGTCCGTGCCGGGCCGCCACAACATCTACAACGCCCTGGCCATGTGCGCTGTGTGCCGTTTTGTGGGCCTGACCGTGGAGCAGTGTGCCGAGGCCGCCCTGAACTTCAAGGGTGCCGGCCGCCGCTTTGAGGTGTACGGCGAGTGCAACGGTGCACTGGTCATCGACGACTACGCCCACCACCCCACCGAGCTGCGCGCTACCCTGAACACCGCCAAGGAAATGGGCTACAAGCGCCTGATCGCCGTGCACCAGCCGTTTACATACAGCCGCACCAAGATGCTGTTCAACGACTTCGTGGACGTGCTGAAGATCCCCGACATCACCGTGCTGACCCCCATCATGGGCAGCCGTGAGCCCAACGACCCCACCATCACCAGCGCCAAGCTGGCCGCCCAGATCCCCGGCTCCGTGCTGGTGGACAGCCTGCAGGCCGCTGCCGACTGGGTCAAGCAGAACGCACAGCCGGGTGACCTTGTCATCACCCTGGGCTGCGGCGACATCTACAAGGCCAGCAAGATGATGGTGGCCGACAGCCAGTAAAGAATCTGCTATACAAAAAGAGGAACGACAGCTGTCGTTCCTCTTTTTTTCGTTGATCCGGGTCAGTTCCACGAGCACTTTTCCGCGTCGATGGCCAACACGAACATCAGCACATAAAGCGCATCCTTCGGGTCGGTGATGTCCAGAACGTAGGTGTCCGTCCAGCGGAACGGTTCCTTGGACACGGCGGCCACCGTGCCGCCGTCCGGGCCGGTGATGGTATAGTCCCACTCGAACACATCGCCCTCCACATGCCAGCCGTTGAAGTCGATGTTGTACTTCGGCTTGAAGAAGGTCAGCTCCTTTTTCAGGGTGCCGATGCAGGTCTCGCCCTCGTACAGCTCAAACTTGGGCAGCCAGGTCAGGATCTCTTCCTTGACGGTGCCCAGCTCCTGCTGTTCTTCCGGATCGTAGATCTTCAGGCAGTGCCCCCAGGACAGCTGCCCCTTGACCACATACACGGTGTTTTCGTTTTCGTCGTAGATGTCGTAGCTGTCAAACCAGCTGAATGCACGCTGTCTAAAAAGCAGTTTCATCTTCCTCACCTCACTCGGAATACGATTTGGGACGTCCTTTTCGTGCGGTTCTTCCGCTTTTTTCCATCATACCAGATTCTGCCTCATCGTGCAATCCCGAAGCAGCCCCGCCCGGAACAGTCTCCGGGCGGGGCTGCCGTTTGCCGTTCAGTTTTCTACGATTCGGCATGTTTTATCATTCTTTTTCGTTTTGTATTTCAGTGGCGTCTGCACCTCGGCACGGATCCTGCCCAGATAGGTGCGGGTTTGCTCTGCGCCCTGCAAGATAGATTCCACCTGCGCCCGCTGCTCTGCGGTCAGGCCGTCGTCCTCTGCCAGCAGCTCCGCGTTGCCCTCGATGATGGTCAGCGGCGTTTTCAGCTTGTGGGACAGCTGAATGATCTGCTCTCGCTGCCGCTGCTCCATGGCCCACTGCTTCTGCAAGCTGCCGGTCAGTGCATCGCCCATGGTCTGCAATGCCTGCAGAGCGCTCTCGTACTCCCGCACCTTCGCACCGGAAAACACCGCGCTGTCCAGATCCTTCCGCGCCACCGCCTGCGCCGCTGCAGTCAGCTTTTCGGTCTCCCGGGTCAGGAAGCGCCCGGTCCTGTGGGTGCTCCACACCACCGCCCCCACCAGCAGCAGAATACCCAGAATGCCGTGCACGGTCTGGATATCCGGCAGCACGCCCCGCAGCGCAGGGTCGGCGTAGGGCACGGCATAGTCAA
>OFPS01001040.1_pt1 | contig 22271 bp, 17 predicted proteins | sample 1542111 | NCBI WGS metagenome assembly OFPS01 (sample SAMN04209233, study PRJEB22552) | human gut metagenome | biome: gut; material: feces | host: Homo sapiens | place: USA: Oklahoma | reverse complement strand
CAGTGCGGCCTGCGGGGTTACCGCCATGGCGGTGCCGCCGTAAGCGACAAGCACTGCGGTTTTGTGGTGAACCTGGGCGGTGCCACCTGTGCCGATGTGCTGGCACTGTGTGACGAGGTGCGCGCCATTGTAAAGGAAAAGACCGGCTACGATCTGGAAAAAGAGATCCGGGTCGTGAAATAAGATAGATTCAAAAAGGAGCGGGATCGGATCCATGGAACTGTTGATCGTCAGCGGACTTTCCGGTGCAGGAAAGTCGGTTGCTATGAATGCGCTGGAAGATATCGGTTATTTCTGCATTGACAACATCCCGGCGGCACTTCTGCCCAGCATCACGGCCTTTTCCAAGGCGGGCGATAACCAGCTGGAACGGGTGGCGCTGTGTATGGATGTGCGTGGCTGCCGCACGCGAGAAGAGATCGAACAGGCGCTGCAGCAGCTGGATGAGCAGAAAAAACCCTACAAGATCCTGTTCCTGGATGCGCCGGACGAGGTGCTCATGCGCCGCTACAGCGAGACCCGCCGCCGTCACCCCATCAGCATCGCAGAGGGACTGTCCACCCGGGATGCTTTCCTGAAGGAACGTCAGATCCTGGAGCCGCTGCGGTCACGGGCCAATTACACCATCAACACGGCATTGCTCTCGACTGCACAGAACAAGGAACGCATCTGCGACCTTTTCCTGAAAAATGGCGGTGCAAAAAGCGCCATGCGGCTTACCATCATGTCCTTCGGGTTCAAGTTTGGTCTGCCGCCGGAGGCGGATCTGGTACTGGATGTACGCTGCCTGCCGAACCCCTTCTATGTGCCGGAGCTCAAACACAAGACCGGCCTGGATCAGGAAGTGGTGGACTTCGTCATGAACCACCCGGAGGCAAAGCAGCTGCTGGACCGGTATGAGCAGTTTTTGCAGGTGGCACTGCCGCTCTATGTCAAAGAAGGCAAGAGCCAGCTGACCATCGCGGTGGGCTGCACCGGCGGCAAGCACCGCTCCATTACTTTTGCGCGCAAGATCGCGGAGTACTGCACATCCCTCGGCTACGAGCCGGGTGTCCAGCACCGCGATGCCATGCGCTGACCAGAATTGAGGAACTACTATGAGCTTTGCATCCCGTGCACGGGAGGAGATCGCACAACGCAGCCTGCAGAAGGACTGCTGCGTGCGTGCGGCAGCGTATGGCTTTGCCTGCTTTGCCAAATACCTTGATAAAGGGGGGCTGGTGCTCCAGACTGAGCAGCCCCACACAGTGCAGCTGGCCCGGGAACTTTTTGCCCGCTGCGGTGTGCAGGGGGACGTTCTGGAAAAGCAGCGCCCCAGCGGCGTACTGTATGAGTTCAACATCCGGGAGCCGGAACAGGTGGCGCGGATGCATGAACTGTTCGGCACCACCGGCAGCGAGACGAGCCTGCAGATCGACCCCGCCCTGATCCGCTGTCAGACCTGCGTCAGTGCATACATTGGCGCAGCTTTTTTGTGCAGTGGCACCGTCACAGACCCGCAGAAGGAGTACAATCTGGAGTTCCTGACCGCGCGCACCAATCTGGCCCGGGACTTTGAAGCCCTGCTGGCTGAGCATGAATTTGCCCCGCACCGCACCCGCCGCAACGGCGTGAACTTGGTCTACGTCAAGAACAGCGCCAATCTGGAACGACTGCTCCGCTTTATGGGGGCGGCCGGTGCGGCAGAGGAGATCCATGCACAGAAAGCCTTCAAGCAGGTGCGCAACCAGACCAACCGACAGACCAACTGCGACACGGCCAACCTTGGCAAAACGGCCCGGGCCAACGCCCAGACCCTCAGGGCCATCCGGTATCTGCAGGAAAACGATGCATTGGAAACACTGCCGGAGGTGCTGCAGCAGGCGGCAGCAGTACGGCTGCAATACCCCGACTTATCGCTTACCGCATTGTGCGGCTGCTTTGACCCGGCGGTGAGCAAATCCGGCCTTTCGCACCGGATGAAAAAACTGGAAGCGTTGGCAGACGCCCTGCGGCAGCGCGTGGAAAAAGGACAGGAGGCAGAGCCTTGAGCGAAATCAGCGAAAACAACCACTTGGGCAGAGACTTTGTCCACCTGCACATCCATACGGAATACAGTCTGCTGGACGGTGCCTGCCGCATCGACCAGCTGATGGACCGCGTCAAGGAATGCGGCCAGACCGCCATTGCCTGCACCGACCACGGCGTCATGTACGGCTGTGTGCAGTTCTATAAGGCAGCCAAAAAGGCGGGCATCAAGCCCATCATCGGCTGTGAAGTCTATGTGGCTACCCGCACCCGTTTTGACAAGGTGAACAAGATCGACGGCAACAACCATCTGATCCTGCTGTGCAAGAATGAGACCGGCTACAAAAACCTGATCAAGATGGTCTCGGCAGCGTTCGTGGAGGGCTTTTATTCCAAGCCCCGCGTGGACAAGCAGCTGTTGGAACAGTATCACGAGGGCCTTATCTGCCTGTCGGCCTGTCTGGCCGGTGAGGTGCCGCAGGCCATTCTGGCCGGGGACTACGAGCGGGCCAAGGCCACGGCCTTGTGGTATCGGGATTTGTTCGGAGAAGGCAATTATTACATCGAATTGCAGGACCATGGGCTGGAAGAGGACAACATCGTTCTGCCGCAGCTCATCAAGCTGGCGCGGGAAACCGGCATCCCCATGGCGGCCACCAATGACTCCCACTATCTGCGCAAGGAAGATGCCAAGATGCAGGCCATCCTGCTGTGCATCCAGACCGGCAAGACCATTCAGGATGCCGACCGCATGGAGTTCCAGACCGACGAATTTTACGTCAAGACTACAGATGAAATGTATGACCTGTTCTCCATGGTGCCGGAAGCCTGCGAAAACACGGCGAAAATTGCAGAACAGTGCAACTTTGACTTTGAGTTTGGCCACACCAAGATTCCTTATTATAAAGCCCCGGACGGCATGGATAATCAGGCATTCTTTGAAAAGCTCTGCTGGGAGGGCCTTGAACGCCGCTATGGGCCCAATGTCCCGCAGGCAAACAAGGACCGCCTGAGCTATGAGATCGGCGTGGTCAAAACCATGGGCTACACCAACTACTACCTTATCGTCTGGGACTACATCAATTACGCCAAAAGTCAGGGCATCCCGGTGGGCCCGGGCCGTGGTTCCGGTGCAGGCAGCATTGCGGCCTACAGCGTAGGCATCACGGATATCGACCCCATCCGGTACAATTTGATCTTCGAGCGCTTCCTGAACCCGGAGCGCGTCAGCATGCCCGATTTTGACGTGGACTTCTGCTACGAGCGTCGGCAGGAGGTCATTGATTACGTCAATCGGAAATACGGGGCCGATCATGTGGCGCAGATTGTTACCTTCGGTACCATGGCCGCCCGCAACGCCATCCGCGATGTGGGCCGTGTGATGGGTATCCCGTATCAGCAGGTGGACGTGGTGGCAAAACTGGTGCCCATGGAGCTCAAGATGACCCTGAAACGGGCCCTGGAAGTTTCCACCGAGCTGAAAAAGCTCTATGACACCGACCCGCAGGTCACCGAGCTCATCGACACCGCCCTGAAGGTGGAGGGCATGCCGCGGCACGCTTCTACCCATGCTGCCGGCGTGTTGATCTCTGCGGTGCCGATCACCGATTTGGTGCCGCTGCAGCGAAATGAGGAAACTGTCATCACCCAGTATCCCATGGGCGTTCTGGAAACTATGGGCTTGCTGAAATTTGACTTTCTGGGGCTGCGGAACCTGACAGTTATCTGGGACTGTGTCCGTGCCGTTCAGAAGTATGAACCGGCATTCTCCATAGATGCGATCCCGCTGGACGATGCGGCAGTTTATGCCATGCTTTCCCGCGGAGATACCACCGGCGTGTTCCAGTTCGAAAGTGCCGGTATGCGGCACGTGCTGATGCGGCTGAAGCCCACCTGTCTGGAGGATCTGACCATTGCCCTGTCCCTGTATCGTCCCGGACCGCGTTCGTCCATTGACCTCTATCTGGAAAACCGGCGGAATCCGGAGAAGATCGTCTATGCCCACCCGCTGCTGGAACCGATCCTGCGTCCCACATACGGCTGCATGGTCTATCAGGAACAGGTCATGGAGATCTGTCGGGTGCTGTCCGGCTATTCCTATGGCAGAGCCGACATTGTCCGCCGTGCTATGGCGAAGAAAAAGCAGGATGTCATGGCACGGGAACGGCAGGCATTCATTTACGGCAGCGACGGCTCCGACGGCAGTTCTCCCTGCTGCGGGGCAGTGGCAAACGGCGTACCGGTGGAAACTGCCAACGCGATTTTCGATGAGATCGCTGTGTTTGCGGATTACGCCTTTAATAAAGCACATGCGGTTTCCTATGCCTATCTGGCGTACCAGACTGCCTATCTGAAAGTGCACTATTTCGCAGACGATATGGCGGCACTGCTCACCAGTGTCATGGGTGATACGGGGAAAACCATGGAATACCTCACCGCCTGTCAGAACGCCGGCGTAAAGGTGCTGCCGCCTCATGTGAACGAGAGCACAGCAGATTTTCTTCGCTGCGGTGAGCATATCCGGTTCGGACTGCTGGCAGTAAAAGGGCTGGGGCAGGGGTTGATCCAGAAGATGACGGAGCAGCGGCAGAAAGCCGGAAAATTCACCGGTCTGGCAGATTTCTGCCGGCGTATGCTGCCGCTGGGACTGAACAAACAGGCACTGGACAGCCTGATTCGCTGCGGTGCTCTGGACAGTCTGGGACTGAACCGCCGGCAGATGCTGGAGTATCAGGAACAGGTGCTGATGGACTGCCGCGAGGAACGCAGCAGCATTGTGACCGGACAGATGAACCTGTTCGGCGGCGAGAGCGAAGCCGTGCGGGAAACGCCGATTCCGTCGCTGCCGGAACTGGAACGCTCTGCACTATTGCAGCTGGAACATGAAAGTCTGGGGCTGTATCTCTCCGGTCACCCGCTGGAACAGTCCCAGTGGCTGCGGCAGCTTTGCCGTGCCACGCCGGCGGCTGCACTGTCGGAACAGCCGGACGGTGGGAAAGTACTGCTGATCGTTACGCTACAGCATGTCAAGCAGCACACCACCAAAAAAGGGGAAACCATGTGTTTTCTCACCTGTGAAGACCAAAGCGGTTCGGCGGACTGCGTGGTATTTCCTGCCCTGTACAATTCTGTAAAGCCGTACTTGCAGCAGGACGCGGTGCTGTATCTCCGCGGGAAAATTTCCCAGAAAGAAAACGCCGTCAGTGTGCTGTGCGACAGCGTATTGCAGGAAGAAGCCTTTTTCCGGACGTTGCCGCAGGGGCGGCTCTGCGTGAAGATCGATTCCCGCCAGACGGCGGAATTACAGCAGCTGCTGGCAGTGATCGGACAGCATGCGGGAAATGTGCCGGTCTGCTTTTACCTGACAGACCGGAAGAAGATGCTCTCTCCCCGCGGCGGACAGGCGGTGGCGGTGAATTCGGAATCCTATGCCGCACTCTGTGCCGTGGTTTCACCAGAGCAGGTGGGGTTTCTGCCGCCGGCGTAACTGCAACAGGTTTGGCAGTAAAGGAAACACTGAATACAGCTGTTGTGATTTTTTGATAAAATATGTATGGGACTTGTTAACTTTTTCGAATACCACTTGACAACCTCTGAAATATCAGTATAATAGAATAGGAATGGAATGGTGAAAGCATAAGCAGCGAATGTGCTGTGCAGCCGTTTCAAAATTTTGCCATGCGGCGGAATGGAGAATACGTTTATGATTAAAACGATTGGTGTATTGACAAGCGGCGGCGATGCCCCGGGCATGAATGCAGCGGTACGTGCCGTTGTCCGTGCAGCTCTGAAAAAGGGCATGACAGTATATGGCGTAAAGCGTGGCTACTGTGGTCTGCTGGAAGACGATATTGAGCCGATGGACGAAATGAGTGTAGCAGGAATCATCAGCCGCGGCGGTACTATGCTGTACACCGCAAGAAGTGCAGAGTTCCGCACCGAACAGGGTGTTCTGAAAGCAAAGGCTACCTGTGAAAAGTACGGTCTGGAAGGTCTGGTCGTTATCGGCGGTGACGGTTCGTTCCGCGGTGCCGCAGATCTGTCTGCACACGGCATTCTGTGTGTAGGTCTGCCGGGTACCATTGACAACGATATTGCCTGCACAGATTACACCATTGGTTATGATACCGCAATGAACACTGCAATGGAACTGATGGACAAGCTGTCGGATACCAGCCAGTCCCACTATCGCTGCAGCGTTGTTGAGGTTATGGGTCGTGGTGCTGGTTACATTGCACTGAATACCGGCGTGGCTTCCGGTGCACTGGAGATCATCACTAAGGAAAAGCCCTATGATCTGGACAAGATCGCGAAGAAGATGATGGAATTCAAGGCAAGAGGCAAGCAGAATTTCATTATCGTTGTTGCAGAAAACATCGGTCATTCCGAAGAAATCTGCAAGCTGATCCAGGAAAAGACTGGTATCGAATCCCGTGCGACCATTTTGGGCCACGTACAGCGTGGTGGTTCTCCGACAGTCCGCGACCGTGTAGCAGCAACAGAAATGGGCTACTATGCTGTAGAACTGCTGGAACAGGGCATCGGTAACCGTGTTGTCGGCATGCAGGGCGGCAAGATCGTAGACTTTGACATTCAGGAAGCTCTGTCTATGGAAAAGCCGTATGATGGAAAACTGCACCAGATCGCAGAAGATATTGCATTTTGATCGGCGTGTAGACGCTTGATAAAAGAGGGGTGGGCGTGCGAGAGTGCGTCCACTTTTTCTTTTCTAAGGAAACACTGCACGCAATCTGCATGCAGCGTTTTCCTAGGGCAATACCGCACAAAGAGCGTCTGGCGACTTTGTACAGTATTGCCCTAGAAATATACGCTGAGGACTTGCATTTTTTACTGTTTTGCAGTATAATATATCCATGAAAAATGTCGTATTTTCGAAAAAACGGCAAAATTGAAAGAGGGAAAGATTCATGAATACCATTGGTTTTATTGGTGCCGGCAATATGGGCAGTGCCATTTTGCGGGGCATTGCCGGAAGCGATATGAAGCCGGAAGCAGAACTGTTCGCCTATAACCCCACGGAAGCAAAAGTGGACGCTCTGGCAGACTGCGGTGTGCAGAAGTGCAAAAGTGCCGCAGAAGTGGTGGAAAAGAGCCGGTATGTTTTTCTGGCGATCAAGCCCCAGAAATTCGAGGAAGTACTGCCGCAGATCGCGGATGCTGTAACGGAACAGACAGTTCTGGTGTCCATTGCTGCCGGAATCGGTGCGGAGTTTATCCGGAAGCTGACAAAGCCTTTTGCAAAGGTGGTTCTGGCAATGCCCAACACCCCGCTGTTGTTGGGGGAGGGTGCCACGGCACTGGCAAAAGATGATTCCGTCAGTGATGCAGAATTTGCAGTGGTGCGGAATATCTTCGGCAGCTGCGGCATGACTGCGGTCATTGCACCGGAGCAGATGAAAGAAGTCATTGCCATTAACGGCAGCAGTCCGGCATTTATCTATCTGTTCGCCAAGGGCTTTCTGGATTATGCTGCCAGAGTGGGACTGCCGGAACAGTCTGCCAAGGAACTGTTTGTGCAGTCGCTGATCGGTTCGGCAAAGATGATTACCGATTCCGGTTGCTCCATTGACGAGCTGATCCGTCAGGTGTCCTCTCCGGGCGGCACTACGCTTGCCGGTCTGGATCAGCTGTATGAGGGCAAAATGCTGGACGCAGTGCAGAACGCCTGCGACAGCTGCACTAAGCGTGCATACGAACTGTCTAAGTAAAGGCAACACCGCACAAAGCCCGCCTGACGGCTTTGTGCGGTGTTGCCTAAAGCCCCGGCATTCATAACCGGTATGTCTTTCGCATAGGATAAAGCAGGTACAAGCCAATTTGCAAAGCAAAGGAGAGATCTGCAATGATCCGAAAGCGAACGACATTGACAACAACGGAGCGAAAACAACGGTTGTTCTGCCTGCTGTTCGGCAGCGTTTTGCTGGGGGCAGCACTGGGGATTGTCATGCTGCGGTGGCAGTATGACGGCGTTCCCACCTCATGGGCGTGTTTTCTGGGCATGTTTCTGGAAAAGCGGTCTAGTCTGGCAGCCCTCTGGCTGGGGAGCATCGGGAACATTTTGCTGTTTCTGATGACCTTTTTCCTGCTGGGGTTTTCCGCGGTGGGACAGCCTTTTGTATGGCTGCTGCTGCTGACTTACGGTGTTTGTATGGGTGGTGCCTTGCAAATGCAGTGCAGCTCCGGAAATGTGCTGGTGCGGAGTGTGCTCCTGCTGATTTATTTTGTGCCGGTTTCGGCACTGCTGGCGGTGGCATCGCGGGAGTCCCTGCGGTTCTCTGGAAAATTCACTGATTATGGATTTCGGGACGAACCGACAGATCAGATGTGCCACCAGCTGCGAATGTACTGTGCCCGTTTTGTCGTACTGCTGGTGCTGCTGGTACTGCATACGCTGTTATATAGTGCGTTGTTTTATGCAATTAAAATGTAGCACTGCATAGATCTGTGCAGTGCTGCCGGAATAAAAGATGTATGCTGCTTTTTTCACGGAAAGCAGCTTGAAGAAAGGAAGTTTGTCTATGGGATTATTCGGAAATCATTACGAGCGTGCCGGTTCCGGTATCGCGAAGAATGCCCCCAAGAAAAAAGGAATATTCCGCTTTTTTGAGATATTCGGCAGAAAGTTCTGGAAATTGTTTGAACTGAACCTGCTGTATTTTCTCAGCTTTTTGCCGGTGATCGGTGCAGTTGCCCTGTTTTTTGCAGTGGATTCCCAGCTGGGAACCATTCTGGCGGCGGCGTGTCTGGTGCTGTTTGCAGTGATCATCGGTCCGGCAACGGCGGCACATACGAAAATCCTGAAAAATTTTATCATGGAAAAGCCTACGTTTCTGGCACATGAATTTTTCCACACGTTCCGCACAGAATTCAAGCATGCCTGTATTGTCGGCGTGCTGGACTGCGTGCTGGCGTGCTGCATCTCGGCGGCATTTTACGTGTATCCCCGCCTGATCGAACAGACCGGCAGCAAGATGTTTTATGTGCTGTTTGCCATTACCCTGAGTATCGGTGTTATTGCACTGCTCATGAACTTTTACATTTTCCCGATGCTGGTTTCCACGAATCTTTCCCTGAAAAACGTGCTGAAAAATTCGCTGGCACTGTCGGTAGTTGCCCTGAAAACCAACATCATCACCATATTGGTATTGGCAGCAGTCATTGCGGTTTACGTGCTGGTGCTGATGTTCGTGAATGTCCGGTATTCCATGATCCTGCTGTTCCTGCTGCCGGTAATGCCGGCTTCCTGGCTGGGTCTGGTGATTACGTTCCAGTCCTATCCGGTCATTCAGAAGTACATCATCAATCCCTACTATGAACAGCGGGGCGAGGTCAATCCAGAACTGGCACAGACCGTGACAGACGAGGAGGAAGCCGTGTTCGAGGACCGCGGCGGCGAGGAAAAACCGATCGAGCCGGCAAAGAAATCCGGCGGCAAAAGCTCCGGCGGACGTTCGCACAAGGGAAAGGGAAAAATTATTTCTTAATTCACAAAATAAGCACTTTACAAATCGAAAAAGATGTGATATAATATATTTTGTCATGTACTTGGAATTTGGAGTAAGCCCGCAGGGGTGCATGCTTTGTCCCGTCGGGAAGTCACCTGCCTCTTTCTATGTGCATTGATGAAATATTGAATGAGGTGAAAGAACATGCTGTTGAAAGAAGAAAAAACAGAAATCATCGAGAAAAACCGGACCCACGAGAACGATACTGGTTCTCCGGAAGTACAGATCGCGATCCTGACGAAGAGAATCAACGATCTGACTGCTCATCTGAAGTCCCACAAGAACGACCACCACTCCAGACGTGGTCTGCTGAAGATGGTTGGTCACAGAAGAAACCTGCTGAACTACCTGAAGAAGAAGGACGTTAACCGTTATCGTGCGGTTATCGAGAAGCTGGGTATCCGTAAGTAAGAAACAACGATTGAAAAAGGAAAGGCAGCACAGAGCCAGTGGCTTTGTCTGCCTTTCTGTGTATGAAATCGATTCCAAATTCAGGTATTCGCAGGAAGCCGTGTGCTTTGCAAAAGGTGAGGAGAGAGCATAGGGCTTTTTGCGAATTCGAAGGATTGGAATCAGGAAAGGAATTTCGAATTATGTTTGAAAATGTACAGCGATTTGAAACTACATTTGCCGGAAGACCCCTTTCGGTAGAAACCGGAAAAACCTGTGCACTGTCCAACGGTTCCTGCTGGGTACGCTACGGTGATACCGTTGTTATGGCGAATGTCACAGCCAGTGCCAAGCCCAGAGAGGGAATCGACTTTTTCCCGCTGTCAGTAGACTACGAAGAACGTATGTATTCCGTAGGCAAGATTCCCGGCTCCTTCACCAAGCGGGAGGGAAAGCCCTCTGAAAAGGCGATCCTGACTTCCCGTATGGTAGACCGTCCGATTCGTCCGCTGTTCCCGAAGTCTATGCGGAATGACGTTTCTGTAGTCATGACAGTTATGGCAGTGGATCCGGACTGTGCACCGGATATTGTAGGCATGATCGCCACTTCTATCGCTCTGTCGATCTCCGATATTCCGTGGAACGGACCGATCGCCGGCATCAGTGTTGGTCTGGTAGACGGCGAGATCGTGCTGAACCCCACACTGGAACAGCGGCAGCACAATGACCTGCACCTGACAGTTGCCGGTACCAAGGACAAGATCGTCATGATCGAAGCCGGTGCGAACGAAGTGCCGGAAGATACCATGTTGCAGGCGATTCTGACTGGTCACGAAGAAATCAAGAAAATGGTTGCCTTTATTTCCGAGATTCAGGCGAAGATCGGCAAGGAAAAGTTCACATTCGAGGCACACGAGGTCGATCAGGAACTGTTCGAAAATATCGATGCTATGGTACATGAGCAGGTAGAACACGCACTGGATACCAATGATAAAAATGAACGTGATGCCCGTCTGCGTCCGATCATTGATGCCGCACACGAAACATTTGATGCTGTCTGCGGCGAAGAAACCGGCATGATCGATGAGATCCTGTATCTGATTCAGAAGAAAATTGTTCGTGCATGGCTCTATGAGGGCAAGCGTGTGGACGGCAGAGGCATTGACGAGATTCGTCCGCTGGCTGCGGAAGTCGGCGTGCTGCCCCGTGTACATGGTACTGGTCTGTTCACCCGTGGTCAGACACAGGTGCTGACAGTTGCTACGCTGGGACCGGTCAGCGACAGCCAGAAGCTGGACGGTCTGGACGAGGAAACCTCCAAGCGTTACATGCATCAGTATAATTTCCCGTCCTACTCCGTAGGCGAAACCAAGCCCAGCCGCGGCCCGGGACGGCGTGAGATCGGTCACGGTGCACTGGCAGAACGTGCCCTGATTCCGGTGCTGCCCACAGTGGAAGAATTCCCGTATGCCATGCGTCTGGTGTCCGAGGTGCTGTCCTCCAACGGCTCTACCTCACAGGCATCGATTTGCGGTTCGACACTGGCACTGATGGACGCAGGCGTGCCGATTCACGCACCGGTTGCTGGTATTTCTTGCGGTCTGATCACACTGCCGAACAGCGATGAGTTCAAGACCATGGTAGATATTCAGGGACTGGAAGACTTCTACGGCGATATGGATTTCAAGGTTGGCGGTACCAAGAAGGGTATCACTGCCATTCAGGTCGATATTAAGGTAGACGGTCTGACACCGGCAATTATTGCCGAAGCCTTTGAAAAGACACGGAAAGCACGTCTGTATATTCTGGACGAGATCATGCTCAAGGCAATTCCGGCTCCGAGAGATACCGTGGGCGAATTCGCACCGAAAATGCTCCAGATCAAGATCCCGACTGACAAGATCCGTGATGTCATCGGTCAGGGTGGTAAGGTGATCCAGAAAATGTCCGCAGAGTGCGGCGTGAAGATCGATGTCAACGAGGACGGTCACGTATTTATCAGTGGCATTTCCATGGAAGGCTGCCGCAAGGCATACCAGATGATCGAAACCATTGCCATTGATCCGGAAGTCGGCTCGATCTATAAGGGCAAGGTCGTTTCCATTAAGCCGTTCGGTGCCTTTGTAGAAATTGCACCGGGACGCGACGGTCTGGTACATATCTCCAAGCTGGACAAGGAACGGGTAGAACAGGTAGAGGACGTAGTTTCCGTAGGTGATGCCATTATCGTAAAGGTCATGGACATCAAAGACGGCAAGATCAGCCTGTCCCGCAAAGACGCTCTGGAAGAACTGGAAGCCCGCCGGAAGCAGCAGGAAACAGAATAAGTGAAAATGCAGCACCCATAAAATACGCCTGACGGTTTTGTGCGATGTTGTTTGAAAAAAGAAAAACGCTGTGCAACGAAGAATTGCACAGCGTTTTTTGTATATGCGGAAAGAAGAATTATTCCTTTGTGGTTTCGTCAGAAGAATCCTTTTCTTTCAGGAACAGGGTGATTAGCAGTACCACTGCGAAAATTACGGAAAGCACTGCCCATACGACCAGATCGCCGAAGTTTTCACTCAGGTTTGCAAAGGCGAAAATAGCAGCCAATGCGTATAAGATGATCGATGCAATAGTGCCGCCCTTGGTCTTTCTGGCAGCAATTGCGACAATGCCGGCTGCCAGCAGGAAAAATCCTGTGAACAGTCCGCCAGCACCGCTGGAACTTTCTGCTTCGGAAATGGCTTCACCGATGCCGGCAGCACAGGACTGGAATCCTACCACTGCGGAAATTACAATGGAGAGAATGCCCAGAACCAGCCGCAGAATGACTGCACTGTTTTTATAAATCGTTTTTTGTCCTTTTGCCATGATAAAATACCTCTGCTTTCTGATTACTGTATGGAAACCTTGATCGGATCAGATTCCGCTACGGTTTCGTAACTGCTGTTGCTGATGACCAGCTTGAATTCCAACTCATTCATTTCTGCCGGCAGCTCCTCGCCGATGAACGACATGGTTTCGTTGGCATATTTGCCGGCTGCTACTTCGGCATACATCGAACCGTCGTACATCGTATTGTCAATGGAAATGTTTTCCGCATGAACGGTGTATGTTTCTGTGCCGTTGTTCTCGATGAGAAATTGGAATTCCGTGCCCCAGATGTCGTCGTCCACCTTGCCGGCATAGGAAACGACTACGCCGTTGACTTCATAGATCTTGTCAGCTTCTGTTTTTTCGCTGGTGATGCAGTCATCAATAACGAGCGTGACCTTTTCGGTGTCGGCAATGGTATCGAACGTGTCACTGTCGAAAATGTGGAATGAAAGTTCAACGGTTCCCAGTTCGTCCTTGGTGGGAAAATAGATCGTGTCATTTGCCGTTTTTCCGGAAGCCACATCGCAGGAAAAATACGGATCGTCCATGACACCATTGACGGAAGCTTCTCTGGTCTGAACGGAAATGTTTTTGTCGGACAGATTCTCAATGGTGACTTTCAGCCCTTTGCCCATCCAGCTTTCTTCGTCAGTGCCGGTGTAGGTGATTCGGACAGTGCTGTCTTCAAACAATACCTTTGATTCGTCAGCAGCGTTGTCGCTTTTTTCTGCATCACTGCTGTCCTCGTTCTGGGATTCTTCTGCATCGCTGCTCTCTTCTGCGGCACTGCTTTCCTTGGCAGAAGATTCCTCCGCCTTCTGGGAAGCACTGCTGTTTCCGGCACCGGAACAGCCGCCCATTGCCCCGAGCATTGCGATGACCAGCAGTCCCGCAAGCCATTTGTGTTTCATGTTGTAATATCCTCCTTTTTTGATGATGTTTCCCTTTTTTCCAAAATGGAACAATCTCATTATAGCATGTTTTGTTCTAAAAGTCAATAGAACGTTTTGTTCTAGCATAAAATAAAACCATATTCTTGAAAGGGTGATATTTTATGCAGTATATTCGCATTCGGAACTTACGGGAGGACATGGACATGACACAGACGGACATGGCAAAGGTGCTGTTCATCAGCCAGCGAACCTATAGCTATTACGAGTCCGGCGGGCATGACATTCCCACGGAAGTGCTGGTACGCATTGCCGATTTTTATCAGGTGTCGGTGGACTATCTTCTGAACCGGACGGACAAGCGGGAGATGAACCGATAAAAAACCGCACTTGTAGCATGTGCTGCAAATGCGGTATTGCCTTAGGAATGTTGTTTTTGTTTTCGCCGCCGCAGCCAACAGTTTCCGGTGAAAAACAGCAGCGTCAAGCCAATTCCGGCGGCGGAGCAGTACTTGCCGGCTTTTGCCAGCGGAGCTGTATAGGTGATGCTGATCTGATGCTCTCCCTGTGTGATCGGGAATCCCAGAAAGTCTGTGTCTGTGCGGGAATAGGCGGTTTCCTTTCCGTCCACGGTGACGTGAAAGCCGGTGTCATAGGGGACTGCCAGCACGAACCAGCCGTCCTGCTTCACCTGAATGCTGCCAGCCATGGTGTCGTCACCGAGGGTGTCGTGGTGCAGCTGCCACGGGCTGATTTCCGCGGAGGTGTCCTCCAGCACCTGGTATTCCATGGTGTACATCACCGGTTTGGAAATGACATAATCGCCGGCAGAAAATTTCAGTTTCAGCTTCTGAATGGGCTTGTCGGAGGAAAGCGTGTACTGGAAGTTGTTGTTATTGTTCTGGTACTTCCACTGGGGGTCTGTCAGCTTGTTGCGGATACCGTTAATGGTAATTGCCACGTCGCCGGTGGTGGTGCCGTTCCCGAGGTGATTGTCCACGTGGAATTTCAGCAGCAGCAGATCATCGATCGGCTCATCGAGTGTGACCGTTACCGAGAAGTCCGTTTTGCTGTGCACATAATACTTGCTGTCACCAATGGCGGTGATCTGTTTGTCACTGTATGCCGTGGCAGTATAGGACGGGGCGATCTGATGAATGCTGTCCGGCTGCTTGGCGTGGAATGTGGAATCCTCCGGCAGGTCTGCGGCATTGACTACAGCATTTTCCAGCAGTGCTTCCAGCTGATTGGGATAACGAAGTCCTTTCAGTTCCTCAGTAGTCATGATGTTGGAGGTGGCGAAGCCGATGGGATAGGCAAGTGTGTTCTCGTACAGCAGATACGCTCCCTCCTGTCCGATCTGCCGGAATCCGTAACGGGTAATGGGCTTTTGGCTGATCAGATATTTTTCTCCCATGAGAATGCCAAAAACCGGATTCTTGGACTGTACGATCATGGCGGCGTTCCGAATGCCGTTTTGGTTGTGGGTCTGCCGGAAATAAAAGTCGGAAAATGCGGCATTGTGGACAGAGGAATAGACGGAACTCCGGTAGTAATTGCTGCCCCAGATGCGGTTTACTGTGTCGCCGGCGTGGTACTCGTTGGAAATGCGGTAAAAGCCGTCGTCTTCTGCTGCAATCTGATCTGTCAGTGTTTGAATCTCCGAGGAATAGACAATGCTGACATCTTCCTTGGACATGTAGGTGTCACAGAGATTGACTGTCAGACAGGTCGCGGTGCTGAATGCCAGCGTAGGGATCAGCAGGATTTTTGTGGAGGCGTTTCCGGAAGGCTTGGCATTCTGCCGGCGGAAATAGAACAGGAATGCCGCCAGCATCGAAAGCCCGTCCAGAATCACTGCAATTCGCTCTGCATCAGTTCCGGTCTGGGACAGGATACCCATACCCAGCACTGCGGAAAACAGCAGCAGCGTGGAACGCAGAGCAATCTGGTGGGACAGTAAGGTCTTCCAGAAGAATCCGCACAGCAACAGCAGCAGTGGCAGCAGGGGAATGTACGCCTTGGGATCCAGATACATCGTGCCGTTCATGAGGTACAGCAGCAGAGGACACGCCAGAATCACGCCAAAGATACCGGCGAGAAACCGGTATGCCCTTTGCGGAAAGCAAAGCATGGCACAGATCGCCAGAATGCTGAAAGAGGTCATGCCAATGGAAAAGGGACTGTATGTCAGATAATTCAAGTGCATGCCGGGCATCAGAAGGCTCCAGAGGCTCTGAGAGCTGCCGGAAACATCTCTGCCGTGTAGCAGGGTCCATGCCACCGGCAGCAGCAGAAACGCGGCGAGAACGGCTCCCAGCAGCAAATGCAGACAGGTGATGCCAATTGTCCGCATCAGCTGCCGGAACAGGTGCACATGATGCTGGTGCAGGGTGAGAAAAACGGCGTAGATGAGAATCGCGAAAAAGGCTCCTACGCTGAAAAAGAAGCTGGTGAGGAGAATGCAGGCAGATGCTGCGATCAGCGAAAGACTGCACCGTTTCTCCAGAGCATGATGCACGGCGAACAATGCCCAGAACAAAAAGGGAAAGTAGTTCACGAACATGATGTGGTGATGACTGTGGAAGATGACCGGTGCCGCCAGCAGGTAGAGCACTGCCATAAAAAGGGACAGATTGGGAACGAACCATTTCCGCAGCCAGAAATAGCAGAGAAATGCACTGAGCAGCGTCAGCAGGATGTTGGAGATTTGCAGGTACGTCGCCATAGACAGCCATGGAAACGCAAAGGACAGCAGGATCACCGGACTGTACAGCCCGTAGTAGGCGAAATTGAAAATATTCTGTCCGCTGCCCAGCTGCATGGCGAAATTGGGAAAGAGATTGCCGGTGGCATAGAAACGGGTGCGGAAGTATTCCGGAATGGCAAAGTGCTGGTTGCTCCAGTCCGTCTGTGCCCCGTATACACAGCCGGGGTGCACCAGAAAGATCAGCAGCACTACAGCCCCCAGAATCCCTGTCAGAATCCCGCAGTGCAGCAGTGTCTTTTTACGTGTTGTCGTCATCAGTGCTTCCTCCGCGAATCTGTGTCCACATCTCATAGGGGTTCATGTGGGACAGATTCTGAATGGTATGTGCCTGCGAAGTGTACAGCTGTAGCAGGGCTTCCTTTTGTTGCAGTGCGTCATCGGAGATCGGTGTCAGGCTGTCCTGTACGTCAGGCAGCGTTACTGCACGGTAGTACTTTCCAAAGACGTACAGTGGCTCCTGCAATTGGTTGGCATCGTACAGGGCGGTGACGATCTGGTGTGTCATCTTGTGGTGAATGTGTCCGTATTCGCCCTTGGCGTTATGGGTGACGATGTCTTCCCACGGCTGATAGGTCATAACTTTTTCGAGGTCTGTCTGTATCTGGGAACGAACATGTGTCCAGTCGTCCCGCTTGCCGGCGACTTTGTCCGGATAGGACAAGATCAGCCCCACATTGTTCGAAGCCTGCATGACTGCCTGAAACTCTGCGGAACGGGTGGCGTTATATCCGTTGGTAATGCACACCACCAGATACCCGCCGTCTGCGATGTGAGCACCGCCCCAGAGGGTTTCGTCGTCGGGGTGTGCCACGATCATCAGGTGGGTGATGCCGGTCAGATCCAGCTCTGCCAGCCGTTCGTCAGTCAGCGGTGCAATATCATAGGCACGTGCAGAGGCGACTGCACGGCAAAGCCCGAACAGTCCGCCCACCAGTGCCAGAATCGCCAGAAGCACGGCGAGAATTTTTTGAAACTTGATGTGATGTGATTTCATGGAAAACGCAACTCCCTTGCTATGACTGTTTCAACTGTTGTATATGTCGTACAACAGTTTGCAATATTAGTATAGCACAGTGCAGTGGAATTGTCAAGTGCAAAACGCAAAAAAACCGCCTGTATTCCGCAAATGGGAATACAGACGGTTTCTCAAAGAATGGGAGGTAAACCACTCTTTGCAGTAATTACTTTAGATTTGAGCGATCAGACATTGAAGATGATGTCGCTGTATGCCGGTACCGGCCACTTTTCAGAAGGTGTGATAACTTCCAGAGCGTCCACAGCGGCACGCAGATCGTCCATTACCGGAATGACATCTTCCCGATAGGACTTTGCCATAGACAGTACGCAGTCATCCTTTGCGGCAGCAGCAACTACAGCAGCCTCCAGCTTCTCGGTAGCTTCATAAGCTGCCTTTGTCAGGCTGCTGACCTTTTCTGCCAGTTCCTTTTCGACGCAGGAGCAGATGTCCAGCGACTGCTTCACTGCGGCAGCATCGCACAGTTCCTTGGTGTAGGCAATGCAAGTCGGGATATACTTCTTCTTTGTCATGTCGATCATGGTCAGGGCCTCAATATTGATGGTCTTTGCATAGTTTTCCAGCAGGACTTCCATACGAGCCTTGATTTCCTTTTCGGACAGTACGCCGAATTTCTGGAGCAGAGCAACATTCTTGGCATCTGCATAGTGCGGAACACAGTCAACAGTGGATCTGAAGTTCGGCAGACCACGCTTTTCTGCTTCAGCGACCCATTCGTCGGAATAGCCGTTGCCGTTGAAGATGATACGCTTGTGTTCCTTGATAATGGAAACCAGCAGCGATTTCAGCTCGTCATCGAACTTGTCAGCCGGAACGCTTTCCATCTTGTCGGCGATGTCAGAGAGTTCGCCGGCAACAATAGCATTCAGCAGAGAGTTCGGGCAGCCGATGTTGTCGGAAGAACCAACCATACGGAATTCGAAACGGTTGCCGGTGAAAGCGAACGGAGAAGTCCGGTTCCGGTCGGTAGAATCCTTCGGGAAGTCCGGCAGAGCGTCTACGCCGATCTCGAATACCTTGGATTCGCTCTTGTAGGAAGTGCCTGCTTCCAGTGCGTCCAGAACGCCCTGTAATTCTTCGCCCATGAAAATGGAGATGATTGCCGGCGGAGCCTCATTTGCACCCAGACGGTGGTCGTTGCCGGCAGAGGAAGCACTGATGCGGAGCAGATCTGCATATTCATCAATACCCTTGATGATTGCACACAGGAAGGTGAGGAACTGCATGTTCTCCATCGGTGTGCAGCCCGGATCCAGCAGGTTCTGTCCGTCGTTGGTTGCCATAGACCAGTTGTTGTGCTTACCGGAACCGTTGACACCTGCGAACGGCTTTTCGTGCAGCAGGCAGACCAGACCGTGTTTCAGGGCAACCTTTTCCATAACTTCCATTGCCAGTTCGTTCTGGTCGGTGGAAATGTTGGTGGTGGAGAATACCGGAGCCATTTCGTGCTGTGCCGGAGCAACTTCGTTGTGCTTGGTGGTGGCGAATACGCCAACCTTCCACAGAGCCTCGTCCAAATCAGCCATGTAAGCAGCAACGCGGGGCTTCAGGTTTGCGAAATACTGGTCGTCCAGTTCCTGTCCCTTCGGCGGCATTGCACCGAACAGGGTACGACCGGTCATAATCAGGTCTTCACGCTGATCGTACATCTTCTTGTCGATCAGGAAGTATTCCTGTTCCGGACCTACGGTAGAGGTGACCTTGGTTGCGGTGGTGTTGCCGAACAGACGCAGAATGCGGACTGCCTGCTGGCTCAGAGCATCCATGGAACGCAGCAGCGGTGTTTTCTTGTCCAGTGCTTCACCGGTGTAGGAAACGAATACGGTCGGGATATACAGAGAGCCTTCCTTGACGAAGCAGTAGGAAGTCGGATCCCATGCGGTATAGCCTCTTGCAGAGCAGGTTTCACGCAGACCGCCGGACGGGAAAGAAGAAGCGTCCGGTTCGCCCTTGACCAGTTCCTTGCCGGAGAAGTTCATAATTACCATGCCGTTGTCAGTGGGGCTGATAAAGGAATCGTGCTTTTCAGCAGTAGAACCGGTCATCGGCTGGAACCAGTGGGTGTAATGTGTGGCACCGTGCTCGATCGCCCAGTCCTTAATGGCATTTGCAACCACATCTGCATAGGTGGGATCCAGCGGAGTCCCCATTTTGCGGGTCTTGGTCATTGCCTTATAAACCGGCTTCGGGAGTCTTGCCTTCATGACTTCGTCATTGAAGACGTCGCATGCAAAGTACTCAGCAACATTTTTGGACATGATAGTTACCTCCTAAAAATAAAAAGCATTTTCATGGTTCACCGTTTTCTGTACAAGCTTCAGTCTGTTTGTACCGGTTTCATCATGGAAACGCCTTTGTTTCACGTATCATCTTCGAACCGCTTTGAGAACTCTGCATCGGCATCTGTCGGCAAATATCCCCCTGTTTCTGGGGCATATGCTGTTCGTCCTGCTGCTGTCTGTTCTTCAAGTCGGCTCTCCTTGTCACAATCATTTGCCGGAAACGCATGAGGTGAAATCCCTCTGTGTTCCGTTGACAATATTATCATACTCGAATTTTCTGACTTTGTCAAGTGCTTTTCCGCCGATTCTACAATTGCCTTGATTTCAAAATGAAAAAATCTGTTTTCCTATCAAAAAAAAGAAAAAAACGGCTTTTTTTGAAAGAATCATATTCGGGATTCTGTGGGGTGCCGGCACAGGCGGCGGATACATCAAAAAGGAAAAAAAATCTGTTTTCGCAGAAAAAACAGTAGATTGCCCTTGACAAACAGGTGAAATCATGGTATAGTTATATAGTTGATATAAGTACAATTGTTTTTTGTACACGGACTGTTTGCTGCGGGATCGGCAAAGGGTCCTGCATTTTGCGGAAAGAGGAGGAGAAACGCAGCCGGAGGGCAGGCTTTGTCACAGAAGCATGCTTTCGATACTGTGCAGACAGGAACATGGACAAACGGACACGATATATTGTAGTAGATACCGCAGTGCTTCCGGAAATTTTCGGAAAGGTGCTGGAAGTCAAAAAGCTGGTCGCCGACAAGACCGAACGCAGCTTTTCCTCGGCGTGCAAACGTATGGGGATCTCACGCAGTGCCTTTTATAAATATCGGGATTGTGTGTTTGCCTATGATGACAAGATGACACAGCAGATCGTTAACTTTTCGGTAACGCTGCGGGACGAGGCAGGCGTGCTTTCCAATGTGCTGACTACATTATATAGCATGCGTGCCAATATCCTGACTGTCAACCAGAACATTCCGGTGGACGGCGTGGCACAGGTTTCTCTGTCCCTGAAAATGGGCGAGGGTATGGCAAATCCCATTGACATTACGCACAAGATCTCTGCCCTGCAGGGCGTTGTAGAGGTGCGGCTCCTGTCCGGCGAATAAACGGCGGATTTTTAAAGTCTGCTGAAACTTGGAGGAAGTAAAGTAATGAAGAAAATTGCAGTATTGGGTTATGGCGTAGTCGGTTCCGGTGTTGTGGAACTGTTCTACCGCAATCAGAAGAAAATCGAAAAAAATACCGGCACAGAGCTGGAAATAGGATATATTCTGGATCTGCGGGAATTTCCGGATGATCCGTACGGTGACCGCGTGGTACACGACATTCAGGTGATTCTCGACGATCCGGAGGTCGGCTACGTGGCAGAGTGCATGGGCGGTGTCAATCCGGCGTTTGACTTCGTTCGCCGTTGTCTGGAAGCCGGCAAGAGCGTTGCCACTTCCAACAAGCAGCTGGTTGCTGAAAAAGGCGACATTCTGTTGCAGGTGGCAAAGGCACATCACGTGAACTTCTTCTTCGAAGCCAGCGTCGGCGGTGCGATCCCGATCATTCGTCCGCTGCACACCTGTCTGGCTGCCAATGACATCTCCGCAGTTGCCGGCATTCTGAACGGTACCACCAACTTCATTCTGGAGAAGATGTTCTGTGACAAGATGCGTTTTGATGATGCACTGGCACTGGCACAGAAGCTGGGCTATGCAGAGCGTGACCCTTCCGCAGACATTGACGGCGGCGATGCCTGCCGGAAGATCTGCATTCTGTCCTCGCTGGTATTCGGCAAGCACGTATATCCGGAACAGGTATACACCAAGGGTATCCGCAACATCACACTGGAAGACGTACAGCTGGCACAGGATTTCGGCGGTGCAGTGAAGCTGATCGGTGCGGTAAAGCGTCTGGAAAGCGGAAAGATCCTGCCCACAGTGATGCCTATGGTTGTCATGAACGAGAGCCTGATCTCCCATGTCAACGGCGTGTTCAACGCTGTCATGGTATGGGGCGACGGTGTGGACAAGACCATGTTCTATGGCCGTGGTGCCGGCAAGCTGCCGACTGCCAGTGCCGTACTGGGTGACCTGATCGACGAGGTAAAGCAGACCGATACAGTAGAATCCCAGAGCTGGGAACCGGCAGAAGAAGGAGCAGACTTCGTGGCTCCCATCGACGACTTCTTTGCAGCACGCTGCTACCGGACTTCTCCCTGCGGCAGCGGTGTATTTGCCAAGATCGCAGACGAAGTCGGCGTGAAGCTGCTGAACACCAGAGAAAACGGCTGCATGATCAGCGGCTGCGACCAGAAGACTGCAGAGGCATTCAAGCAGAAGCTGGCAAAGGAAGGCGTAGAGATCCTGTCCCGTATTCCGGTTCTGGACGACGAAGCGTAAAGGAAACACCTAAGGCAATACCGCACAAAGAGCGTCTGGCGACTTTGCACGCCATCTGCTTGTAAATTTCCCGTCATATTTCACAAAAATGCTCGTGAATACATCAAGTATTCACTCC
>OFPS01001035.1_pt1 | contig 22371 bp, 15 predicted proteins | sample 1542111 | NCBI WGS metagenome assembly OFPS01 (sample SAMN04209233, study PRJEB22552) | human gut metagenome | biome: gut; material: feces | host: Homo sapiens | place: USA: Oklahoma | reverse complement strand
GACTGAGGAGCAACGCAGGCGACGCGCCGTTGTTTCGTGCCGGGCGTTACCACTCGTGACGCTGGTATGCGATCCTTGTCGTATCGGTGGGCCGGTCAAGCAGCTGTATCAGGCCGCAGCGGGCGAATCCGCTGGTTTCGAGGACGTGCTGCATGGCCTTGTTGTTGGGGTGGGTGTCGGCGCGGACGTTGCCGTAATGCTTGAGGGCCCAGGCGATGCAGTCGCGGGCGGCATGCTTGACGAGGCCGGAGGACGCGATGCGGTGGATGGTGACGTAGGAATCGTCGTCGAGCCAGGCGCCGTCGATGTGATGGTAGGTGGGGTCTTCGCCGGGGCATAGCGCGAATTGCGCGAGGATGCGCTCGTGTCCGCCCACTTCGTCGACGAGCAGCATGGCGCGTCGCTGCGCGATGTCGTCGCGTACGACGTCGTCTTTGGGGAAGGTGTCGCCCCATTGGGTGGGGTTGCCGTTGCGTGCCATCAGCTCGCGGGCGCGCGCGTAGTTCTTCTGCATGTGCGGGTAGTCGCGCATGGTCGCGTGTCGGAATCGCCGCTGGGAAGCACTGTCAGTCACCGGTCACCTCATGTTCGTGTGTTGGACAACTGGCCGTAAGGCTATCATGGGCACTCGTCCGATTGGAGTGCATGTGCCGTTTATCGGAAGTCGTTATGATGAGGGCGGCACCGGTCCGATACCGATGCCGCCCTCATCCCATAACCCGGACCAATGCCGGGAATACGGCTGTGTCGGCCAGTCCCAGTCTCAGACGACCTTGCGCTCGAACGGGTCGGAGCTGATGCCCTTGGCGAGGATGTCCTTGCACCACTCCTTGGCGGTGAACAGGCTGTGGTCACGGTAGTTGCCGCAGCTTTCGATGGTCGTGGCGGGAACGTCGTCCCACGTGGCCTTATATGCGATGAATTCCAGCGATTCCTTGAGGGCGCGGGCCACATCCTCGGTGGAGTGCGTGCCCCAGGTCAGCAGGTGGAAGCCGGTGCGGCAGCCGAACGGAGAGCAGTCGATGTAGCCGGGGATGCGTTCGCGCAGCAGCACGGCGATGGTGTGCTCGATGGTGTGCAGGCCTGCGGTCGGAATCGCGTTCTCGTTGGGCTGTACCAGACGCAGGTCATAGTTGGAGATCACGTCGCCGTTGGGGCCGGTCTCTGTGTCGATGTAACGCACGTACGGCGCCTTGACCTTCGTGTGATCCAGCTGGAAACTTTCGACAATCGGCTTTTCTTCTGCCATCGCAGACTCCTTTTGCTCGATATGACGCCGGCGCGTACGACCGTTAGCCGGCATTCCATCGACCATTGTCTCACTATCGCGCGCGTCTCGCCGCATTCTTGGCTATAGGCGTTCCTCATATACGGCATATACGGCACGAGGCGAGTCCGGTGCGCTGTAACGGCGCTGTCAATCGTCGAAGCCGGCGATGGCCTCCATGAATCGCTTGCCGTATTTGGCCAGCTTGCTGTCACCCACGCCGTTGACGGCGAGGAACTGCGCGTCGGTGATGGGGCGGAGACGGGCCATGTCGCGCAGCGTGCGATCGTTGAACACCATGTATGGGGGTAGGCTGTTCTCGCGGGCGATGGACAGACGCAGTTCGCGCAGTTTCTGGAACAACGTCTCGTTCTCGTCGTCGGGGGCGTACGAGCCCAATGCCGGGCCGTCCGACGCCGCGGATTTCGAACTGGAATCGGTCCGTGACGTCACGCCCGTTCCGGCGCCGGCGGCCTTGCGCTCGACCCGTTTGATCTCATATCGGAATTCGGGCGCGACCGTTTCCGCCGCGCGCTGCCCGAAGCCGACGATCGGCAGCCGCCCTTCGGCGATGGAGAGGAATCCGTCGGTGGCCATCTGGCTGAGCACGTCGCGGATTCGGGCTTCGGGCGCATCGTGCAGACGACCGTAGCTCGGGCACCTGTCAAGATGCCGCGCGATGAGGTCCTTTGCCTTGGAGCCGCGCAGTATCGCCACGATTTTCCCCGAGCCGAGGCCTTGGCGCACGGGGCCGCACGTCGGTCGCCCCTGATCGTCGTAATCGTACATGGCATCGTGCACGCATCGGCTGATTGACCGCGCGATGTCGGTCACGTCAAGGGTTTCGAACGTGCTGTCGCAATTCGTGCAACCGCCCGTGCATGTGCCGGTTCTTGGCGTGCTCTCGCCGAAGTAGCGGGTCATGTAGACGTGCAGGCAGTCGGTGGTACGGCAGTAGCCGATCATGCCGTCCAGCAGACGGCGCTTGCTCATGCGCACGGTCTCGCGCTCTTCCGGGGTCAGCCGTTCGTTGTCGTTATCCATGTCGAGCAGGCGCCGACGGGTGACGATGTCGGATTCGTTCCACAGCAGTGTGCATCGGCTCGGCTCCCCGTCTCGGCCGGCGCGACCGGCTTCCTGATAGTATGCCTCGATGCTTTCCGGCATGTTGTGGTGGATGACGTAGCGGACGTTCGACTTGTCGATGCCCATGCCGAACGCATTGGTGGCAACGACTACCGGCACGGCGTCGGTGACGAAGTCGCGTTGCGCCTGGTTGCGTACGTCGGCCGGCATTCCGCCGTGGTAGGCGACCGCGACGGGGCCATCGCGCATGACGGAATCTGCCGCACTGCCGCCCGCCGCTCCGCGCAACGCCGGCACGGTGTGGTTGAGGGCCGCGGCGAGTGCCTCCGTCTCCTTGCGCGTGGCGCAGTAGACGATGCCGGATTCGTCCGGATGCTCGGCTACGTATCGTGCGACCCATGCCGCCTTGTATTTGGTCTCGATCTTGAGCACATCGAAGTACAGGTTCTCCCGGTCGAATCCGGTGACGGTGACTTGCGGGGCGTTGAGCCCCAGGATACCGATGATGTCGCGGCGGACGCGCTCGGTGGCGGTGGCGGTGAACGCGGCTACGGTCGGCCGGGCCGGCAGGCCGGCGATGAACTCGCCGATGCCGAGGTACGACGAACGGAAATCCTGTCCCCATTGCGACACGCAGTGGGCTTCGTCGACGGCCACCAGCGAGATCGGCACGCGTGTGGCGAAGTTGCGGAACCGTTCAGTTTCCAGTCGTTCGGGGGCCACATACAGCAGTTTGATGTCGCCTTGCGCGGCCTGCGCCAGCACCATGGCCTGCTCGTCGCCGCCCTGGGTGGTGTTGACGTATGCGGCCGGGATGCCGGCGTCGTTGAGCGCGTCTACCTGGTCACGCATCAGGGAGATCAGCGGGGAGATGACGATGGTGACGCCGGGCAGCAACGTGGCCGGAATCTGGTAGCACACGGATTTTCCAGCGCCGGTCGGCATCACGCCGAGCACGTCGCGCCCGGCGAGGATCGCGTCGACGAGCCCTGACTGCCCCGGTCGGAACGAGTCATAGCCGAAATACCGTTTGAGCGCCCCCAGCGCCGCCGCCTGATCTGTCATGCCTCCCAACATTACCGCATTCCGGCCACCGCTCCTTCGAGTACAGCGTCGGGACTGCCTCTCTCCCCCTCTCTTTCCTTCTCCGTCGTCCCAAAAGCGTCGCTAAGTGCGCGCCGAAACGACAAGTGCGCGCACTTACGGACGCAAACAGACCCATTTGCGTCCGTAAGTGCGCAGGGTCGTCGTTCCGGCGCGAACATATGAACGCAAATCACCTTCGGTGAGCATCGCATCGGCCAGTTGGCTCTTCCAGCGCTCCAATAAGTAAGGTAAGTTAACAAATAGCGGAAGACTTCCGCGAGACAGTGTTGTCGCGACGGGAAAAATCGCTGTTCTTTGAGGGGATTTGCGCAGGTCTTTTCATGCATACCCATTGGTATATGGCGAAAATTTCTATTTTCCTTGGAAAATAATAATGTTAACAACACACGTTCTTGAATTTTGTTAAGAGTGTTATCATAGAAAACTGAGACGCGCGTGTCGGGCTTCCGTCATGCGTATCCGCTCAAGGTTAAGCCTTAGTGCTCCATGATGAAGGTAAGGAAATATGAGAAAACGAGTGGTTTCAGTGGCCCTTGCGGTTGCGCTCGCTGTCGCCCCACTGGGGGTGGTCAGCACAGCGTCCGCCGCGCCGCTTTCTGCAAGTGATTTGCAGACTCTCGCGCTCCGTTCAGCGGCTAGCTCCAATGACGCGAACGCCAACGATGTCGCCACCGTCGCGGACGATGCTGCCGTGAACGGCTGGACGATTGACCGCAACACCGCCAAAGGCGGCGAAATTCTTGCAGCCGGCACTGGCGATTATGCGGGATGGACTCATTTCAAGTCCACCTCCGCCAACGGCAATGCCACCAGCAGCAGTGGCTATCCGGCTGTCGCCATTAGCGGCAAGACGATTGACCTGACTCGGGCTGGAGAGTTCTCCATCAAGGTCAAGTCCCCGCAGGCTGGTTCCGCGAACCGTTTCGGCTTCTACCTCGGCTACAAGGATCCGGGCAACGCCCTGTTCCTGGGCTATGACAAGGGGGGCTGGTTCTGGCAGAAGTATGTCGGAGGCAATGGCGATTGGTACAACGGCACACGTGTCGCTGCCCCTGCCGCGAACGCTGAAATCACCGTCAACGTCTCCTGGACTGCCGCCAAGGTTGCCACGCTGACTATTGACGGACAGAAGGCGTTCGATGTGGATTACTCCTCGATGACCGCGCTGACCGACAAGCTCGCCATGAAGGCCGGCTCTTACTCCGGCACCAGCGAAGTCACTGATGTCTACTTCAAAAACTTCACCGTGGGTGAAGTCGCCAAGCACAACGTGACCGGCAAGGTCGTCGACGCCAGCGGCGCCGCCATCGCCGGCGCCGAAGTCGTCACCGGCAAGAACTCCGCCACCACCGCGGCGGACGGCACCTTCACCCTCACCGGCCTCGCCGCCGGCGACTACACGCTGACCGTGTCCGCCGAAGGCTACGATGACGCCACCAAGACCGTCACCGTCGCCGATGGCAATGCCTCAGTCGGCAACATCACGCTGAACAAGTCGGCCGAAGTCGCTACTGAGACGCTCTCCACCGCCGCCATGGACGTGCGCGTGAAGAAGAACTTCCCGTCCGTGTACGACTACACGATGAAGAAGCTCGACGGCAAGATCATGTACGGCCAGCCGAAGGACGTGCGCGTCATCACCATTAACGGCACCGACGTGACGCTGAAGGACTCCGACGTGACCTTCAAGAAGGTCAGCGCGACCGAGGCCCAGTACACGCTGAACGTCAAGAGCGGCGACAAGATCAACGCGGTCGTCACCGTGCAGATCAAGGTCGTCGACAATACGCTCAAGCTCAACGTCACCAAGATCGTGAACAAGGCGGATGACGCCAAGACCGAGGCCGAGGAGAACCCGGTCCAGACGATTGCGTTCCCGAACCAGAGCCTCATCTCCGTGCGCTCCGGTCAGGACGGCGCCCAGTTCACCGGCGCCCGCATGTCGTCCGACACTGCCAGGCCCGGTGACACCAACTTCGACATCACCGCCGACACCACGGTCAGCAATGCGAACGACTACACCTACGGCTTCGTCTCGGGCAATGGCCTGAGCGCCGGCCTGTGGTCCAACTCCGAGCACGACGGCACCACCGTCGGCAACACCGTCGCCGGCGGTGCGAGGAACACCCGCGTGCTCACCTCCACCCAGAAGGTCGGCAAGGCCACCTCCTTCGGTCTGGGCACTGCACCGTGGTACTACCACCGCGTCGTGACCGACACGAAGAAGAACACCTACACCGTCGAAGAGACCGACATGCCGAAGATGGCCGTCGCCATCGCCGGCGACGAGAACGAGGACGGCACGGTCAACTGGGAAGATGGCGCGATCGCATACCGCGACATCATGAACAACCCATACAAGTCCGAGGAAGTGCCCGAGCTGGTCGCATGGCGCATCGCCATGAACTTCGGCTCCCAGGCGCAGAACCCGTTCCTGACCACGCTTGACAACGTCAAGAAGGTCGCCCTCAACACCGACGGCCTCGGCCAGTCCGTGCTGCTCAAGGGCTACGGCAACGAAGGCCACGACTCCGGCCATCCGGACTACGGCGACATCAACACCCGCGCCGGCGGCGCCGCGGACATGAACACCCTGATGGAGAAGGGCACCAAGTACGGCGCCCGCTTCGGCGTGCACGTCAACGCGTCCGAAATGTACCCGGAAGCCAAGGCCTTCAGCGAGGACATGGTGCGTCGCAACTCCAGTGGCGGCCTGAGCTACGGCTGGAACTGGCTGGATCAGGGCATCGGCATCGACGGCATCTACGATCTCGCCTCCGGCATGCGCAAGTCCCGCTTCGCTGACCTCAAGAGCAAGGTCGGCGACAACATGGACTTCATCTACCTCGACGTGTGGGGCAACAACACCTCCGGCGCCGAGGACTCGTGGGAAACCCGCAAGATGAGCCAAATGATCAACCAGAACGGCTGGCGTATGACCACCGAATGGGGCGCCGGCAACGAGTATGACGCAACCTTCCAGCACTGGGCCGCCGACCTTACCTACGGTGGTTCCGCCATGAAGGGCGAGAATTCTCAGGTCATGCGCTTCCTGCGCAACCACCAGAAGGACAGCTGGGTCGGCGACTACCCGTCGTACGGCCAGGCCGCGAACGCCCCGCTGCTCGGCGGCTACAGCATGAAGGACTTCGAAGGCTGGCAGGGACGCAACGACTACGCCGCGTACATCAGGAACCTGTACACGCACGACGTGTCCACCAAGTTCATCCAGCACTTCAAGGTCGTCCGCTGGGTCAACAGCCCGCTCGACGCCACCTCCGTGAAGGATGCCTCCGTCAACAACGGCAACGAGCAGATCACGCTGAAGGACGACCACGGCAACGTCGTCGTCCTGTCCCGTGGCTCCAACGACACCAACAACACCGCGTACCGCAACCGCACCATCACGCTCAACGGCATCACCGTGGCGTCCGGCGCGGTCTCCCCGGGCAACAGCAACACCGTCAAGGGCACTGAGTCCTACCTGCTGCCGTGGCTGTGGGACGTGAACACCGGCAAGCTCGTCAAGTCCTCCGATGAGAAGCTGTACCACTGGAATACCCAGGGCGGCACCACCGAGTGGACCCTGCCGAAGGATTGGCAGAACCTCGCCTCCGTCAAGGTGTACCAGCTCACCGACCAGGGCAAGACCAACGAGAAGACCGTCGCCGTCTCCGGCGGCAAGATCTCGCTGACCGCCGAGGCCGAGACCCCGTACGTCGTGACCAAGGGCTCCGAGAAGCAGATCTCCGTCAAGTGGAGCGAAGGCATGCACGTCGTGGACGCCGGCTTCAACGGCGGCCAGAACACCCTCAAGGACAACTGGGCCGTCTCCGGCACCGGCAAGGCCGAGGTCGAAGGCACCAACAACGCCATGCTGCGCCTGACCGGTGACGTGAAGGTCTCCCAGAAGCTCACCGACCTGACCGCGGGCAAGCGTTACGCGATCTACGTGGGCGTGGACAACCGCACCAACTCCCCGGCCAAGATCACCGTGACCAACGGCACCAAGGTCCTCGCCACCAACGAGACCGGCAAGTCGATCGCCAAGAACTACATCAAGGCGTACGGCCACAACACGTACTCGAACACTGAAGGCGGCAGCAGCTACTTCCAGAACATGTACGTGTGGTTCGTGGCTCCGGAAAGCGGCGACGTCAAGGTGACGCTCTCGCACTCCGGCGCATGCGACAACACCGACCATGTGTACTTCGATGACGTGCGCGTGCTTGAGAACGGTTACAAGGGCCTGACGCTCAACGCTGACGGCACCCTGAAGACGCTCACCAACGACTTCGAGGACAATGCCCAGGGCATCTGGCCGTTCGTGGTCTCCGGCTCCGAAGGCGTCGAGGACAACCGTATCCACCTGTCCGAGCTGCATGACCCGTTCACGCAGGCCGGCTGGGATGTCAAGAAGATGGACGACGTGCTCGACGGCAAGTGGTCCGTCAAGGCCAACGGCCTGATCCAGAAGGGCACGCTGATCTACCAGACGATCCCGCAGAACGTCAAGCTGGAACCGGGCGAGACCTACAAGGTGTCGTTCAAGTACCAGTCCGGCTCCGACGACATCTACGCCATCGCCACCGGTGACGGCGAGTACAACGCCAGCACCGTCAAGCTCACCAACCTGAAGAAGGCCCTGGGCGAGGACGGCACGGCCGAGTTCGAGATCACCGGTTCCATCACCGGCGACAGCTGGTTCGGCATCTACTCGACCTCCACCGCTCCCGACCTGCAGAACACGTCCGATTCCGCCGCCAACTTCGGTGGCTACAAGGACTTCGTCCTCGATGACCTGAAGGTCGAGCACGTGGCATCCGCCGAGCACACCAAGGCCGACGCCGAGGCGAAGCTCAAGGAAGTCAAGGACACCTACGACGGCAAGAGCGGCGACTACTCCGCCGAAGTCTGGACCACGTACGTGAACACGGTGGCCGAGATCGAGGCGCTCATCGCCAAGGATAAGCCCGACTACACCACCGCCTACAACAAGGCTGTGGCGCTGGCCGAGTACATGAAGAACGCACCGGGCGACGACTCGAACGATGCGTACGACGTGGCGACCGACGCCTACACCGTCGAGGCGGGCAGCCAGCAGGCACTGTCGGGCGGCAATGAGGGCCCGGCAAGCCTCGCCCAGGACGGCAATGCCGGCACTCACTGGCACACCTCCTGGAGCGCCAACGCAGTGTCCGCCGGTACCGCCTGGTATCAGTTCAACCTGAACGAGCCGACGACCATCGACGGTCTGCGTTACATGGCCCGCAGTGGCGGCGCGAACGCGAACGGCAAGATCAAGAAGTACAAGATTACGCTGACGCTGTCCGACGGCACCACCAAGGACGTCGTCACCAATGGCACGTTCACCACGACCAGCGGTGTCTGGCAGAAGGTCAAGTTCGACGCGGTCAAGAACGTCACCAAGGTGCGCATCACCGCTCTCGAAACCGCGGGACAGTCCGCGGGCGAGGTGAACACGTACGCCTCCGCTGCCGAGCTGCGTGTCACCACGGTTCGCGACGTGCCGAGCACCGAGGTCAAGGTCAACAAGTGCGATCTGCAGAACCTGTACGATGACGCTTCCGCCCTGACCGAGGCCACCTACACCGCCGACACCTGGAAGGTGCTCGTCGCCAAGCGCGACGCCGCCAAGAAGGTGCTGGACGACGAGAACGCCACCGCGCACGACGTGGCTCTCGCCTACCAGAACCTGAAGGATGCCATCGCCGCCCTGGAAGAGCGCGTGGACACCTCCAAGCTCGCCGGCCTGGTCGCCGATGCCGAGAAGCTCAAGGAATCCGCGTACACCAAGGATTCGTGGGCCGCGTTCAAGAAGGCTCTGGATGCCGCCAAGGCCGTCCTGAACAATGCGAACGCCACCAAGGCTGACGTCGATGCCGCGTACAACGCGCTGAACGCCGCGATGAAGGCCCTGAAGCCCGCCTCCTCCAAGCCGACTCCGAACCCGGAGACGACCGACAAGAGCAAGTTGCAGGCCACCATCGATCAGGCCAAGGCCCTGGATCTGAGCGGTTACACGAAGAAGTCCGCCCAGGCCGTGCGTGACGCCCTCGCCAAGGCCCAGAGCGTCCTCGCCGATGACAACGCCACCCAGGCTGACATCGACGCCGCGCAGAAGGCCCTCGCCGACGCGATCGCCGCACTGGAGAAGGCCGATGCCAACGGCAACGCCATCTCCAAGACGGGTGCGAACGTCGCCGTCATCGGCATGGCCGGCATGATGCTGGTCGCCGCCGCTGGCGCGGTGTTCATCGCCCGCAAGCGCGCCGAGTGATATAAGTAAATAGAAATAGGGAGGTCGCCCTGTGGCGGCCTCCCTATTTTGTATTCAATCCGTTATGGATGGCCAGGACCGCGTCATTCTGCCTCCGCCAGCGGGGGCAAATATGTAGTCCTTTGTTTTATATTTCAGGCGTAGATGTTTCTCGGGCGCATGTCCTCCGGCAGGCCCTCCAGCAGTGTCGCCACGGAGCCTTCCTCGAAGACGGAGCGGATGCCGGCGGCCAGCAGCGGCGCCACCGACAGCACGGTCATGTTATCCAGGCGCTTCTCCTGCGGCACTGGCACAGTGTCCATCAGGATGATTTCGCGGGCGCCGCAATCGCGCAGGCGCTCCACGGCCGGGCCAGACAGCAGACCATGCGTGGCGACCAGAGTCACCGAGGCGGCGCCGGAGTTGCGCAGTGTGCGCACGGCCTCGCAGATTGTGCCGGCGGTGTCGATCATGTCGTCCACCACCACGCAGTCGCGCCCCTGCACGTCGCCGATGATGCCATGCGCTTCGGCATGGTTCGGTCGCGTGATGTCGCGAGTCTTGTGGATGAACGCGAGCGGGAGCCCGCCCAGCTTGGCGGCCCACTGCTCGGAAACTTTGATGCGGCCGGCGTCGGGGGAGACGATCGTCGCCTTGTCCATAGGCACGTGGCTGCGCACGTAGTCGATCAGCACGGGCATGGCGGTCAAATGGTCGACCGGGCCGTCGAAGAAGCCCTGCTCCTGCGCGGCATGCAGGTCGACGGTGACCAGACGGTTCGCCCCCGCGGTGCGGAACAGGTCGAACATCAGGCGTGCGGTGATCGGCTCGCGGCCCTGATGTTTCTTGTCCTGACGGGAGTAGCCGAGGAACGGTGCCACGACGGTGATGGACTTGGCGGAGGCGCGCTTGAGGGCGTCGATCATCAGCAGTTGCTCCATCACCCACTTGTTGATCGGGTTGGTGTGGCACTGCAGCACGAACACGTCGGCGCCTCGAACCGGCTCCGCGAACCGCACATACATCTCACCGTTGGCGAAGTCGTATGCGGTGGTGGGCAGCACGTTGATGCCGAGATATTGAGCCACTTCATTGGCAAGCTCAGGATATGCGCGGCCCGTCACCAAGGCCAGTCGCTTATCGGGTGTGCCCTCAAGGATCGCCGACATGTTTTTCCGCTCTTTCCGTCGATAGTTTCGTTACCGTTCACCGTGGTGATACGTTGCCGTACACAAACCTTATCCAATATACAAGAACCCGCCGTCCCAAGAGGAACGGCGGGTTGCGATGCTCACGGATTCTTCCACTTACGGCACGGTGCGCGCAGCAGGTGCCCCGTGCCGGGCGAAATCATTCCGATCAGTCCTCGTCCAGCGTGATGTCCAGCTTGTCGCCGTCCAGCGTGAACTGTCCGCTGATGCTGAAGCTGGTGGAACTGTCCGTCGGCTCCCAGGAGTCGTCATAGTTCTTGTACTCGTACGCCACCTTGGCTTCGCCGCCGTACACGTAGAAGCTGCCCGAGTCGATGCTGAGGTCATCAGTGGTGACGGTCGGGTATTCGGTGATGTTCCATGCGATGTTGCGGTAGTCGTCATCGGAACCGTACATGCTGAACGGGCAGCCTTCAGGCTGTGCATCCGTGGACTTGGCGCAGGTATCCAGCTTGTCCTTGATCTTCGCGTTGATCTCGTCTGCCAGAGCGTCGGTCGGCTCGGCAGAGATCGAGGCGGAGGATTCGGAGGAGGTGGTCAGCGTCGTCGAATCCGCGGTCAGATACTTCGACGTGACCGGTTTCACCGTGTACGAGCCCGGATACACATTGAAGGTGTAGGTGCCGGAATCGGATGCTGTGGCGTTCTTCGCGCCGACCTTGACACCGTTGACGGTGAAGTTGGTGATGGCCGGTGACGCGTAGACGGAGATCTCCTTGACCAGCGGCGTCGTGATGTTCCAGTTCTTGAAGATCAGGAACTTGGATCCGTTCGGCGCGACCGTCAGAGTGTCGGTCATGGACTTGCCGCCCAGCGTGTACGAGATCCGCATCGTGCGGGAGCCGTCCGCGTTGTCGGTGGCGGAGATGATGCGCTGGTTGCTGATCGTGGTCTTGTCGCCCTTGGAAGCCGCATTGGTGAGCAGCGTGCGCTTGCCGTTGGCGACCTGCGGGTCGGAGATGCCGTTGGCCTTGTCATAGTCGCCGGACGCGATGGCCGACAGGTAGCTCTTCACGGTGTTATCGGCGCTGAACACGGTGGAGTTGACCACTGCGTAAGCGATACCGAGCAGGGCAAGCACGCCGACGATGGCGCTGATGATGATGGCCAGCTTCTTCTGCTGCGGGGTCATGGCCTTGGCTGCAGCCGGGGCGGCGGGAGCAGCCACCGGAACGGGGGCGACAGGTGCAGCTGCAGGAGCGGCAGGAGCGCCGGCAGGAACTTGGACAGTCGGGGCACCACCTTGGGCCTGAAAGGCCGCGGCGTCGGTGCCGGCAGCGGGAACCCCCTGAACCGGAGCACCGGGAACGGGAACGCCCTGAACCGGGATGCCAGCTGCGGGCGCGGTCGGCGCTCCGGTGCCGGCGCCAGGCTGTCCGCCGAAGGACGGCTGCGGGCCGGTGTAGCCGGCGGCCGCGGCGACCTGTGACGGGAAGCGACCAAAGTGCGCTCCGCATGCCGCCGCATACGCGGTGACCTCGGCGGGCGTCGGGCGGACCGTGCCGCCGACGAACAGCTTCCATGCGCCGCCCATCGACAGCACCATGGCCGGGCCGAATGTCAGCGCCACCACCTCGATCAGGAACGACCATACGGCCGCGACGAGGAAGTACCATGCCGCGATGTTCAGCGACGCGTCAGAGGTATCGGACTGCATGGTGTAACCCAGCGTCGCGGACGTGAACAGGAACGTGACGATCAGCCAGATCACCAGCGTGGCGACCGGAGACTTCCACGAGTGCTGCCATCCCGCATATGCCGGATCATAGATGTTGCGTGCCGCGGCGCGCAACGCAATGTAGAACGTGGTGATAAGGAACGCCACGAATACCAGCCACAGCTGCCACGGTGCGCTGATGGAGCCGACGTACTGGTTCGAGATGCCGAACAGCGACAGGTTAGCGATATTACCGCTGGCCGTGATGCCGACCGCGCCGAACGAGCCGAGCGCGAACGTCAGGAACGAAAGGTACGGCAGCAGAATCGGGAACAGCATGAACATCTGGCCGTTGTGCAGGCTGCTGGACAGCATGATCAGGCAAATGAAGCCGATCACCGTGAACACGACCGCGTAGATGAACGCCGCGTCAAGCAGCGTGCGCACGAAGCCGCGCGTGCGGTGAGCCCACTTCCAGGCCGCGGTGAACACGTTGTTGGAATCCGAGGCGTACTGGGCGAGCAGATAGCCGAAGAACGCGCCGATCGCGGCGAGCAGCAGCGTCATGAAATACGTACGGGCGGAGACGCCGGTCAGGATGGCCTTGGCCTGAATGCCGCCCATGCTGCCGGCTCCCAGCGTCAGCGGGAAGATCGCGGCGAGAATCAGATAGACGAATCCCATCACGACGCCGACGATGACGCTGCTGACGATGCCGGTCCACTTGAACCGGATGGCGAACTTACGCGCGAACCAGTATGCGCCGAACGCGGTGCCGAGAACCAGCGCCACGCCGGAAAGACCGACAGGCATCCATAGATGGCCGGACACGCCGAAGGACGACATGGAGAGGTTGCCTCCGGTGATGTTGGGCGACAGTTGACCGGATACGCCCAGAACCATCACCAGAATCAGGAACTGGAAGAAGTTCGGCGTCACCGTGCCGGAACCGCTGGCGTCACTCATCATGTGGGACAGGCCGGGGACCATGCTCAGCTTGGACGCCCATGATGAGCCGGCCGACAAGAAGAAGATGGAGCCGATCAGGGCCAGCGCCATCGCGCCGATCAAGCCGAAGGCAAGGCTGATTGCGGCGGTCTGCAGCGAACGCGCGGAGAACAGCTCCTTGAACATCGGGTTGGGGACGAACTGCTGCGGAGCGCCGGGCTGAACCGGGGCGCCGGGTGCGCCGGGGGTAACGGGGACAGGTGCGCCGGGGACGGGAGCACCAGGCGCGGGCGCAGCAAAAGTGCCGGGAGCAGGTGCTGCAGCCGCAACAGGTGCGGCGGCGGGAACTTCTCCGGCCGGAGCGGCGACTGGCACTTCTGCCGCCGGGACGGGAGCTGCAGGAGCTTCTTGTGCGGGGACTGGTTCGGGAACCGCCGGGAAGGCCGGCTCGGCTGCGGGCTGTTCCGCGCCGGGGAATGCGGGTGCCGGCTCGGGCTGCGGTGCCGCGGCCTGCGGGGCCGGTACGGGTTCAGGGAATGCGGCGACGGGAGCGGGTGCTTCCGGCTGAGGCGCGGCTGCGGTGCCGTGTGGAGCGGTGCCGAGCACGGTCGAATCTTCGACGTTGTCGTTGCTGTTTGCTGCGGCGACCGCGAGCGTCTGCCCGCATTGCGTGCAGAATCGTGCGGCGCTGGACAGCGTGGCGCCGCAGTGAGGACATATCATGACAAGCCCCTTTCTTGGTTTGCTCTTCCCTCCTTATTGTATAGTCGCCACGTCATCTTCAGCAGCTTATTCGCGGTATTTGGGCGGGGCATATAAGGTATGTTTTCGCCCCCATCGGGCAGGTAATCCGATATCCGATAGGGGCGAAAACATGCCAATGCATTCTCTGTGCCTGTGGCGTCATCTGTCCATGAATACGTTGCCGTTGGCGGCGAGGCATGCCAGCACTTCCGGTTTCTTCATGTCATACGTCGTGTTGACGGTCTCTCCGGGAGCGGCATGACCCATTGCGTTCGCCTCCTTCTCGTATTGTTCGACGGTGTAGGATTTCGGCACCAGCCCGGCGCGCTTAAGGCAATCGACTGCCCCCTCCTCATGAGACGCATACAGATTGGGATTGCCGACTTGTGCCATATACAACGCGTCCACCGAATCCACGGTGGCGATTCCACACGCGTTCAAGTCCTTGGCCTTTTTCTGGATGTAGTCAAGGTCATCTGCTTTATCTGAAGGAAGTACGTCTCCCTGTGGCTGCTGGATGCCGTTGGAGTAAGTTTTCAGTGTCGGCCTCGGATAGCCCTTGTCTTGGACGCACGTGATGTATCGGCTCCATGCGGCCTTGTAATCGGACAGACTTATTTTGCCGCTTGTCGCGGCCTTGCGCAGTGTCGCTTTCTGCGCGGGGTCCATTCCGGAGTCCTGGCCGAGCAGCTGCGTCGCATAAGCCTGCAAAGATGAGGCGAGACGGTTCCCGCCCGAGCCGGAATCCGTTGCTTGGTTCGTGTTCCGTGCCGTGCCGCATCCGCACAGCATCGCAATGGAAAGCGTAATGACGGCGATGACGGCGATGGCCATCGTCACCGTACGACGGGATGCCGGAATATGCCCCATTCTTACTCCGATCTGCATGATAATCTCCTCTTCGAAATTTCATCGATCTTTAATTTTAATATCTGAAAGACATCTCGATCAAATGGTTGCGGACGTCATTTGGGGTCCGTATCGCAGTATATTTGCAGGGGAATGCTGTCATGCAGTGTAACGTTGAGCGCAGGATAGTCATGAGGAGAGATTATGCGGTGTTCCCGTTGTGGTGCGAATGTCGTTGAGGGCGATAGATTCTGCGAAAACTGCGGGGCGCCCGTAGCCGTGCAGGCGGGTCCCGTGTGCCCGGTGTGCGGTCAGCAGCCGGAACCCGGCATGCGGTTCTGCCAGCAGTGCGGTGCCGAGCTGTCCGCCAGCCCGCAGCCCGCACAGCCGGTGCCGACCGCCCAGCCGGTGCCTGCTGCACAGCCTTATCAGGCTGTTCAGCAGTACGCGGGGCAATACGGTGCCGCCCAGCCCGGTGCCGTATTCCCGCCGCAGGCCGTGCAGCCGCCAGCCCAACCGTCACGGCCTGGAGAGTCCGCCGGCAAGGGCAAGAAGAAGACCGCGCTGATCGTCGGCATCATCATCGCCGTACTCGTCGTGGCGCTTGCCGCCGGATTCGGCGTCTGGTGGTTCATGCTGCGTGATTCCGGCACCCAATCGGCTCAGACGCAGTCGACATCCCAGCAGAGCGGCAAGACCAAGTCCGGCGACAGCAAGGCCGCGAAAGACGACAAGCCCTGCACCGCTGCGCCCGATGCCGAGCTGAGTTCCGTCGACCACAGCGACACCAATCTCGTCGCGCAGCTGCAGCTCACTTCCAACTGCGCGTCGACGAAGGACGGCGACACGGCGGAGTTCAAGGAATCCGACGTCAAGGTCAGCATCAAGGACGATGAAGGCAATGTCATCGCCTCGGCCGTCTTCGACTTCTCCAAGCAGCCGGTCAAGTTCAATGGCGAGACGGCCAACGTCGCGCTCGAATTCACCACGAGGCAGTACTGGCGCCCGTACGACCAGATCGAGACCGGCAGCGCCGAGGTCATCCTGCAGACCGGTCAGAGCGGCACCGGCGAGGCGGGCAGTGCGGACGGCGACGCGTTGGCAGGCTCCGACATCAACAGCGAGGACGCCGAGCGGTACGCGCAGCTTGCGTTGAGCTGGCAGCTCAAGCATGACGAATCCGCCGCATCCCGCTTCTACACCACCTACACCACGCAGCTGTCCAGCAAAAAAAACGGCATGAAGGCCGACGGCAAGACCTGGCATTACGTGGACATCTACGAGCAGTTCCTGCAGCAGCGCATCAAGCACAAGAACGCGATCCTGATCTGGTCCGGCGATTACCCGACGTACACGAAGGCCGACGCTTCGACCGCGTATTACGTGATCCTGTCGGGTGATACGGTCGACTCGGTGAAGGCCGGCGACGCATGGTGCAAGTCGAACGGCTATGGTGCCGCGGATTGCGCGGTCGTGGATTTGCAGTAGGACGGATTACCCCCAGTCGCTTCGCGACAGCCACCGCAAGCTGTCGCGGGCATGGCGTAGCTTAGAGAAGTTGCTGTTTTCAGCAGCGCGTATACACACTCCTGCCATGGATAGTCCATGGCCGACTAGTCCGAAGGAGGTGGGTGATGTCTGCGCATAAGTACGAACTGATGTTCATTGCCGATCCTGAGCTGGATGAGCGCGGTCTGAAGAAGTTGACCGAGCAGTATCTGGAGCTCGTCACCAAGGAAGGTGGTTCCGTCGAGAACACCGATATTTGGGGACGTCGCAAGCTCGCTTACGAGATTGACGGCAAGACCGAAGGCAACTACGTGGTGGTCAACTACACGACCACTCCCGAGGTCAGCGCCGAGCTCGATCGTGTGCTCAACCTGAACGAATCCGTCGTCCGCACGAAGATTCTTCGTAAAGACGCCAAGTAAGCCGTATGAGTTTCTGATTGTTCGCGACTCGCTGAACCAAAGGTAAGAAGGTAAGTCATGGCAGGCGAAACCATCATCACCGTGGTGGGCAACCTCACGGCAGATCCCGAACTGAGGACCACGGGAAACGGCGCTTCCGTCGCCAGTTTCACCATCGCCTCTACCGCGCGTACCTACAATCGCAACACCGGGCAGTTCGAGGACGGCAATGCGCTGTTCATGCGCTGCTCCGCCTGGCGCGATCTCGCCGAGCATTGCGCCAGCACGCTGTCCAAAGGCATGCGTGTCATCGCGCAGGGGCGTCTCCAGCAGCGCTCGTATCAGGCGCAGGACGGCTCGAACCGCACCGTCATCGAGATGACGATTGATGAGATCGGCCCGTCGCTACGTTACGCGACCGCGCAGGTCACGCGCACGTCCAGCGGCAACGGCCAAGGCGGATTCGCCGGCCGTGGCAATGGCGGCAATGGCGGATTCAACGCCAGTCAGGGCAATGGCGGCGGTTTCGGCGGCAACGCCGGCGGCTACCAGGGTGGCCGTGGCAATGGCGGCTTCAGCGGTGGCTATCAGGGTGGCGGCAATGGCGGCTACCAGGGTGGCGCGTCCGCTGCGGGCAACGCCGGCCAGAGCGCCGCGCCCGCGACCGATCCGTGGGGCACGTCCGGCGATGCCGGCTCGTCCTTCGGTTCGTTCGGTGGCTCGTCCGATTTCGGTGGCGATTCGCAGGAACCCGAGTTCTGATGCCCGTCCGCGGCCATATGAAGCCGCGCGACGCATGTAACAATCCAGAAGCAAGCATTCAATCGTAATTTTCAAGGAGAACATCATGTCACGTAAGAGGCCGCAACCGCCGGTCAAGCCGTTCAAGAAGAAGCCGAATCCGCTGAAGGCCGCCAAGGTCACCGAGATCGATTACAAGGACGTCGCGCTGCTGCGCAAGTTCATCTCCGATCGCGGCAAGATTCGTTCCCGCCGTATCACCGGCGTGACCGTGCAGGAACAGCGCGAGCTCTCCAAGGCGATCAAGAACGCCCGCGAGATGGCCCTGCTGCCGTACGCCACCACCGGTCGCTGAGTTAGGGAGGATAAGAAATGGCTGAATCCAAGGTTATTCTCACCCAGACCGTTGCCAACCTGGGCCACTCCGGCGATGTCGTCGCCGTCCGCTCCGGCTACGCCCGCAACTACCTGATCCCGCAGGGCCTCGCCTTCGCGTGGACCAAGGGCGCCGAAGCTCAGATCGTGCAGATGAAGCGCGCTCGCCTGGCCAAGGCCGTCGCCACCCGCGAGGATGCCGTCGCCGCCAAGGCCGCCATCGAGGGCACTACCGTCGAGATCGCTGCCAAGGTTTCCGAGTCCGGCAAGCTGTTCGGTAGCGTCACCGCCGAGCAGATCGCGCTGGCTCTCTCCGACAAGGCCGCGGTCAACCCGAAGGCCATCGAGGTCGAGCCGATCAAGACCACCGGCGACTTCCCGGCTAAGGCCGCCCTGCACCCGGAGATCACCGCCTCCTTCTTCGTGAAGGTCGTCGCCGAGTAACTCCGGCCCATCAGACAGATTATCGTCTGAGCTTAAGCATCAGCCCCTCCGCCGCTCCGCGCGGCGAGGGGCTTTTTGTATTGTTCCAAGTCGCAGCGAATGATTCTCAATAAGGAAGGTGCGAGGATTGCGAACATTTACGCACAAGTGAACAATATGAGAAAACGCTGTTTTCCAAGGATTTGCGGACATTGATGTTCATTTGGAGTTGTGGCGGGCTCGCACCTTTCTTAATGAGAATGATTTGCTGCGAGGATGGGCGTTCTCAAGACGCGGAAGCCAAGCCAGCCCCGTTCAACTCGTTGACAGCGGCGAACGGCATCACCCTCAAAGCCGGTGAGTCCCTGCTGCTCAAGGCCGGCGCCACCTGCACCAGCGCGACCCAGACCATCGACGGCGCCTCGGTCAAGACCGGCCTGCGCGTCATCAACTCCAAAGGCGCCAAGGACGCGCCCATCACCATCGGAGCGTACGGCGAAGGCGCCGCGCCCATCATCGCCGGTGCGGGCGTCAGCGAGACCATCCTGCTGAAGAACTCCGAATACATCACAGTGCAGGGCTTCGAAGTCACCAACACTGATGCGAACGCGGCCGATTACGAGAAATACATGCGCCGCGGCATCGCCGTGGACGCTCGGCAACGCCGACAACACGAAGAACAACGACACCGGCGGTGCCACTCGGCGCCCGAAGTCCGAACTGAACCAGACCGACGCCGTAGTCTCCGGCGAGTACGCGGCGAACAGCTCACCCCGTACAAGGGCGACACCATCAACCAGCGCACGCTGTCCGCGACGCCGGGCAAGACGTACCGTCTCGGCCTGTGGGCGACGCTTGGCAAAAGCAACGACGACACCCCGTCCACGCTCAAGGTGCAGGTCAAGTTCAACCTCGCGTCGCTTGGCGCCGTCAGCTCGTTCAGCCAGTACCGCAAGACCGTGCTGAGCGAGACCGTGGACGCCGAAAGCAAGGAAGGCGGCAAAATTCACTACAGCGGGTCGTTCATCGTGCCGCTCGACGTGGACCCGTATGCCGCGCTGTGGGTCGCCATCTCACAGACCGATCTGGCCTCCGGCTCGTTCGCGTACATCGACAACGTCACGCTCGTCGAGGACTCCGCGGCCGTGTCCGACGTTGCGTCGATCGCCGTGACCACTCAGCCGACCAAGACCGAATACGCCATCGGCGACGCGCTCGACCTGAGCGGCATGGCCGTCACCGCCACGATGTCTGACGGCACACCGCCGAGCTCGGCGAGGGCGAATACACGGTCTCCGAGTTCGACTCGTCGACCGCCGGCGAAAAGACCATCACGGTGACGTACGCCGCCGATACCTCGCTTACCGCCACGCTCAAGGTGACGGTGAAGGAGGCCGAGCCGGTCGACACCGTGCCGCCGGTGATTTCCGGTGCGGATGACGTGGCCGTGGAGTTCGGTGCGTCGTTTGATCCGATGGCGGGTGTGAAGGCGGTTGATGATGTGGACGGTGATGTGACCGGTGCCGTGAAGGTGTCCGGTGACACAGTGGACACGAGCAAGCCCGGCGCGTACACGTTGGTGTACACGGTGAGCGATGCGGCCGGTAACGAGGCGTCCGTGACCCGTGTGGCCACCGTCAAGGAGAAGTCCGGCGAGACGCCCATCGAGCCTGGCGACAAGGAGCCCGACAAGGAGCCGGGCAAGGATACCGACAAGGACGGTGATAAGAATGACCAAGGCAACAAGAAGCCGGGCCTGTCCGCGACTGGCGCCTCGGTGCCCGTCGTTGCCATCGCCGCAATCGGCCTGCTTGCGACGGGCGCCGTGTCTGTGGCGGTTCGCCGCCGTCGCGACATCTAAGGCGCGGATTTCCTGAGTCGCGTTGGCCCTGATCGGCTCAGGGCCAACGCATGGCATTGATGCCGGTCGAATGGCTGTCCCATTCGACCGGCATCTTCGTCTATTTTGGCCTTGCCCGGCGTGATTCCACGATGTATGTGCTGCTATCTTCGTTTCGAGGGGTTGATTCCACTGCCTGGGAACATCTATCTGCGTTTCAGGGGGTGGCCAAAACACTATGCACGGAATATATAGGGCATTTGCTCATTGAAATCATGCGGTTTGCGTGATGTTTATACTTTGCTACCAACCCCCTGAAACGCAGATAGATGTTCGTCGCGGCCTGAATCAACCCCTTGAAACGCAGATAGGGGCGGATTGCGAGGATCACCCGGGCGGGGGCATGCTTCCAGTGGCGAATTAGGGGTGATTTGACTCGGGCGCACCCCCTCGACGAAAACAAAAAAGGCCAGAATCTTTCGATTCCGACCTTGCTTGTGCCCCCGCAGGGATTCGAACCCTGGACACGCTGATTAAGAGTCAGCTGCTCTAACCAACTGAGCTACAGGGGCGTTGGTCATTTCTTGAGCCGAGTGACAACTATACTCGGAACTCGCTGCGATGCAAATCGTCATGTCGCGTACGGCGTGTCGCGAGTAATTCCAATGGGTTCCACATGACTGCACCCAAGTGTGCATGGCAGGGCAGGGTGTGAATCACCGGGGATTCTGCCGTCCAATCCGCCCGTATCGCCGTTCGTCAAGGGGTAAAGTGTACAATCACGTCGTTTGCTTTCGCACCCAGCGAAATTGAGTCGCCGGGAGTACGAAAGAAATCCAATCATCCAGAGACCGTGAGCAGTCAGCCATGTCTGCGATGCGGTGGAGAGAAAAGAAGAAGCCGTGGAATATTCCCTCTTTACCAAGCTGGCTGCCGAGTTCTTCGGCACCGCCATCCTGATGATCTTCGGCAATGGCTCGGTCGCCAACGTCGAACTCAAGAACACGAAGGGCCACCACGCCGGATGGCTGAACATCGCCATGGGCTACGGTTTCGGCGTCATGTTCCCGGTGCTCATGTTCGGCGGCGTGTCCGGCGCCCACATCAACCCGGCCATGACCCTCGCCCAGGCGATCAACGGGCTGTTCCCGTGGAGCGACGTGCTGCCGTACATCGTGGCGCAGCTGCTCGGCGCACTGCTGGGACAGTTCATCGTGTACCTGACGTATTACCCGCACTACAAGGAGACCGAGGACGCGGAAGCGATCCTCGGCACGTTCTGCACGACCGACGCCGACAACGACAAGATCAACTACTTCCTCAACGAGATGTTTGGCACGCTGGTGCTGGTGTTCGGTGCGCTGTGCTGCCTGATGCTGCCGTGGGGTTCGAAGGATTTGGCGGCCGCGTCGATCGTGGTTGGCTTCATCGTATGGGGCTTGGTGACCTCGATGGGTGGCCCGACCGGCCCCGGCCTGAATCCGGCCCGCGACCTGATGCCGCGTCTGCTGCACGCGATTCTGCCGATTCCGAACAAGGGCACCTCGCGTTGGGGAGAGGCGTGGATTCCGGTCGTCGCTCCGATTGTGGGCGCCATCGTCGGCGCGTGGCTGTACGTGTTCTTCTTCGCGTGATTTTTGCGCGAACCGCGTGAGCCGCGGCGGGCTCGCGTGACGCCACGCGTGTTGCGCGGCCCCACGGCTGACGGGATACAATGCAGGGAGAGACGCCTGCGAAAAACGTGCCCTTGTGCTCGCGCTTTCGCGGGGCGGCGCGGCTTGACCTATGACGTTGCTGGGAGTGATTGAAGTTGCAGCGGTTGCGTGGTGACGATATGCGTCGGGTGTTCCGCACCCGGCGCATTGCCGTATGTGCGGGGTTGATTTTGGCGCTCGTGTTGTTTGTTCTTGCGGTGCGGGCGAGCGTACTTCGC
>OFPS01001007.1_pt1 | contig 22910 bp, 20 predicted proteins | sample 1542111 | NCBI WGS metagenome assembly OFPS01 (sample SAMN04209233, study PRJEB22552) | human gut metagenome | biome: gut; material: feces | host: Homo sapiens | place: USA: Oklahoma | reverse complement strand
ACAAGATAAAGGGCCGCAGTCGCAAGCGCCCGCGGCCCGCCCACAAAGCCCCGCAGTGCGGGGCTTTTTCGCGCTTTCCAAAGCGCAGTCTATTTCAGCACATTTCAGAAAAACCGCAGTCTGGTTTCCAAAAAGGCACGGTGTTTCCGGCACTCGCGCCCCTTTTGACCGACGGCAAGGAAAGGAGAACACCGATGGAAGAAAAAGTGAAAAAGAAAACGACATTCTGGCTCCCGCCCGACATGATCGACCGCATGGACAGCTGGCTGAAAGCTGATAACTGCCGCAGCCGCAATGAATTCGTAGAAAAGGCCCTGCGGTTCTACATGGGCTATCTTGGCACCGAGGACAATACCGCCTACCTCTCCCAAGCCATCCTCACAGCCATTCAGGGTACACTGGACGACAACAACAATCGGCTCTGCCGTATTCTTTTCAAGTGCGCGGTGGAGCAGAACATGATGAGCCACACCATCGCCGCGCACTTCCGTACCGATCCCATTCACACGCGGGAGCTGCGGGCCTACGCCGTGGATGAGGTGAAGCGCACCAACGGTCAGGTGAGTTTTGAGAGCGCGGTGCATCAGCAGCGGCGAATTGAGCCGGAGGAAGAATGGCCCGGATCGTACTGATCTCGCCCTACCTCAAGGGAGGAAAGAACGCCGCGAAACTGGCCCAGCGTACTCGCTACGTCGCCACCCGTCCCGGCGTGGAACTGCTGGCGGATGAGCGCAGTACACTCCCCGCTACAAAAAAGCAGCAGAATTTTATCACACGGCTGCTGAAGTCCTTCCCCTCCTGCTGGGAGCTCATTGAGTACGAGGAATATCTGGATCACCCCACTCAGGGCAGCGCCTCCGCGTTTATCCAGCAGGTGCAGGAAGACTATATAGAGGCGCTGGATCAAAAGGAAAATTTCATCGACTACATCTCCCACCGCCCCGGCGTCCAGAAGGACGGCGAGCACGGGCTGTGGGATGCCCACGGCAAGGTACAAAATCTCGCGCAGGCGGTACGGGAGGTGGCGGAGCACACCGGAAATGTGTGGACGCCGGTGATTGCGCTGCGCCGTGAGGACGCGGAGCGGCTTGGCTACGACAGCGCGGAAAACTGGCAGGCTCTGGTGAACGCCTCCATCTGCGATATCGCAAAGGCGTATAAGATCCGACCGGAAAACCTGCGTTGGTATGCTGCGTTCCACCAGAAGCCAAATCAGGTGCATATCCACATGATCATCTTCTCCGAAGATCCCAAGGAGGGCTACCTCACCAAAGAGGGTATCCGGGAAATGAAATCCGTCTTCGCCAGACGGATCTACCACGCGGATCGGATGCACATCTACCAGCAAAAGGATACCGCGCGGCAGGAGTTGCAGGCGCAGACCCGCAAGGCCATGGTGGAATGCATCGCACAGTTGGGCAGCGGAGCGGTCGAGAACCCGCGGCTGGAGCAGCTCACCGAGGAGTTAGCAGAGCGTCTGCTGACGATCAAGGGCCGAAAGGTCTACGGCTACCTGCCGCCAAGGATCAAGGCCATCGTGGACGCCATCGTGGAGGAGCTGGCGAAGGACGAGCGGGTGTCCGCCGCCTATGAAACGTGGCAGACGCTCTACGAGCAGGTGTGCTTGGACTACGATCAGCGGCCGCGCAAGCGTCTGCCGCTCTCCCAGCAAAAGGAGTTCCGGAGCGTCCGCAATATGGTCATTCAGGAAACAATGCAATGGATAGCGGAGCGGCAGCGGTACGCGGATGTGCGGAGAACTCCTTCCACGCAGGAAGGACCTGTCATCAAAAAGGATGCCGCAGAAGCCGTGCCAAAGAACTCTGAGGTCACGGCATCTCCCGCGTCGGCGCAGCCCAAATCTGACCGTGCGGCGAGTGCCACGCCAGAAGATTCCGCCTCCTCTGATGATGCCGCATCTAAGGGTACCACACCGCCTGCGGTTGAAGATGCACCGGCTTTTTCTCAGTGGTCAGATCACCCCGAACAGCAGAAAGGGAGCGCACCGGCAGGATCAGATTATCGTGCTCCCACGGTGGGCGAAACCGTCGTGCGGATGCTGCATCACATGAGCAGAATTTTTGGAGACAACAGCAAGATCGACCAGATCCACCGCGGCTTGCAGATCGACCGTAAGCGCCGTCAGGAATTGCAGCGCAAGCGGCTGGCGATGGGACACAAGCCGGACGACCATGAGGAACAAACATTCAGATAGCGCAAAGCAGAATTTTGAAAGGAAACATCATGAGCAAATTTATCTATTTCACGCCGGAGGAAAAAGCACGTGCGCAGAACACGGATCTCGTGTCGCTGCTGCGCGCCCAGGGCGAGCGACCTGTGCGCTCCGGCCGGGAGTTCCGTACGCCCAATGATCCCAGCATCACCGTGCGGGGCAACAAATGGTTTGATCACTCCGCGCGCGTCGGCGGCTACGCCGTCAGCTTCGTCCAGCGCTATTACCGCCTCCCTTATCCGGAGGCGGTTTTGCTTTTGCTGGGCAGGAAAAATAACAAATCGTATGAGCAGGCGAAGCCCGCAAAGGAGGCTCCGAAGCCCTTCGCTCTGCCGGAGCCATATGGAACCATGCGGCGTATGTATGCCTACCTCATGCGTCAGCGCCACGTTGACCGCGAGGTTATTTCCGCCTTCGTACATGAAAAGCTGCTCTACGAGGACAAGCATCACAACTGTGTTTTCGTGGGGCTGGATGACAGCGGTGAGGCCAAGCACGCGCACATCCGCAGTACCAACAGCGAGGGACGGGTGTTCCGCATGAACATCGAGAGCAGCGCCAGCGAGCACTGTTTTCATAAGAACGGCACAGACAAGTCCCTCTATGTGTTCGAGGCGCCCATCGACCTTCTGTCCCACATTACTCTCTATCCCTACGGCTGGCAGGAGCACAGCTACGTTGCCTGCTGCGGGCTCTCCATCCAGCCGGTGCTGGAGCGGCTGCGGCAGAATCCGAAGCTGGACATGGTGTACCTGTGCCTCGACAACGATGACGCGGGCAACGACGCCTGCGACCGTATGACGGATACGCTGGAGGACATGGACTTGGATGTGGAGCGTCTCTGCCCGGTGCGCAAGGACTGGAATGACGATCTCTGCGCCAAATTCGAGAGGAAGGAGAAAGACGCATGAACGAAAACATATGGCCCCTGATTTTGCTTGGCGGCGGACTGCTGGCATTTTTGCTTGTCGTGTCCTTTCTCTCCAAGAATTACTCGCTCAACAATTTCAAGAGCAAAACCGTTGGCGACGGTCAGTACGGCACAGCCCGGTGGGCAACGCCCAAGGAGATCCACACGACCTATCATGTGGTCCCGTTCCGTCCCCGCCGCTGGCGCAAGGGAGAGGAGCTTCCCACGGTACAGGGCATCATTCTCGGCAGCATGGGCGGCAGAAAGCGCAGAGATAAAAAAGGCGTGATTTTACAGGCCACTCACAAGCTGCTGGAGAGGCTCCGCCGTCCTACAGCAGGGAAAAAGGAAAAGCGAAAGCCAAAGAAAAAGCAATCGGCGATTTCCAAAATCAAAAATGCGATTGAAAATCAGCAGGATGTCCGCGCACTGGTGGACAGCGATGACATCCATTGCCTTATGATCGGCGCTTCCGGCGTGGGCAAAACCGCGTATTTTTTATATGCAAATTTGGAGTACGCCAGCGCCAGCGGCATGAGCTATCTGGCGCTGGACACCAAGGGGGATCTGGCGCGGAACTACGGCGCCATCGCCTCCCGGTACTACGGCTACCGGGTTTCCGTCATCGACCTGCGGAATCCCACCCGCTCGGACGGCTTCAACTTTCTGACGCTGATGAATCACTACATGGATATTGCGCGCAAGCATCCGGAGAACCTCGCTGCCCGAGCGCGCGCAGAGAAATACGCCAAGATCCTCGCCAAGACCATTATCAACCCGGACGGCGACGCTGCACAATACGGCGAGAATGCTTTCTTCTACGACAGTGCGGAAGGTTTGCTGACTGCCATTGTGCTTCTGCTGGCAGAGTTCGCCCCACCCAAGGATGGGGAGCCGGAGAAGCGGCACATCGTTTCCGCCTTCAAACTGGTGCAGGATCTGCTGGCGGTGCCGAAGTCAAGAGGCAAGAACGGTTTTCAGCTGCTCATGGATGAACTGCCGCCGGAGCATAAGGCTCGGTGGCTGGCGGGCGCCGCACTCACCAGTGCGGATCAATCTATGGCTTCGGTCATGTCCACCGTCATGTCCCGCCTCAACGCCTTTCTGGATACGGAACTGGAGCAGGTCATCTGCTACGACAGCCCCATCAACGCTGAAATGTTTGCCTCGGAGAAGTGCGCCATCTTCCTGATTTTGCCGGAAGAAGATCCCGCCAAGAATTTCATCGCGGCGCTCATGATACAAAATCTGTCCCGCGAATTGTTCTCCGTGGCGGATGAAACCGGCGGCAGGCTCAAAAACCGCGTGGTGCTGTTTTGCGATGAGCTGGGAACCATGCCGCCCTTTGACATCCTGCCCCTATTCAGCGCGGGGCGCTCCCGCAGACTGACGCTGGTACCCATTATCCAGAGCCTTGCCCAACTGGAGAAGAACTATGGTAAAGAAGGTGCGGAAATTATATGTGACAACTGCCAGGACACCATCTTCGGCGGCTTTTCGCCCCAGAGCAAAACGGCAGATGCCCTCTCCGCTGCACTCGGCAGCAGGACGGTACTGTCCGGCTCCGTCAGTCAGGGGAAAGAGAGCAGCCAGTCCTTGCAGATGATGGAGCGTGCGCTCATGACGCCGGATGAATTGAAATCTATCCCCAAGGGAGAGTTTGTGGTGATGAAAACGGGAACCCATCCCATGCGCACTAAACTGCGTCTCTTTCTGGATTGGGGCATCACCTTTGACCCGGACGGCTACCGGATGCCGGAGCAGGCTGCCCGAAAGATTGCCTATGTTGACCAGAGCGAACTCATCCGCAGCATTCATCGGAGCTGCACAAAGAGTCCCTATAACATGGAGGGAGGCAGATGAGTCAATTCAACTTTATTTACGCCGAGGAGCATCTGAGCCACCGGGAGAAGGCGGTCTATATCTACCTTCGGGATCGGGCGGACGCCTCCGGTGTCTGCTGGCCTGGGATCAAAACCATTGCCCGTGAATTGGGACTTTCGCCGCGGACAGTCCAGCGGGCATTGGCAGTTCTGGAACACAGGCAGCTCATTGAGAAGCGGCAGCGCCACCGCGCCAACGGCAGCCTGACCAGCAATCTGTACCGCCTGACAGCGGCAAAAAAGTCACAGCCTCCCGCCAAGGGGGGACTGTGACCTTTTTTACAGGGGCACCCCGCAAAGTCGAAAGACTTTGTGGGGAGAGGAAACGCGGCGGAGCGAGTGAGGTTTCGCGCCCGCGCGGAAACGAATGACGCGAAGCCCGCGTTGACGATGTCTATAGGGTGGCGTCATCATGGCGCATCCAGAAGAGCCTACTCTACCGGAGGATACAGGACAGAGAAAGAACAAGAATATGGAGGAACTTATGAAGATGATCGTTAGAAGAACAGCGCTGGCTGTCTGCACCCTTGTCCTGGCATTGATCCTGTCCACAGCTGCCTCCGGTGCCTGCACAGGCTTTGATGACGTGCTGGAAACTGCGGACTGCTATGAGAGCGTGATGTATCTTGCGGAGCACGAGATCACGCAAGGCACGGGGAACGGATGTTTCTCCCCAGATGCGCCGGTTACGACCAGTCAATGGGCTGTCATGCTCTGCCGCGCCTATGGTATGGAAACCAACGGAAGCTCGTGGAGCGAACTGAGCCAGAATGCTGTGGAGCAGTCCTACCGGAAGGGCTGGCTGAACGAAACCGCACTCTCCGCTCCCAATATCCAGCTATGCCGGGGAGCGCTGCTCAAAAGCGTCTTTGCCGCAGCCAAGATCCCCGTTTACGACAGCGTACTCTATGCGGGCGGCGTGTCGCTGCCTGATCATGAAAACTGCATTCGCATTGGAAAAGAGCTTCAGCTCTGCGGCGAGGCGAACACTGCAAACGAGATCGTCACCCGCAGGGATGCTGTCATGCTCCTTCACGCAATTCTGACCAGAGCCTTCACCGTGGAGGCTCCGCCCGCGCCGGTGGCGCTGGTAAACGCGGCAGGCGTCAACATCAATGACTACCTGCTGGCGCTGCGGCAGGTGCCAGAGCCAGTGCTTGCCACCTTCAACGCCGCTGGCTGGACATATTGCATCGACTTCGAATACATCAGCGAACTCAGGAAGCAGTTGGACATGAGCTGCATTGGAGCCACTAACTACAGCCAGAAAACCATCTACATCTCAGAGGCCAGCGCGACGCTCCATGAATTCGGACATTTCCTCGATTGGACACTGGGAATCCCTGCGGAGCATGAGCATCTGCATCTGGCGGAGGCGCAGAACTCCGGGCTGCGGGATTACGCCAAAACCGACGCTGGAGAATACTTCGCGGACTGCTTTGACTACTGGATCACATACAGCGCTGACAAAAAGCGCATGGATGATTTCCGGGATGCAGCACCGCAGACTTACGCCTACATGAAGAAACTGGCAGCAAACAACTGGGGAGCCTGATACATACGGCTCGCCACGGGGCGTCACAGAAATGGCAGAGTCCCGCAGTTGACAGATTCTCCCTTTTCCCGCTATAATACGGGCATACTGCAACAAAAAGGAGAATGATTTCCATGAATAAAACCGAACTGATCGCCGCCATGGCGGAAAACAGCGGCCTGACGAAGAAGGACTGCGAAGCGGCCCTCGCCGCCTTTACCTGCGCGGTGGAAACCGCCATGAAGGGCGGAGACAAGGTGCAGTTGGTGGGCTTTGGCACCTTCGAGACGAAGGCGCGTCCCGCCCGCGTAGGACGCAATCCCCGCACCGGCGAACCCATGACCTACCCCGCCTGCAAGGTACCGGTTTTCAAGCCCGGCAAGGCACTCAAGGATGCCATTCGGTAAAGCCGCATAATAGCAAGTTCCCTGCGTCCTTCCAACCATTGAGAGGGCGCGGGGGTTTTCTTTGGGAAAAGCCGTTGGTAAGTGCAGACCTTGTGTTTCCTGATGGACAGAAACCGCACAGTATGGTATTCTTTCGATATGAACTGACAGTTTCCAATACATTTTTGAACACATATTCTCACTCAGAATAGCCCGCCTATTGAAAATAGGCGCCTTAGTACGAGAAATCCATGCAGGCAGAAAGAACTAAATCTGTGGACCGACTGATGCTGCACCAAACGCAGATACCGGCTTTCATACGAAAGGATGTCATATGGCAAAGAAAAAGAACGGCCGCAATCCACGCAATGCGTTGGAAAGTACAGACAGGAAGCTGATTGGTGATGCTTTTGATGACGCCATTCGCTTTGCGCGGAAAAACAGTTCCCATCCCAATGTGCCTAAGATCTATGATCTTGTCGGCCCTATCCTGAAGCGCCGCAAGGCCGCTGTTTACAACCTGCTACCTGAAATCAAAAAACGATTCGGGTCACTCTATGAAAATTTAGATACCGGCCTATTAACAGCGTGGATCAATGAATGCAGCGCTCTGAACCATTCTGTTGACGGGGTGGATCACCTGTATTACATCACGCTGGCCGCTGCGATCTTTATGCTGGATGAGTTGAAGCATGACGGAAGGCTCCCCGCGGCGTACCGCTATTTTAATTCTTCTCAAGAAGCGCTGATGTCTGTTCGACTGCCGAATATTTATGACCCATGTCAAGAAGAGATCGTGCTGCGGGGCATGATGGAGCTGATCCGGGAACGTGACCCGCGAGTCAATCCATTTCAAGCCTATATCAATGACGTGTCTGCCCAGCGCACGGAACCGGTGATCCACCAGAAGCCGGAGCAGGATTCCGAAAGTCTGTCCCCGCGGGAGCGTTTTAACGCTGTCATGGCCTTGGTCCCTTCCGTTGTAAAGGAACGGGCTATGAAGCGGTTCATAGAGAAGTATTGGGAGTTTCTGGGCATCTTCTTCGCCTGTGACGCTCCGCTGTGTAAGAAGCAGACCGAATTACTGCGACAATCGGATTCCATCATGAGCGAGTGCCGCAAACTGCATAAGAGACTCGTGGAAAAACGGGAGGAAAAGAAATCGCCAAACATACCGCGCTATGTATTGGCTCCGAAAGCCGCGCTTCCTTTCCAAGAGCTGCAGGATATAAGCGGAAACTGCGGAATGAGCAGAGCGGAAACCTTCGCCATAGACGAAATGGATCGGCTGCAAGCTATGGCTATGCAGGGCCTCGCTATGGAAGATGCGGCCGACGATGCAGGGCACAGACGGTTCTCACTCGCCCTGTTCGCACATTCCGCACAGATGGTTAAGCAAGAAGACCTTATAGAAAACCTGGACGCCGACATTGCGGAATGCCTTTTGCGTTTTGAAGTCAACGACCCGTATGAAACCTGCTTTGGCTATCTGTGCCTCATAGAAGCCGGAAGCGATATCCCATGGACCTATAATGCCGCTGTTGCCGTTCTGATGGCTGCGGCACGCAAGCTGCCATGGAACGCATGCGCACTCGATGAACTGGACGACCTCACGGATGGGTTTGATGAAGAAAGCGATTCGGAATACCTGCATGAGAACGCGGATGGGGATTTTGCAAGGGATAAAGACATCGCGCCCATCGACTGGAACGATCGAAAGGCGGACCTATATCGACTCAACTATTTGAACACGCCCCTCTACGCGCCATTGGAATCATCTGTGCCCGACTGGAAACTGAATATTCCGCAGATCCTGTATGGCCTTACGGGAATCGTAATGCCGCGAACGGTTTCTGACAGCGACGGAATGGCAGAGGTTTTCGAGGCAGCAGGCGTGGAGAAAGGCACTGCGAAGGGTCTGGAGCTATATCTTCAAATCGCTTTGGACATACAGATGCAAAGCAGGGACTGGCGGCATGACTTCCGACATCCCTCTGCCGCACTTCCGAAAGGACTCAGCGACTCTGATGCCGAAAATGCAGTCAACATTGATAAGGAAGACGACATTGATGAGCTGAAAGCCAAAATCAGACGGCTAAGGGAATCCAACGAGAAATACAGGGAAGATCTCTATCAGATCCGGCGCGAAATGGAAACGGTTAAGGAGCGCACCGAAAACGTGGAGAAGCGGGCGGCTGCCGAGAGGACGGAACTCGCTGAACTCCGGGAGCTGGTTTTTACGCAGGCCAATGCCGTTGAAATGGGAGGACTGGAACCGGATAAAGCTGCAGAACTGAGATTTCCTTATTCCACGCGAAAAAGAGTCGTTGCCTTCGGCGGCCATGACTCCTGGCGCAAGGCGATTCGCCCGCTTCTTCCCAACGTCACCTTTATCAACCGTGAGCAGAGACCCAACGCGGATATGATCAAGGCGGCGGATGTGGTCTGGATTCAACCCAACGCGCTCTCTCATCGCAGCTTTTACAAAATCATCAATGTGGTTCGAACCAATCAGGTGCGGATCCGGTACTTTGGCTATGCCAGCGCAATGAAATGCGCGGTGCAGGTGCTGGAGGATGATGTTCCCACCGGAAAGAGCTGAGCCGGCGCGGTGAGGATGCTGTGCTCAGCAACACCCCACCTGCTGAATCACGCCTTTTATGAGAACGCTGTATGGCTGAAGGTTTCCTATATCAGATTTCATGGGATCACAAGTGAAAAGTGACACAAAAGCCTTGAAAAAACGGAATTGACAACAAATGACAACTACACTACAATAAAAGTGAGATCAGGCTTCGGCATCCGACTATAAATAGCGCATACGAAATGCAGGTCTTGTGAAATGTTTCCCAGCTTTTGAAAATAACATTTTTATAAAAGTGAGGATCAGGATATGAATCAGACGGTGGCAAAGCTCATTAACGAGCAGATCAACAAGGAGTTCTATTCGGCGTACCTTTATCTGGACTTCGCCAACTACTATGCGCAGGTGGGTCTGGACGGATTTGAAAACTGGTATAAGGTGCAGGCGCAGGAGGAGCGCGACCACGCGCTGCTGTTCTATCAGTATATGCAAAACAACAACGAGGCGGTCACCTTCGAGGCGGTGGCCAAGCCGGAGTGGGAGCGTGGGGATCACATGACTCCGCTGAAAAAGGCGCTGGAGCATGAGAAGTATGTCACGGCCAGCATCGACGCGATCTACGCCGCCGCCTATGAGGTTCGGGACTTCCGCACCATGCAGACACTGGACTGGTTCATCAAGGAGCAGGGCGAGGAGGAGAAGAACGCCTCCGACCTCATCACCAAAATGGAGCTTTTCGGCGGGGACAGTAAGGGGCTCTATATGCTCAACAGCGAGCTGAAAGCGAGAACCTATGCCGCGCCCACGCTGGTGCTGGACTAAAATCAACGGACGAAGAAAGGAGATCACCGTGAAACAGAGATTTTTTATTTGTAAGCATTGCGGAAACCTCATCGCCATGGTGAAGGACACGGGGGTGCCCGTGGTCTGCTGCGGCGAGAAGATGCACGAGCTGATCCCCGGCACCACCGACGCTTCGGTGGAAAAGCATGTCCCCGTCTATGCCGTCGAGGGGAGCACCGTTCATGTCAAGGTGGGCGAGGCGGAGCATCCCATGCTGCCGGAGCACTACATCGAATGGATCTCCATCCAGACGAAGCAGGGCAACCAGCGCAAGGAGCTGCATCCCGGCGAGAAGCCGGAAGCCTGCTTCGCCCTGTGCAAGGGAGACGAGGTGGGGGCGGCCTATGCCTACTGCAACCTCCATAGTCTCTGGAAAAAATAACAGCCATATTGAAAGAAAGCCCTTACATATAAGAGCAGAAAGATGCTCTTGTTTTCAGAACGGACCGATCAAAAACAGCGAATGGTGACCGGCCTGCAATGAGCAATCCATTTCACCGCAAATAATCATTGAGCCGTGCAGCGCCGTTCGCTCTGCCTGAGAACAGGCAGAGTTCGTAGGGGCTGTGCGGCTTTTTGTATCAACGCAAGGGCAGGGAAAAAGCGCGGGGAGCACCCTTGCCAATATTGCTTCCGCCGGGGACAACGATATTGCAAATGCAACAGTTGTTTTTACAGAGTTCTGATATACTACTATTAAATAACGGCAAGGCCAAATACGACAGGAGGACAACGCCATGATCGACAAGAAAGCTTACCAAAAGATGGACTACGCGCTGTGCCTGCTCAGTGCCCACGCGGACGGAAAGGACAGCGGCTGCATTATCAATTCATTCCATCAGGTGACCAGCAGCTTCCCTGCAAAGTTTACCATTGCCGTCAATCGCGAGAATGTGACCGCCGCAGCGGTCGAGCAGGCGGGCAGTTTCTGCGTAACGCTGCTCGCCCACGATGCGCCCGCGGCGCTCATCAACGATTTCGGCTACCGCTCCGGCCGTGTCGCGGATAAGTTTTCCCCATACGAGGTCAGACGCGATGAGGTCGGAAACCCCTACCTTACCGACAGTATGGTCTCCCGGGTATCCTGCCGTGTAATTGACTGGCTGGAGATCGGAAGCTACACGCTCTATGTCGGGCAGGCGACGGAGGCAGAGGTGTTCGGCAGCGGCGAGGTGCTGACGCTCAACGCCTACGCCGCGCGGGGCAAGGCTGTACCACCCACCGCCACGGTGTACCGCGAAATGGTCGGCGGCGGCTTCAAATGCAGTGTCTGCGGGTACATCCACGAGAGCGAAACATTACGCGATGACTTCATCTGTCCCATCTGCCGCGCCACGGCGGACAAGTTCGTCCGACAGAAATAAGTATTTGGAACCGCATTGTGAAAGAGAAAGGAGTGTTTTATGAATTACATCGCCATGATTCAAAACCGCAGATCCGTGCGGGCCTTCCGCAGTAAAGAGGTGTCGGACGCCACGCTTGCCGAGCTGCGCACGCACTATGAAAGAAACTGCAGCCGTCTGATTCCGGAGCTTGCAACAGAGCTTGTAATTCTTGATGCGGACGCGCAGAGCGCGCTCGAGGGCGCGGCCGGGTACCAGCAGTTCCTCATCGGCGCGCCGCACTATCTGATGCTCCTCAGCGCCCCGCATATCCACGCAGAGGAAAACGCGGGCTACATGATGGAGGAACTGGTGCTCAAACTCACCGAGCTTGACATCGACAGCTGCTGGCTGACTTTCACTGACAGCGCACGTATCAAAACCGCCCTTGGGCTGACCACACCGCTGGAAGTTGCCGCCATCGTCGCCTTTGGCTATGGGGAAAAGACGCAGAAAAAACTGCGGCTGAATATTCTGAATATGTCAACGGTCGATGTGACCGTCGAGCGGCAGTACTTTGCACCGAAAAAGGGTATCAGGGAACTGGTCAATGTAGATACCTGGGGCAATAAGGAGGGGCTTGACGAGATGCTGGGCTTCTACGACGATATGCTCTGGCAGGCGTTTTACGCCGTATCCCTTGCACCGAGCTATCTCAACCGTCAGCCTTACGGATTTCTGGTAAGAGATCATGAGATCATCTTCGTGCAGATATCCGACCCCTATACCGACGGCACGGACGCAGGTCTTGACGCCGGCATTGCCCTGCTGCACTTCGCGGCGGTCGCCGCTCAGCTGCTTGGTAAGGGACGCTGGGAACTGGATCCGGAGGGAGTCGAGGGTATTCCAGAGAGTGGCCGTGCATTGGCACGCTATTGGATGTAACTGTAATGAGGGTAAAAGAAAGGCTGGCCGCAGCGCAATGACATCAGGCATAAATAGCAGGAGAACATCCCAACACGCACATCCCGATCATCCCTACAGGCACTATGAATATTAAGCGAGGAGGAATGATGATGAGTTCCATGCGTATCAAATCCAGAGAAAATCCAAATCTGGAGATCTCCGCGTTTTGCGGACATTTTGCGACCCGCCACTCCCACAACAGCCACTACCTTGACATAACCCGCATGAAGCATGAGTACGGCATGGCGGCTGATGCGGCCGGTATCCTTGTGCAGCACTACATCTATGAGAAGCAGATCGACACGATCGTCTGTATGGACGGCAGCGAGGTCATCGGCACGTTCCTCGCAGGGAGGCTCGCCAAGAACGACCGCTTTTCTGTGAACTCCGGCAGGAACGTCTACGTCGTCACGCCCGAATATGACTCCAACGGCCAGCTCATCTTCCGCGACAATCTGACGGGCATGGTTTCCGGTAAAAACGTGCTGCTTCTGATCTCCACCGTAAACTCCGGTAAAACGGCGCGCCGTGCGATGGAGTGCATTGAGTATTACGGCGGAAGCCTGCAGGGGATCGCCGCAGTATTCAGCGCGATTGCAAAGGTGGACGAGGTGCCGGTGATGAGCATCTTCTCCCCCGAGGACATCCCCGGCTATATGACAAGCCTTGTGCCTGATTGCCCGCTGTGCAGAGCCGGACAGAAAATCGACGCACTGGCCAACAGCTATGGCTTTTCCATTCTGAAATGTAATGACAATATGAAATAACCTGCGGACTTGCAGCTCATCCATTGTATATGTTTTAGGGAAGAATCACCCCAAAACTAGAGAGGAGTGCAGAATGAGGCGGATTATCACTGTGGGTCGTGAATTCGGCAGCGGAGGACGGGAGATAGGACGAAGAATCGCAGAAGAACTGCAAATTGCTTACTACGATCAGGAAATTATTACGGAAATCGCAAAAAGAACAGCGCTGTCCGAAGCATATATCCGGCAGATAGAGGAGAAACGTCCTGTTGTGACTTTCCCAATTCACATTGGACACAGTTTTTATCTGAGCCCAGATCCTACGTTCCATCCGGATTTGTCCATCTACACGAAGCAGCATGATTTGCTTCACGAACTTGCGCGAAAGAGTGATTGCGTTATCGTTGGCCGCTGTGCGGACTTTATCCTCCGAGATCAGAAGCCCATTCGTATTTTCTCTTATGCAGATATGCCGAGTAAAATCAAGCGTTGCATAGACCGCCGACCAGTAGACGAGAACCTGAGCGAGGCTCAGATGAAAAAACGGATTATGGAAATCGACCGGAGCCGCGCACAGTATTATTCCTTCTTCACTGAGCAGACGTGGAGAGCGAAGGAAAACTTTGACCTGCTGGCAAATACATCCGGCACTGACATTAAAAAGATGTCTGAATCCTTATGTTGTTACATTAGGGCTTATTATTAACGAATAAGTGAACTTGCATATAATTAGCACACAGTATTGCAGGTAAAGGCTTTTCGCAGGCGGAGAGATCGTGCGAAAGATAAGGTGATGCTCGAGTGTCTGTACAATATAGCCTATATAGCGATCTCGAACATTACCGCAACTCTCCACCTGTGCCGGTTCTGGTGAAAGAGGTGTCTTTTGATGGCAAAGTACGCTTAAAAGCAAACTCAGACTCCTCACCGCCTGTGAGCAGGAAAAAAAGCCGCCAAAGCTGGCGACTTACAACAAATTAATTATATCAGAAGAATTCGTGTCTTACAAGCAATTTCAACTAAATATGCAAAAATCTATGTTTTACATCGTGTCGCTTTGTTGATTTTGTTGATTTTGCCGCTTGCCAATAAAGGCTTTCTCTGGTATGCTTTAAGTACAGAAAGGGTGAGTCCAATGAAGAGTTAAGTTCCTCTGTTGGAAGCTGATCCGATAGGGAAGATGGCTCCGAAGGTGTCAATGAGCCGCACTCTTAACCATGCAGCGTCACTCACGCAGAAGACCGTAACACGGCACTTGAAGCACGTAAGAGTGAAAAATGGAGCAGGTGGCATTCGGCGTCATGGCAAACCAAGACCCGCCCGCGCAAAACGATCCAAGGAGAACTGAATATGAGAGATCCCAATATTCACGAAGGCTGACCCCTGATCGCAGTACCACGGAAATGTGATCGGGGGTCAGTCGTTTTTTAGCGTCATGAGCACTGCACAGCCACGCACAAAAAGTTCCGGACATCCTCGGATGTCCGGAACTTCAGTCTGTCGAAAAAGTCCAGCCCATCTGGGCTTTTTCGCATTTATATGGTAAAAGTGGAGCCGCTCTATTGTGAGGATATAATGTTCAGTGATCCCGTCAAGATTTATGCGCAAAATTGTTTGCAGGCTCCGACTGAATGAAGTCTGCCGGGCTTGGGAAGGCTCCCCAACAAGCATTTTTGCAGGCCCCTTGGGGCGCAAAAATAGCGAGTGTCTATACACTCGCCCTGCTTGTCGTTTCATGCAAACGCGAGGACATCCAACAACTCCTGACACTCTGCATAGCGTTCACAACAGTAAGTGTGTGTACACAAAAATTTGCACAAAGAGTGACGCCCTTTTGGACGCCACTCAAGAGATAAGTGAGGTTTTCGTTAGGGCGCTTTTACAGTGGAGGTGGTAATAACCCGACTGTCATATTCTGAACCGACTTTTGCAAACACTTTGACATTTGCATAATAAAAAATTCCAGAGGTCAACTGGCAGTCATAATAGCTCTTACAAATATCGCTATTCGTCTCAATTAAGCCGTTGCTGGTTGATCCAGTAATGCTGGTAACATAGCTACCATCAGCTTTATAAATGTCTACAGTCTCTACGCCAATGGAACTTGCCAGTTTGTTTGACTGCACATCATAACTGATACTGATCATGCCTGCACTGTCCCCCGCCGTCAGGCCAACATTGTAGCTGGATAGCGTAAGGCTGGCCCGCATATCAGGAGCTTCTAATGCAGAGACTGAACCGTAGCAACACACAATCACCATCACCACCACAAGGGTAGATGAAAAAAGCTGTTTCATGTTACTTATCCTCCAATCGAATCCACAATCGCCTTCACCTCGTCTATTTGAAGATTTCCAGAAATCGTTTCGACAAAAAGTCCATCAGACCATACTGCGGTTATAGCATCTAAATTTGACATGATGTAAAATGTTCTTGACCCGCTGAGATATTGTTCAACCAGGGCATCGTCCTTTTCAAAGATGTGTGTATTCAAATAGGATGTTGACCGGTAGCGGGTGATGTTTAGATTGAAAAAAAGCTTATCTCCATCGCTGAAAAAGATGTGTACTGTATCACTTAATTTATCACTTAGAATTTTGGGGTCAGATGCCTCAATCCCTACTGGATACCATGTTGGGGCTAATTCTTCCGGTATTTCGCAGTCTTTCAATGCGCCTTTAATCACATTGCAGGTTTCAACATTTTCGAGATTTGGCTCTGTCGTTTCCTGGTCCTGTGGGATACTGTGGGGGAAAGATACAAAGTGAAATATTTCATCCGTCCACTGTCCAATCGCACCAAATACATCTATGCCCGCAGCCTGAGCGCCAATCAGCATTGCAAACATAAAAATCACCGTGGCGGCGATAGTGCCTAACACCCTTATCCAGGGACGCTTCGGGATAAAACCGACCATAGTAACGGCATCTGTCACGCTCTCTGCGGTCTCCTCGGGATAGAGCGTTACGCCATTCATCTCAGGGATATTGTAGTATGTCTGAAATTCCTCCAACGCCTTGTCCACATCGGAGAGACGACCAGTGGGAATGGCTTTCTCCCGTTGCTCTATCACCTCCAGAATATGCAAAACAACCTCATCATCGTCATCATCCGGCGATTTAATATCCGCACACAGAAGTTCCTCCAGAGCTTCTGTGCTCAGCCGATCTAAGTGGGCATATGTATTTTTCTTGTTTTCTGTGTGCCCATTCATCTCCCGAGCCCCCTTTCTATTTATTTATGTACGCCGCTTGAAAAACGGACATCATTTTTCTATTTCTTTTTCTTTTTATGGTCAGGAAATTCTTCCGATAGTTTCTGTCTTATGCGCTGCATCCGTTTTTGACAGGCCCATAGGCTGATACCTAATTCCTGTGCGACATCAGAATAGCAGGCGCGCTCTATGGCTATCCGCTTCAGCATCGTTATTTCCGTTGGTGTAAGTGTCTGTCGGATCGTTTCTTCCACGGATGCTCGTTGCTGCTTGTCCTCTTGCTCTATTATCGCATCTTCTACAGAGCCTGCGGAGGATACTGCTGGTGTTTCCGGGGCATCCAGAGAGAGATACCGCTTCAAATACCGTTGACGGGTCCTCTGCTCGTTCCGTATTTTATTCTTTGCTGTCCGCTTTAACCATCGGATTGGTTCATCTGCTTTCATGAGGGTATCAATCTTTTCAACAGCTGTGTGGAATGTATCCTGCGCAATTTCCTCCGCACGGTGAGGATCAGAAATATGAGCCATGGCATAGAGCTTAATTTGGTTGAAATACTCTCGGTAGAGCACAGTGAAAAATTCTTCTTGGTCGGGGCGCATCTTCGATCACCTCTTTTTTTGCCTGTGGCTTGTTGGCATCCCAGCCCTTGTCTAAAATCTCAGCGCATGGGCATGGCATACAAGTGCCGAGATATGCGTATACTAACCTCTTTGCGGCTATTCTACCATACGCAGACACCATGATGAAACTATTATTTGAAAATTTTAGCAAATCCTGTCCGCTTTTCAAGATAGCGTACATATAACAACGAATACAAACAAATAAAAATTTGGCATTTGGCACATGCGCATATCAAGCAGGTTTGCCATATTTACAAAATGACTGTGTGGAGAGGAAGTGAGTCCAATGGGCAAGTTTTTAGGAAAAGGTTTGTAGGAAAACCTTTGATAAATCATTCAAGAGTACCATAATCTCTGTCGCTAAATTGAGACTCAAGTATTGCAAAAATAGTAAGGAGGAACTGAAATATGGCGCTTAACGAATTTGTTCAGACAGCACTTGACGAAGAAGGATACGAAGAGGGTCCTGACGGTTATACCAAATATGGTTCATGGTATGGTTTAGCAAATTCGGACTGGTGTGTCATGTTTATTTCTTGGTGTGCAAACCAAGCTGGAATCATGACCACATCTTCTACGGGAACTGTTCCTAATGTTCCCAAAATGGCAAGCACTTCCGCTATGTCCACATGGTATACTAACAATCGCAGAAATTTAGCGCCATCGATGTCAGCAAGCAGTCCCAATAGACTCCAGGTCGGTGACATTGTTGTCATTAACACGCAAAACGGCGGGCCCGTAACTGACCATGCTGGCATTGTTGTAAGTGTGGATTATGATGCTGGTACAGCTGATGTAATGGAAGGCAATCGTAGCAACAAGGTAAAGAAAGTTACCTATACAAATCTTGTGGATTCTATCGGCTATACGATTGTCTATCTTTGCAGCAATCACACGAGCTACTAATATCTATGATATGAGCGGCTCTTGCATAGTGAGAGCCGCTCATAATTTAACGGCTACACAAGAAATATAGTTTTCCATCAGCATTTAAATTTATGTATAGATCATAAGACGGAAGTTCTATATTACTGACCTTTGTTAGACGAAAGGATGGATGTTATTTTGAAAAAGGCAACACTGTGCTTACTGCTGGGTGGGATTCTGGCCATTTTACTACTGAGTGCTTGCACTTCCGCAGAGAGTGGGAATTCTGACTCAATTATAGATAAATCTCCTAGTATGGGTGCCAACGAGGATAACCAGGAAGCATTGGAAGTAACGATCCTTTCTGTAGATCAGCCGGCCTTGAGCCTCTCCATTCCCAAAGCGTGGGAGGACATTGCAATTATTAAGCGGCAGACTGACATCCAACAGTCCGCAGAAGCGAAGGACGGTACACTACTCTTTCAGCTCTATGAAAAAACAGCCTATACCACGGACGAGGCAATGGGCAACGTATGGAGCCTGGTTGCCTTTACTAAGGATGCCTTCAAGGAAAAATTTGGCGATGCGGATCTCGCCACGGTCATCGGGGTGGAGAGCTATGTACTTGGAAGTGATAGTGACTATATTTACCTGCTCGTAAGACCATCCGATGTACAGTTTCTTGAAAATAATGATACATCACTAAAACAGTACAAACAGCTTCAGCAGGAGTCCCAGGTAGTTCTTGCAGGCTTTCTGAAGGACAATAGCATTACCGTAAATGAAGACTGCCCCAACAGTTCTTGTTACAAAGTGGCTCATGGCGCAAACAAGTAGTGTTCAGAGTATAGTCGCACGAGGTTGGCTTAAAGGCCTCTATTTCGGCAGCTGAGTTCTATGTGCCAAGCAAAATATGGTACAGACACTCTGAATCGACAAGGATTTATCGATTCGCCCGGTTATTGGATAAACAATTATGGTAGATTTCTTTACTGTATATGGTTCTTCTTCCGGGTCTCTCTAACTTGTTAAATAAGTTCGTCCCGTAAACAGGATTATTCTGGTGCTGGATGCGAAAAATTATTTCGTTCCTTATCTATCGTGTGCTTGCGTGCTAGCTTTACCAAAAAGGAGCTCCGCTTTCTATTAGGGATGAGCAAAACTCTGATTTGTTCGCAGTGACATACAATATATAGATGCTGTAACAATTTGTAACTCAATATATTGCTTCACGATTTTGCAAAACTTGCGTTTTGCTCATCTCTGCTTTCTATATCAATGGAGTGATTTTCGGTTTTAGCCATGGTCGAAAATCATACTTTTCTCATAAAAAAACGTTGAAAAACGGGCTACATATAATATACTAAACTTACCGTAGTAGATTGATTATACGGCATAATTCAAAGGAATGGAGGAATCGATATGTACGGTATGCAGTTCATGTGTCATACCAGAGGCCGACAGGGTCAAAAATATTCGTCTCTTCAATTCTGGAGAGGACGAATTAAAATCGTAAGTGTGGGCGCATGAACATCGGCTTTATGTAGGATGTTCATGCGCTTTTTGCTGTTTAAAGGAGAGGAAGATAGCATATGGAAAAAAGGAAAATCGTTTTTTATCTTACCATTGGAATGATTTTGATTCTCCATCTGACTGCATGTACTAACAGATCAAGTGAGTTGCCGGCTCCTGATTCGACTGTTTTTGGATATGAGGGAGAAACAAAAATCATATTTGATGGAGTGTGCGCGAAATATAATGATAAAAAAGAAAAGAATCAAGTGTTTTTGCCAATTGTGCAGGTTTTAGGGACATATGAAGAGGGAAACATTACAAAGATCGTTTCCTGTGTGTCATTAACAGAAATGAGTCTCGAAGAAGGAAACTTAACAATAGCAGGAACAAATATTTTTCCGATGGTTACAGAAATAAAATATGAAAATGAAGAGTATGAGATAATAAATCTGAATTCAGCAGAAACTGTTCTCGCAAATGGTTCAGCCTCATTCCCTGAGGTATTTCTTTTAATATGTGGTCCGCTTGAAGATGTGAAACAAGACATAGAAAACAGGACTTTTGCATTACCAGAAATGGAAAAGAAAAAAAGCCGTGAAAGGGAATATATCGAGTGGTCAAACGTAAATGTATCTACTGTGAATGGTGATATCAATTATGATGAGTATTTTCGGCTTGCGGATTAAGGAGGATCGTATGAAAAAAGCAATTAAGAAAACTTGCGTTGTTCTGCTCCTTTTTGCTCTTTTGGTTTCCCAAGTTGCAGCGAGTTATAGTGAAACTGGTACGTTAAATGAAGGAACATCCGCTATATCGGCTGCAGAACGGTATTTATCTAATTGGGCGTATAACAGTTACATGTATGCGGATAAGAATTTGACTTTAGGGACGGTTCTTGACGCTGAGGTGGATCCTGCTAAACTTACACTTGCAACATCGGAGTTCATGGCATTGAGAAATGATGCAGATGGGCAAGAAAATAATATTAGTGTCGCTGTGAGTAAAATGCAGGCGAACATTCAATTTATGATAGATAAGGCTACGTATTTTTCTACGATAAGACAATACAATGGCCTGCAGAGAACAGATTTCAACACTGATTATGTAGTTCAAAGGGTTGATGTTCAGGGGAATTTTGCGGTTATTGAAGTCCTTGAAAATATAAGCTTCCAATATGTGGGTGCAGAGGACTCTTCGTTTAGTCAAAAAGAGCATACGGTTTCTCTAATTAAAGTAGATGGAGAATGGATTGTTGCAAATGTAGAAACAAAGTATGATTGGTTTGCTAATGAATATAAGGATACAGAATATAAAATATCGTCCATAATTGCTGCAGAAAAGCAGAACATTCAGGCACAGGCGGAGTGTTCTGCAAATGAAGATTCTGTAGTTTCAGCCGCACCTGCAGAGGATGAAATGGTTGCAGAGGTTTTGGCAAATGCTTCTTTTGCTCGAATGTACAACAAGGAAAATGCATGGAAGTATGCCTATACATATGCTACAAGCACGACAACATCAACGGCAAATTCATATTATAATACTGACATTTTCAATGATTATTCGGGACCAGATGCTGGGGATTGTATGAATTTTGCATCTCAAGCAATTTATGCAGGATTTTCAGGAAGTAATAACTTGACCTCGGTGAATGCAGGGACAGCTCCTCAGGATACTGTAGGAATAGCAGCGGGTCAACCGAACGCGGCACAAACAAAATGGTATGCTAAGCCAGCCTCTACATACTGGGCATGGACTTCTTGCGGATATTTTAGGGATTATATAGACTACTCCGTAAATGACACAGAAACAAGACTGCGCGCAGTGAAAAAACCGATTACGGCTTCTTCTGACTTTTCGGAAGTTGGAACAGCAAACCTCATTGGATCCATTATCCATGTAAATGGAAGTAAACCATTAGGGCATGCGGTTATTGTGAATAACGCTACTGGAACAGCACGCAATCAAATTTATTTCACAGCGCACTCGCCAAATGCAAAGAACCTTAATTTGGCGGAGGAGTATTCAGGGCAAATGGTTTCAATTCGGCCAACGTATTTTTATGATGTTACCACATGTACTGGGGCAAACACGTCACATACATTTTCTTCGACCAATTCCAAATGTGCTCGTTGTGGTTATGTTCGGACATATATAATCCCAACTTTACTTACACCTATGGCGAAGAATACGCAAATTACACTTACTGCACGAACTAACCACACCGTTTCGTCTATTTCAATGAGTGTAAAGAACCCGAATGGCGCAACGACAAATTTAGGAACAGTAACAAACACAACCTCTATTTCAAAGGTTTATACGCCGACGGTGGCAGCACATCCAAACGATTTATACACAGTAACAGTAACCGCCGTTTCTGCTGATGGGGTGACGACATCGAGCACATGGACGTTTAGGACGTATTGATACTTACAAGTAAGGTGCGGAGGCTTCCGCACCTTACTTGTAAGTAAAGAGTTTTATATAACGGTTTACCCGTTTGCGCATGGCGTGAACGGGTCCTGTCAAGATTTATGCGCAAAATTGTTTGCAGGCTCCGGCTGAATGAAGTCAGCCGGCAATAGAGGCATCGTCCATGGCCGCCTCCAGATGCTTCATGTTCATGTATTTCTTGTTGCCCCACTGGGTGCCTGCCACGTGGCGTAGCCTCGCGCAGACCAGCATCAGGGCGGAGTTGCCATCGGGGAATGTTCCCACCACGCGGGTTCTGCGGCGGATCTCACGGTTCAGCCGCTCGATCACGTTGTTGGTACGGATGCGCGTCCAATGCTCGCTGGGAAAGTCACAGTAGGTCAGCGTCTCCTCGATGCCATCCTCGACCTTCTTGGCGGCCTCCTTCAGCTTCATGGCGCGCAGCTCGGCGACCACGGCTTTCGCTTTCTCGCGGGACGCCTTTTTGCTCTCCTGCGTGTGGATCGCCTTGAGCATTTTCGCCACAATTTTGACCTTGGATTTAGGCACAACAGAGAAAACGTTGCGGTAAAAATGCACCGTGCAGCGCTGGTATTTGGCGTCCGGAAACACCTCGCCCACGGCCTCCAGCATCCCCATGCACTTGTCGCCGACGATGAGCTTCACGCCATCCAAGCCGCGTCTGCGGAGCCACTGGAAGAAATTGACCCAGCTGGTCTTGTCCTCTCTCATGCCCTCGGCAGCGCCTAAAACCTCACGAAAACCGTCCTCATTCACTGCGATCGCCACCAGAATCGCCACATTTTCGTACTCTCCGCCCCAGTTGCGGCGCAGGTAGATGCCGTCCACATAGA
>OFPS01000981.1_pt1 | contig 23500 bp, 19 predicted proteins | sample 1542111 | NCBI WGS metagenome assembly OFPS01 (sample SAMN04209233, study PRJEB22552) | human gut metagenome | biome: gut; material: feces | host: Homo sapiens | place: USA: Oklahoma | reverse complement strand
TTACAATATCATCTTTCTTCAGGTTGATCTCTGCCGGACTTCCCGCTCCTTCGATCACAATGATGTCATTCTCTTCTTCTAATTTGTGAAATGCTTTCATAATGTCCGGTATGAGCTGCTTTTTATAAGCAAAATATTCTCTTGCACTCATATTCTTCAAGACTTCACCATTTACGATCACCTGTGATCCTACATCGTTGGTCGGCTTTAACAGGATCGGATTCATCTCTACCTGCGGCGCCACGCCTGCTGCCTCTGCCTGCACAACCTGTGCACGTCCCATCTCCAGTCCATCCTCTGTAATAAAGGAATTCAGTGCCATATTCTGGGATTTGAACGGAGCCACCCGGTATCCGTCCTGTTTGAATATTCTGCAAAGTCCCGCACACAGAAGACTCTTTCCTGCGTTGGACATTGTCCCCTGTATCATAATTTTTCCAGCCATATTATCAACCTTTCATTCTCTTCTTCAGATCTTATTGCAATCCGGTAATGCCCTTCTGTCAGTCCTTCATAGTTACTGCAGTCCCGGATCAACAGTCCGCTTTTCAGTGCCTTCTCATACAGCCCTGCTTTTCCTTTAAAAAATATATAATTTGCTTCCGATCCCCATACATTCAGACCAAGCTTTCTCATCCGCTCTGTCATCCAGAACTTTTCTTTTTTTATATATTCTCTCGTTCTCTTTAAATATGCTTCGCAATCAACAAGTGCTGCCACACCTGCTTCCTGTGCCGTTACCGACACATTCCACGGCTGGAGCATTGCCCTCATTCGTTTCCTAAGAGCTGCATTCTCACACAATGCATATCCAAGTCTTACACCCGGCATACAGAATATTTTCGTAAATGCTTTGATAATGACCACATTCGGATACTGTGTCAGATACCCTCGGCATTCATATCTTTCTGGTTCTTCCAGAAACTCTATAAAACACTCATCCAGGACCAGTATCGTACCGCATTTATTACACCTGTTCATCACACGGATCAGCAGTTCTTTTTCCGTTGTCTGTCCGGTCGGATTATTGGGATTGCACAGAAATATCATATCTGTATCTTCCGTAATCTGTTCCAGTATATCTTCCTGTATCCGGAAATCCTGTTCTTCTTTTAATCTGTAATATTGTACCTCTGCTCCAACTGTGCCAAGTGCTCGCTCATACTCGGAAAAAGCTGGTGCCGTCACCAGTGCTTTTTTCGGTCTCACTGCCATTACAACAGCAAAAAAAAGCTCTGCAGCACCATTGCCGCAGAGTATCTGTTCTTTTTCTATTCTCTCAAAATCACCGATTGCCTCCCGAAGTCTGTCACATCTGACATCCGGATAATGCATGATCCTGTCTGCACTTTCCTGTACGCTCTTTCGTACTGCTTCGGGAACTCCCAGTGGGTTACTGTTTACAGAATAATCTGTAACAGATGGATTCCGGTAAATGTCTCCACCGTGAACTGTCTCTTTTGGTTCTGCCAACGTTCCTTCACCTGTGCGGATAAACCGCTCTCTCTGCTATTTTGCTACAACCATCTTACTCACTTTGCAGAAAATAGTCAACCGAAATCTTATACCTGAATTCTTGTTGCCGCATCGCTGCTCATTGCGATCCGCTTCTCACCACTTCTGATGATCAGGTCTCTTCCGGAATTCTGAATGACTGTGATCTCACTGCCTTCATCAATCTTGCATTTTCGGATCTTATCCAGAACTTCCGGGATGCCGAACATCCACTTGATGGTGTAGCTTTTTCCAGCCGCCGCCTTTGACAATGCCTGCATAACTAACACCTTCTTTACCTCTTTTTTATATTGTAAGTTGCACTGACTATGTTAGTCAACAGGAACATTGTTTGCACAATTCTAACTTTTTATTCATAATTTGCAGATAATATTATTTGTTTTTTGATTTTTATTATCAATATCATCTACAGAACCAGAATCCGGAGGATGATTCCAAGTATCAGACCAAGCATTGCCGTCCCATATAACAGCTTATGCGATCTCCGGATATCCAGTAGTTCCATCTCCCGGACTGGATCTCCGATCGTCGGCTTCTTATGCAGCTTTCCAAAATACCATGCATCTCCTGCAAGCTGCACATCCAGCGCCCCCGCCATGACTGCTTCTGTCTGTGCAGAGTTCGGACTTTTATGATTAAAGCGGTCTCTTCGGAAAATACACGCTGCATTCTTTCCATCCATTCCGGTCAGATATGCAGCCAGGATCATCAACACTGCCGATACCCTTGCCGGAATGAAATTCACCACATCGTCTAACTTCGCTGCTGCCGTTCCAAACCACTGATACTTGTCATTCTTATATCCAACCATCGAATCCATCGTATTGATCGCTTTGTATGTAAATCCCAGAACAGCTCCGCCGATCAGCATATAAAATAACGGTGCGATCACACCATCTGATGTATTCTCTGCCACCGTCTCTACGGCCGCCTTGGTCACACCTTCTTCCGTCAGATTCTGTGTATCTCTTCCGACAATCATGGACACGGCCTTTCTCCCGGCCTCCAGGCCCTTGTCTTTCAGTGCTATGTAGACCCTGTCACTTTCTACTTTCAGGGATTTCGTTGCAAGGATCTGATAACACCAGAAGCTTTCCAGTGCAAGTCCAAGCTGCCAGAAATACTTATATGCAACCGATAAGATCACCGCCGGAACTCCTGTACTGACCGTCACAACCACCAGCACCAGAATTCCTCCACCGATGCGTTCCCCTGTCTTATTCGCCGGCAGACAGTTTCTGATAATTCTTTCGGTTCCCGATATCAGATGCCCGATCAGCCTCACCGGATGATACAGCCATCTTGGATCCCCGAAGATCAGATCCAGAACAAAGCCCGCCACGATCGCGATCGTCATATATGTCATTCTCTGAAATTCTAAGTTCATATCCTTCTCCATTCTTTATCTGATAATCATAATAACTTCCTGCTGGTGTCCCGTCTTCCTTTACTGCATACCGTTCCATGATACTCATGATCGTTCCGCCATGTGCCACAACCGCAATCGTCTCCCGGTCATGTGCCTGCGCATCCCGTACGACTTCCCGGAACCCTTCCAGTGTCCGCCGGATGAACGCTTCCCTGCTTTCCCCTTCCGGAAATGGCAGCTTCCCACCACTGTCTATCCATGCCTGATACTCCGGGCAGCCGGAAAGTTCGATATAATTATGATTTTCAAACAGGCCAAAATCACACTCCCGTAACTTTTCATTACAGCTATATGCTCCTGCTTTCATCATCTCCGGATAAATGATCTCTGCCGTCTGCACGCACCGCTTCATCGGACTTACATAGACATATGTAACCTCAGGATACATTCCTTTTCTCTCTTCCAAAAGCTGTATTCCTTCCAGACATAAAGATTCATCCGTCGTTCCGATATAGCGTTTTTCTTTATTTCCTTTCGTCATCGAATGACGTATCAGATAAATCCTCATACTTCCTTTATCACCTGTCCGATTCCGCACATCACACGGTATACTTTCTCCGAATATGCCGCAAGGCGCGTGCACACTCTTCCGGTCTGCTCTCTGTATTCCCGTTCCATCCGGTCAACCGGCACGATCCCGTATCCGATCTCATCTGTGATCAGGATCAGTTCCGGATTCTTCCGAATCAGTTCTTCTGCAAGATCATCTATCGGTTCTCCTTCCTTTATCTTTCTTTCGATATACTGATGGAAATGATATATCCCTTCGCAGCTATATAGTTCTTCTTCCGTACATACCGCACCGTCTGCCCATGTGACATCTGGGTAGATTTTCTTTGCGAATGCAAGTTTTCCCTGATATGCGCCGCCTATTATCATGATCATGACTTCTTTTCCTTCCTCCAATCCTGTATTTTCATCTTTCTGTTATTTTCTACTATTTCTCTGCTGTTTTCTTTCTGCCACTTGTTTTCTTCATTCTTCCCACACTTTTATCCAGCCTGTTCATCATTTGATGATTCCGCTTTTTACTACGATATCCACTACTACCACGACAAGCGCCATCACAAGTTCACATACCTGCAGGAAATATCCACACAGATCCCCAGTCACACCACCGAAATTCTTCATCGCCATCCGGTAATAATATCCATATACCACGCCTGCCGAGATCACACATCCGATTCCGCAGATCCCTCCGGTCAGTGGAATCAGGAAACACAGTACAATCAGATAAATGCCCAATACCATTCTTGTAATTCTGGTCGATGCACTTTCCGAAAAATCTGCCACCATACCTTTCTTCCTTGCCTGTGGAAATGTAACTACAGACAGTCCACTCAATGTTCTCGATAGCATGAAGCTATATGCGATCACTTCCATACTCCGTACACTCAGACAAGAATACACGCCAATATACATCAGAAAATAGACGGTACATGAAATGATAGCAAATGCTCCTGCGTGGGAATCTTTCAGTATTTCCAGACGACGCTCTTTCGTCTGCCAGGAACTCAGCGCATCCTGTGTATCCAGAAATCCGTCCAGATGAATTCCTCCCGTAATAAATACCGGGATCAGGATCAGAAATATTACAAAAAATAAGGAATAATTTCCTCCTCCATTCCCATCAAACCATTTTGAAAACCGAAACACTCCATAAGACAAAAGTCCGATCACCGCACCGATCCATGGAAAAAAACACATTGCATACGATTTATTTTCATCTGTCCATTCGCTGCGCGGCATCGGAATCCTGCTGTACATGGAAAACGCAATTTTGAAACTATTCCATATTCTTTTTATACTCTTCATACTTCTTTTGCTCCTTACGAATGCATACCGGAATTCCATACACAACTTCCGTTACTATATCTGCAAACTCTGCAAGACTTTGATTCACCATTCCGATGCATTCCCGATATTTTTCCGTCTCTTCACTATAGCCGTTTATATCTGCGTTCACTTCATTTGTAACAATTACAAGACGTGTCGTAGAATTGCTCAGTCTGCGTACTCCTGCCAATACTTTTTCTTTTGTTTCTTTTAAATCATTCAATGTACCATCTTCTCTGTAAAGCTCATTGGCCACTAGATTCGATATGCACTCCAGAAGGATTCCCTGATTCTTTGGTATCTCAAGTTCTGATAGATCTGTATATTTTTCCAATGTCCGGAATCCTTTTCCTGCTCTCAGCCTGTGATGTCTTTCAATCTTTTTCATCGTTTCTTCTGTGTATGGCTGCATGGTTGCAATATATATGTAAGTACCATCCTTCTTATTTCTGCCTGTCAGCCAGTTCTCCGCATACTCAGATTTACCGCTTCCGCTTCCGCCTGTCACCAGATGTATCATTCTTTCTCACCTAATTCTTTATAATCTTCGATGTCATTTTCTGAAAATGTACTCATCCGTCCATACACTTCTGCCGCAAGATCCAGCACCGGAAGATATGCCACAGCTCCGGTTCCCTCACCCAGGCACATATCTGCATGCAATGGTGCATCCATGTGTAACTCTTTCAGGATCTTCTGCATTCCAGGTTCTTTCGAGACATGTGACACAATCATCGCATCTTTGACCCACTCACAGATTCTGACGGCCGCAAGTGCCGCAACCGCTGAGATAAATCCATCAACTACAATCGGGATTCGATATACAGCACCTCCCAGATAGAGTCCGGTGATTCCCGCCAGATCGAATCCACCTACTTTTGCCAGTACATCCACCGGATCATCCCATTTCGGACGATTGACCGCTATCGCCTTCTCGATCGCGTGTATTTTTCTTTCCAATCCTTCGTTCGTCAGTCCTGCTCCCCGTCCCGTTATCTCTGCCGGTTCGTCTCCCAGAAGTACGGAAGCCACGGCACTGCTGGTCGTCGTATTTCCGATTCCCATCTCTCCGGTAGCAATGATCTTATATCCGGCTTCCTTCTTTTCCTTCACCTGATGGATCCCGGTTAAGATTGCCTGTAACGCCTGCATTCTTGTCATAGCCGGAGCTTTGGTCATATTTGCGGTTCCATTTGCCGTTTTATATCTTGGGACTTTTGTATCCGCTGCCATACCGATATCGATGGGAAAGATGTCTACACCGGCTTTTTTACACATGATCGCCGCACTGGTATTACATGTCAGAAAATTCTCTGCAACAATTGCAGTTACTTCCTGTCCTGTCTGCGTTACACCTTCTTCTACCACTCCGTTATCCGCACACATTACGATCAGCGCCTTCCGGTTCAGATTCACGTCTGTATCGCCGGTCAGTGCCGCAATCTGCATAATATGATCTTCTAGTTTTCCCAGACTGTGTAACGGTTTCGCAATGGAGTTCCACTTTTTCTGCGCATTTCCTTTCGTTACTACATCTGCCGGATGAATGCCAGATACGATCTGATGGAATTCCTGTTCCAGTTGTTCTAAACTTTGCTCTGCCATGCTTTTTATCCTCTCTGTTCTCTATGTTCTATCTCTTTCCCTAGCTCTTTTCTCTTGTTCCCTGCATCTTCTGCATTGTTCCAGAAAGTTCTCCGGAATCTTTTCATTTCCATAATAATGAATATGCGGATATCCTGCCAGTACCGTATCGGTACTGATCATGCATTTCCACGAACGGTTTGACATTGGTTTTTCCGCCAAAAATACTTCCCCGCATACTTCTGAATCATAATAATGAAATTCATGTGCCGGGATACCTCCTGCTTCTTTACCGAATATTCTTCCCCCTGTCAGGGTAACATAGCCGAATCGCTTTAAGGAACCTGTCGGATAACTTTTCCCTTCTAAAAATCCAACCATTGGAAATTCTGTGCCGCTTTCATCTCTGATATATTCCTGCAGGTACATGAATCCTCCACACTCCGCGATACATGGCATTCCGCCGTTCAATGCTTTTTTAATACTCGTCTTCATTGACTCATTTTTACTTAGTTCTTCTGCATATAGTTCCGGATAACCGCCATAGAACAAAAGTCCCGACAGATTTTCCGGAATCTGCTTATCGTAAAGAGGAGAAAAAGGAATCAGTTCCGCTCCCATCTCCTGCAGCAGTTCCAGATTATCCTGATAGAAAAAACAGAATGCATCGTCACTTGCAAGCCCGATCCGTACCGTATCTTTTGTTCTAACCGATTCTGTACTATACTGTGCATTTTCTGCCAAATTTTCTACCATTTCTGATGTATATCCTTGCGTTTTCTTTTCCTGCAGCTCCGGTGCATTTTCTGCCAGTTCCAGAAGGCCTGCGATATCTACACTTTTCAGAATCTGTTCTCCCAGTCTTGTGAGTTTGTCTTCCGTATCTTTTCGTTCTTTTGGAAGCTTCAGTCCCAGATAACGGCTCTCCAGTGCACAATCTTTCATAACCGGAACATAACCGTAGACTTTGATTCCTGTCTGCACCTCAATCATCTCTTTCATTCTTCCATACATCATCGGAGACAAACGGTTCAGAATTACGCCTTTGATACGGCTGTCTTCTTTATAATGCAAAAACCCCTGGATACACGGCACTGCAGACACGCTTAGTCCTTTACAGTCCAGGATCATCACAGCCGGGGTATCGGTAATTCTGGCAATGTCATAAGCACTCGCCTCTGAAGAGATCCCTGCGATCCCATCATAGTATCCCATAACACCTTCCATTACGGAAATATCTGCTCCAGCACCATTTTTTTTCAGGATCTCTCTGACTCCATTTTCTCCACACAAAAAGGAATCCAGATTATAGCTGCTGATGCCGATCACAGTCTTGTGGAACATTGGATCAATGTAATCCGGCCCGCACTTAAAAGACGCAGGATTTATCTCCTGCATCTTCATTGCTTTCAATATTCCGCAGGTCAGCATGGTTTTACCTGCGCCACTTCTCATCGCAGTAATCAGAATTCTAGGAAGTTTCATTACTCAGATTCCTCCATTTCTTCCCGGATTTTCTCCGGTGTCAGATCCCCTACAGAGATCACTTTCGTAATATCCTCCACAATATCTCCGGTCATATCTTCCGGTTCCACCTCGTCCAGATTGATTTCTTCCAGAACGAAATCGTCTTCATTTTCCGGATCTGCTTCCTTTTTTGCCGGTCTGCTCGTAAAGCTGATCACATAAATCGGATTCTGTCCATTCATCATATGATAACTGCCCACTTTTTTCGCACGGCTTACCGCTACCTGAATGACTTCTGCCTCTTCTATCTCATTCTCTTCCGTATATTTTAACACCTGCATCATCGTCTCGAGTGAGATTGCATTGAGCACCACCCGTACAAATGGGTTCTTCTTCCGGATAGCATCCAGGATTTCATACAACTTTCCTTTACTGCCCCCGATAAATACGCAATCAGGTGCCGGCAGTTCTTCCAGTGCCTCCGGCGCCATACCTTCTATCACATGCAGATTATCCACGTGCATCCGCCTTGCATTTTCACGGATCAGTTCCTGCGCCTCCACTTTCTGTTCGATTGCATAGACGTTACCTTGCGTTGCAACCATGGCGGCCTCTACGGAAATAGAGCCTGTTCCTGCTCCGACATCATATACAACTGCATCCTTCTTAATCTTAAGTTTAGCAATCGAAATGCTTCTTACTTCTTCCTTGGTCATCGGTACATCGCCACGTACAAATGTATCATCCGGAATTGCCGGAATCACCGGGCTTTCGCCGCCGGATTCATTTTCAATATAAAGGACCGCCAGATTCTCTCCTTTGTAATGAAGCAGTGATCTTGCTGTTCCTGTCTGAATCTCTTCATTCTTATAAGAAAGTTCTGTTCCGATCCTGACTGTTACTTCGCCCATTCCATATTCCGTCATTTTTGTCAGGATCTGACGGATCTCTTCTGCATTACTTACAAGGGCGAATACCTTTTTATTCTCCTTAATGACCGCCATCAGATTTTCTTTTCTTCCATGCAGGCTTACTAGTGCCGCATCCTCCCATGTTACGCCAAGCTTTGATGCAAAATATATGATGGATGATACTCCAGGCACCACTTTTGTCTCAATCTGTGGGTCATCTTTCATCAATTCCAGAATCTTCTTCGCACCGCTGTAAAATCCTGTATCACCGGACAACGCAATCGTTACATTTTCATATTCCGGATTTTCTTTGATATAAGAAATGATCTCATCCGGGCGGTATGCTTCATATATGGTCTGTCCGACTTCTGCCACTGCCTCGATCATCCTGCCTGCTCCGATCAGAAGTTCTGCTTCCTGACAGCATCTTTTTGCTTCCAGTGTAACCTGGTCTCTGGCACCTGCACCGATTCCCACCAGTGTAACTTTCCAGTGATTATCCAGTTCCAGTTCTTTCTGAAGGAATTTGGACATTTCTTCAAAATTCATTCCCTCTTCTTCTTCCGGCCTTCCGATCACAACCATTTTCACACCGGCTTCTAGTGCAGCCTGACATTTCTGCGGGTATCCGCCTGCAAGTCCTGATTCTTTCGTTACCATATAAGCAATATCATATTCCTTTAACATGGCACGATTCATTTCCGTAGAAAACGGTCCCTGCATACAGATGAGATGACGTCCGGAGAATCCAAGTTCTTCACAATTAACTGCCACCTGGCCAATAGACAGAACGCGCGCATATACCCGGCTTTCGTAATCCGTCAGTCTTGTATAGGATTCCAGCTCCTTGCTTCCTGTTGTTACCAGAATATTTCCTTCTGTTTTTTCCAGATACTTTATCGCTTCATCCATATTTTCCACACAGATGCTTTCTTTGGTCTCTTCACTTCCCCTGACCAGTCTTAAATACGGAACCTGCATAACCTCGCAGGCACTTTTCAAGTTTTTGGTCACTTCTTTGGCATATGGATGCGTTGCATCGATCACATAATCCGGCTCAAACACCCTCATAAACTCACCCATCTGCCCACTGTCCATTCGGTCGTGTGTCACCGTTATATTCTTCTCTTCCGGAAGCAGACTCTCCCCATAAGCGGTTGCCACACAGACATGCAGTCTTACGCCTCTTCTTCCGAGATAAGATGCTAATTTTCTTCCTTCTGTTGTCCCTGCATATAATAGAATCTTTTTGTCTTTCATATACGATATCCCCTTGGTGTAACCATTTTTTCCCGAATTACTTTTGTCTGTTTATTTCCGATAAATACAGTAGAGAACATATCTACTGTTGTCTCTTTTAATTCTTTCAGTGTCAGTGTCTGCATTGTTTCTCCCTCGCGGGCAATGTTTTTCACTATTCCGCAGACGGTATCTTCCGCCTTATATTCCAGCATGATCTCACATGCTTTTGCAAGATAGGTACTGCGTTTCCTGCTGGACGGATTATAAAGGCAGATCACAAAATCAGCTTTTGCCGCACAGCGAAGTCTTTCTTCGATCAATTCCCACGGTGTCAGAAGATCACTTAAACTGATCAGACTGACATCATGTCCGACTGCTGCTCCAAGTACCGCAGAACCTCCCAGTGCCGCTGTCACTCCCGGGATTACTTCGATCGCGACTTCCGGATATTCCTCACCGATTTCATACATCAGTCCTGCCATTCCGTATATCCCGGCATCTCCGCTGCATACCATTGCCGTTACAGCTCCTTTTGCTGCCTCTTCGAATGCCATCCTGCACCGTGCTGCCTCCTGTCTCATGGACGTTGTCAGATATCTCTTATCCGGAAAATATTCTTTTAATAATTCGATATATACGGTATATCCGACGATCACATCACATTTTTCCAGCGTCCGGACTGCTTTCACCGTCATCTGTTCATATGCCCCCGGTCCCATTCCTATCACATATACCTTATTCAAACTTCACCCTCCAATTATCCCAGGCAAATGCTGCTGTCACACCATTTTCTGCCTGTTTTCTGATCCGCAGTGTACCACCTGTATATACAGCACTTCTTTCACATACATTATCCACTCCGGTAACCTTTTTTACAAATGTAGAAACACTGAATTCTCCTTCTACTTTTTTTAATTCTTCTGCCGGATAAAATTCCGGCTCTATGTTATATTTGTTGCAAAATGTAAGCAATCCCTCTTCGTCTTTTTTTAGATCAATGCTTGCGATCCTGCCAATACTTTTCTTATTAATATGTGATTCTTTCAGTATCTTATCCACCAGCTGTTCTATCTGCTCTGCGGATGTCCCCCGTCTGCAGCCGATTCCCACCGTGATCCGTTGTGGTATCAGCCTTAATACATGACTGCTTAATTTTCGTTCATATATCCCGATATAGATATCTGGATTCTCATAGGTTTCCGGTACGATCTTCACTTCTTCCGGCACAGTACCCTCTATCGAATCTCTTCCGCTCTCAATCGCGGCCACGACTGTCTTTCCCTCCAGAATCTTTGCCGAAATTTGCTTTGCCTTCTGCATATCTTCTATATAAAGATGATTCTTTCTGGCAAATACATCTATTGCCCATTTTCCCCGGATATCTGTAGCTGTTGTGATCACAGGCAGTGCTCCTGCCATCTCTGCAATTCTTTCAGCCATCTCATTTGCTCCGCCAATGTGCCCGGACAGGATCGGGATACAATATTGTCCTTTCTCATCCAGTACCAGTACCGCCGGATCTGTTGTCTTTGATCCTATAAAAGATGCGATCAAGCGCACGGCAATCTGTACTGCTCCAATAAAGATCAGTACATCCCGCGTCCGGAACTGTTCACCTGCCCATTCTCTGGCACTGCATTTTACCGCATCCTTGTCCGATTCCAGTTCTTTGCATTTTACCGCCTGCAGCACCTGGTGTCCTTCTTTTTCCAGTTCATGTGCTAAAGATCTCTCCAGTCTTCTTCCATTTCCGGTAAAACTGATCATTGCAATCTTCATCTTATTTTACTCCCTGACGGAACTCGGTGGTGAATTCCGGATCATACAGTTTCGAACGTTCATACGCATGATGTGTCACCACATCTCCAACGATGATCAATGCTGTCTTTGTAATTCCATGTGCTTTCGCAGTCTCTGCCAGTGTACTGACAGTACAGATGTAACTTTCTTCCTCCGGCCATGTTGCCTTGTATACAATTGCTGCCGGCGTATCTTCTTTATAACCGCCTTCTATCAACTGGCCTTCCAGCTTTTCCAGAAGTCCTGTACTTAAGAAAAGTACCATCGTCGCATTATGACTTGCAAACGCTGCAACCTTTTCCTTCGCCGGAACCGGTGTTCTTCCTTCCATACGTGTGATGACAACACTCTGTGACACCTCCGGAAGTGTATATTCCAGATTCAGTGCCGCTGCTGCCCCGCAGAAGGAACTGACACCCGGGCAGGAATCATACGCAATTCCCAGTTCATCCAGATGATCCATCTGTTCCCGGATTGCACCATACAGACACGGATCACCTGTATGCAGCCGAACCGTCATCTTCTGTTCCCGGTCTGCCTGTTCCATCACTTCCAGAACTTCTTCCAGTGTCATCTTCGCACTGTTATATATCTCGCATGTCTCCTTTGTACTCTTTAACAGCCCCGGATTCACCAGTGATCCCGCATAGATCACCACATCAGCCTGCTCCAGATAACGCTGTCCACGGACCGTGATCAGATCTTCGGCTCCCGGACCTGCTCCCACAAAATGTATCATTTTCCGACTCCTTCCTGTCCTGCAAAGAACCTGCCACCAGCAACTTCTCCTGCATACTCTGGTATCTATTGTATATGTCGTTCTTTTCTGAATCTTTCTATCAGTTCTTCTGCTTTTTCTGTCTTTCCAAGGATTCCGTATACATTGGAAAACGTGACCGCTCCCACCTGTATCTCTCCTTTCCCCCGGTAGTTCAGATATTCCTCCATACGCATCATGATTTTTTCCATAATGCGTGTTCGTTCTTCCTCGCTGCATTTCTCCAATGCATCATCCATCGTCACACAGTCAAGAAATTCGACTGCCTTCTCTCCGGCAATTCCCGCTCTCAATGCGGCCGTGGCGAATAAATCCATCCGACAGTCTGCCCATCTGGAATGGGTATTCATGATTCCGCCGGATACCTTGATCAGTTTCCCGATATGTCCGACCAGCAGGACACCTTTACAATCCTGTTCTACCGCCATATCTATGGACTGACCAATATAGTTACTACATTTTACCACATCATTTTCTTCTATACTATACTGTTCTTTCAGAAAATCCAATCCGTAATTACCCGGTGCAATGATCAAATACCTGTACTTTTCCGCAAGGCATACCTTCATCTCTACTTCAATGGTATCGATCAGCGCCTGTTCACTCATCGGATTCACAATACCGGTTGTCCCAAGTATTGAAAGTCCTCCTTCTATTCCAAGTCTTGGATTAAATGTTTCTTTTGCCAGTCTTGCCCCTTCCGGAATCGAAATCTCTACATCAATTCCACCGGTATAGCCAACCTCTTCACAGGCTTCTTCTACTTCTTTTCTTATCATCTGCCTTGGCACACGGTTAATTGCGGCTTCTCCCACCGGCTGATTCAGTCCGGGCCTGGTCACTCTTCCTACCCCGATCCCGCCATCAATATGAATCTGTCCTGTTTCAGAAAGCCTTACCTGACTGTAAACCAGTACTCCATTCGTGATATCCGGATCATCTCCGCTGTTTTTTTTGACCGCACAGGATACCATATCCGGCAATTCCCTGTCTGTATATTTTCTCTGTATATCCGTGATATCCAACTGCAGCTTTTCTCCCTGCGGCAGTTCTACCGACACCTGCTCTACTTTTTCACCTGTAAAAAGCATCTGCATTGCTGCCCTCGTTGCAGCCTGTGCACAGGTTCCGGTTGTATACCCTTTTGCTAATTCTTTTTTCGGCATATGGACTCCTTTCCATCAGGGAGCGAGGTTTTGGCTTTTTTAATATCCCCTGACGCAAAAATGGAGGACTGCAGTTTTCTACATTCCTCCACCAATTTTAGCGTTTTCATACTTACATGTCAAATTATCTGTATGACGGTTCTCCACTTATTCGTTACCATTTTTGTTCTTACATTCTTGTTCCCATGCTTTGATTTCACCGCATGCAACCTTCATTCCCGAATCTCCGGACGGCTGGGTCTTGAAGTCATCCGGCATCTCATGAAGTACGATCGTCCGGCCGGGTATCAACCGCTTAATGCATTAAATAGCAACTCTACTGAATAAACATCGCATCCCCAAATGAAAAGAATCGGTACCTCTCCTTCACAGCCTCTTCATAAGCCGCAAGCACGTGCTCCCGTCCTGCAAGCGCAGATACCAGCATGATTAATGTAGATTCTGGAAGATGGAAGTTCGTGATCAGACAATCCAGTACTTTGAATTTATAGCCCGGATAGATGAATATCTGTGTCCATCCACTCTTCGCTTCCAGATGTCCATTCTCATCTGCTGCCGATTCTACCGTTCTGCAGCTTGTCGTTCCGACGCAGATAACACGGTGTCCCGTCTCTTTTGCACGATTGATCTTCTCAGCCGCTTCTTCATCGATCATGAAGAATTCCGAATGCATATGATGCTCGGTAATCTCATCCACTTTTACCGGACGGAATGTTCCAAGCCCCACATGAAGTGTAACTCTCGCAATATCCACACCTTTTGCCTTAATCTCTTCCAGAAGTTCCGGTGTAAAATGCAGTCCTGCCGTCGGTGCTGCTGCCGAACCTGTGTGAGTTGCATATACCGTCTGGTAACGGTTCTTATCCTCCAGCTGGTGTGTGATATATGGAGGCAGCGGCATCTGGCCAAGCTGGTCTAAGATTTCTTCAAAAATTCCGTCGAAATCGAATTTGATCAGACGGTTTCCTTCTTCTACCACATCAATGACTTCTCCCATCAGAAGGCCATCACCGAAACTAATCTTTGCTCCGACTTTTGCTTTCTTACCTGGTTTTACCAGCGTCTCCCATACGTTGTTTTCTTTTCTCTTCAATAATAATACTTCGATTTTGGCATTGGTCTCTACTTTGGAACCAATCAGTCTTGCCGGAATAACCTTTGTATCATTGATTACCAGACAGTCTCCCTCATGCAGATACTCTGTGATTTCTTTAAATACATGATGGGAAAAAGCCCCGGTCTCCTTGTCAAGGACAAGAAGTCTGGAGCTCGAACGATCCTCAAGCGGATCCTGTGCAATCAGTTCTTCCGGCAATTCATAATAAAAATCCTGACGTTTCATAATTATGAATTCCTTTCCCTTTTATTCTTTACGTATCTTTTTCTGATATGTTTTCATTTACAGTTGCATTTGAAGCTATTTCTTTTTCTGATTTATTTTCTACCAGACGATAGCCATTATACACTGGTTTTCCCAGTTTCTCAACTACAGAACTCTGTGTATTTTCTGTTTTTTTCAATTCCCGTATCCCAGACTCTTTCATTTGGACATTTTCCTGCGTTTTTGACAGCTCACCCTCTGATGTCTGCTGTTTCTGCTCTTCTACATTTGGCTTTTCACATTCTGGTACAACTGTTCCCGGTTGCGCCATCCATGCTTTTATCTTCTTCTGATAGACCACTCTGGTATCACAAAGCAGGTCATGAAATCCACGTTTTTCCGAATCAATTCCTGCAACAATATAACCGATATTCACCGGAAGGCTACATAAGAATCTTCCAACCGTCTCGCGGTACACCACATTGAACAGTGTCAGCTTCTCTTCCGGATTTTTTGAAACTACCCGGAGATTCATCGCTTTCTTTCCAAGTGTCGTTCCTGTCAGATAGGTAAATGCAATAAAATATAACACTTTCAGAGCATACAGTATGATATCTTTCAACGAATAATGAAACAGGATATCCATTCCCGTTATCGCACCACCGCCAGCCAGTGAGATACCTGCAAATATCAACCGCACGATCAGGAGGCCTGCAAATACTACCACACTGTCGATCATATAAGCCGCCATCCGCACCCAGAACCCTGCATACTCCAGATTCCCACTGGCACAGCAACTGTTCTGTCTGGCTAACTTCTCCTGATTATCGTAACTGTTCTGCATAGTACATCGGCACCCCGCTTTCTACACTTTTGGCGGTTTCCGTCAGAACCTGCGCTTCTGACTTCGGAACTAATGATTCTGCTTTGGAAAACAGCGACTGCAAAAGTCCTTCATCTGATTCCATCTCATAAAATGTAGATGTTCCAATTTTTTTGCTCATTGCATCTTTCATATCCGGATACAGACTGATCTCATCGATCAGACCGTTGTTCTTCGCCTGCTTTGCAGTATAAGTTCTTCCGTCTGCCAGTTTCTTTACATCCTCCACTGACATATCACGGCCGTCTGCCACGATATTCACGAATTTCTCATAAGCTTCATTGATCTGATCCTGATAAATAGCAATCTGCTCGTCCGTAAATTTGCTGCTGTCCTTATTCTTTCCGCTCGTGATACTTACATAACGGATTCCAAGCTTTTTATACAGCCCGGACATATCATATCCTGACATGATCACACCGATGGAACCAGTCGTTGTATTCGAATTTGCATAGATTTTATCCGATGCCATAGACACCATATATCCACCGGATGCCGCATAATGTGCCATATAATCCCAGATCGGACGTTTTGTTGTCTCTTTATATTCTTTCAGTTTCTGATACAGTTCTTCGGATTCATAGACAGTTCCTCCCGGAGAATCTACATACAGAAGAATTCCTTTATTGTTAGAATCATCCATCAATTCATCGATATAATTCATCGTTGAATCATGCTGATATCCACTGGATGCCTCCAGTGTACTGCTTCCACTCTGTTCCTGGATCGTACCTTCTACTCTTACGATTGCAATATAATCTTCAGACGGTGGATTAAACTGATACGAACCTCCGAGATTAATTATATCATCTGCACTGTTCTGAAGCAGATTTTTTGAAATTGTATTGGTAAATACGCTGGCAGCACTGACTCCAACGAACAGTGCTGCCGCTACTACCAGACCTATGATCTGTTTTTTCTTCATACGTAATCCTCTTGCTCTTTTTACCGAGCTTTTATCTGATATGAATGAATGTTTTTTTATTTACGGAGTTCGATTCCCATACCCTCGAGTGCCTTTAAGATACGGTCCATAGCTGCAGATACATCTGCATCTTCCAGAGTCTTATCCTTTGCACGGAATACGATAGAATATGCAACAGATTTGAATCCTGTTTTAATCTGAGCACCTTCGTAAATATCGAACAGTGAATAGCTTTCCAGATATTCACCGCCCTTGCTTTCGATCACATCTTCAATCTGTCCTACCAGAATCTCTTTTGGCATTACCATACTGATGTCACGTGTCACTGCAGGGAATTTTGCAATTCCTGTATATTTACGATCAAATGTTGCTCTTGCTACGATCTCTGGCATATCGATTACTGCAATGTAGGCTCTTGTTCCGATTCCATAGTTATCTGCAACTTCCGGATGTACTTCTCCAAGATATCCGACTACTACACCATCATAAATGATGTTTGCCTGACGTCCCGGGTGAAGGAATGATTTTCCTGCATTCGGATCGTATTTTTCTTTCTTATGAAGTCCTACTTTATCGAAGAACTCTTCTACGACACCCTTCATAGTGAAGAAGTCGCCTTCGCCATACATACCAAGTGTGAACTGTACTCTTTCATCCGGCAGTTCTGTAAGTGGAAGTGCCTTTGGGAGATAAATGTTAGCCAGTTCGTATAATTTTACGTCTTTATTTCTTCTGTTATAGTTTGTTGCAAGTGATGTCAGCATACCATTCAAAGAAGATGTACGCATGATACTATAATCTTCTCCCAGTGGGTTCATGATCGGAATAGCCTTACGAAGATCAGAATCTTCCGGAATTAGAAGCTTGTCAAATACCTTCGGGCTTTCGAATGAATATGTCATTCCCTGGCTGAATCCGCAGAACTCAGCGATATCACGTGCAACCTGCTCTACTCTTAACTTGAATGATAATTTTCCTGTTGTAGCTTCTCCACTTGGAAGTGTGGTCGGAATGTTATCATATCCGTAGAATCTTGCAACCTCTTCTGCAAGGTCGGCGATGCGGAATAAGTCATGACGGAAAGTAGGTGCGATGACTTCGCTTGTCTCTTCATCGAATTCCAGATCGATCTTCTTGAAGTATCCGATCATTTCTTCTTTAGAAATGTCTGTTCCAAGCAGCTTGTTGATCTTTTCCGCATCAAATGGTACTCTTACAGGCTCTTTCTTCTTGCTGTATACATCAACCATTCCTCCGACAACTTCACCGGCTCCCATCTCTTCGATCAGCTGGCATGCACGGTCAATGGCTGCCTCTGCATTATTTGGATCCAGACCCTTCTCGAATTTACCGGATGCATCGGTACGAAGTCCGATCTTCTTGCTTGATTTACGGATGTTGGTTCCATCAAAGCAAGCTGCTTCGAATAACATTGTCTGAACATCGTCTGTGATCATAGAGTTTTCTCCACCCATGATACCTGCGATACCGATGGATTTCTTACCGTCACAGATCATCAGTACAGATTCATCCATCTCTCTTTCCTGTCCGTCAAGAGTTGTGAATTTCTCACCTTTTTCTGCAGTACGCACTACAATTTCTTTTCCTTCGATCGTATCAAGGTCATATGCATGCATTGGCTGTCCGTATTCTTCCATCACATAGTTTGTAATATCAACCAGGTTGTTGATCGGGCGGATTCCTACAGAAGCCAGACGTCTCTGCATCCATTTTGGAGATGGTCCGATCTTAATGTTCTTTACGATTCTTGCACAATATCTTGGGCAAAGTTCCGGATTCTTAACGGTTACTTTGATATAATCTGCTGCATTCTCATCATTTCCTGTTGGTGTGACAACAGGTGGATAGAACGCTTTATTAAATGTAGCTGCTGCCTCTCTTGCAATACCTACAACACTGAAGCAATCTACACGGTTAGATGTGATCTCATATTCTACAACGACATCATCGAGGCCAAGTGATTTGATCGCACTCTCGCCTACAACGGCATCATCATCAAAAATATAGATTCCGTATTCCGGAGCCTCCGGATACATATCTCTGTTAGAGCCAAGTTCTTCGATGGAACACATCATACCATCACTTTCAACACCACGGAGTTTTCCCTTTTTGATCTTGATTCCGCCTTCTACACGCTGTCCAGGCTCATGTCCGCCTGCTACACGTCCGCCTGCTAATACAACCGGTACCTTGTCTCCCTCTTTTACATTCGGAGCGCCTGTTACGATCTGAATCGTCTCTGTTCCGACATTTACCTGGCAGATGATCAGTTTATCTGCATCCGGGTGTTTCTCAATCTTGTCGATCTGTCCGATCACGATCTTATCAAGATCTGCATCTAATTTCTCATAACCTTCGACTTTTGTACCAGACAAAGTCATTGCATCTGTATATTCCTGAGCTGTTACATCAAGATCCGGAACATACGCTTTTATCCATGATAATGAAGTATTCATTTATAAATCTCCTTTTCGTATTATTACTTGTGCTCGCTAGAACTGTTTTAAGAATCTGATATCATTTTCGTATAACAGTCTCATATCATCGATCTCGTACTTCAGAAGTGCGATACGTTCCAGTCCTACACCGAATGCGAATCCTGTATATTCTTCCGGATCAATTCCGCACATTTCCAGTACGTGTGGATGTACCATACCACATCCGAGGATCTCGATCCATCCGGATCCTTTACAGAAACGGCATCCTTTTCCACCGCATTTGAAGCAGCTTACATCCATCTCGGCACTTGGCTCTGTGAATGGGAAATGATGTGGTCTGAATTTTGTCTTTGTGTCTTCTCCGAATAATTCTTTTGCAAATACTTCCAGTGTTCCCTTTAAGTCAGCAAATGAAATATTCTTGTCGATGATCAGTCCTTCGATCTGATGGAAAGAAGGTGAATGTGTTGCATCTACTTCGTCTGAACGGAATACACGTCCCGGTGACAGGATACAGATTGGAAGCTTGCCCTGCTCCATAATACGTGCCTGTACAGGAGATGTCTGTGTCCTGAGCACGATGTCTTTATTAATATAGAATGTGTCCTGCTCATCCTTTGCCGGATGTCCGTCCGGGATGTTCAGTTTACGGAAGTTGTACTCATCATACTCGATCTCAGGTCCTTCTACGACTTCGTATCCCATACCTGTAAATACACGCTCTACTTCTTCCAGTGCGATTGTATTCGGATGACGGTGTCCGACGCAGTTTTTCTTAGCCGGAAGTGTTACATCGATCACTTCTTTTTTCAGCTTTTCTGCACGGATTGCTTTTTCCATCTTTTCTTTATTTTCTTCCAGAACAGCTTCGATCGCTGCTCTTGTCTCATTTACCATCTGTCCAACCTTCGGTCTGTCCTCCGGTGCAACGTCTTTCATACCTTTTAATACAGCGGTAAGTTCACCTTTTTTACCAAGGAACTTTACACGCACATCATTCAGTTTTTCAGGCATATCGGCAGCTTCAATTGCTTTCAATGCTTCCTCTTTGATGTTCTGCAGTTTTTCTTTCATCATTTTCTTCCTTTCTTCGCATATCTTTATGTCAGCGTATGCTTTTGGGTATGCAAGAGAACCTGCCACTGGCAGCTTCTCTTGCATACTTTGGCATAAAAAAAGCCCCGCCCCAAAAGGGACGAGACATATAACCCGTGGTACCACCCTGATTCCCGCAAAATATTTTTGCGGACACTCATTACTGCGTAACGTGCATCATACGGCATTCTCTACTTTTATTTCAAGAACACAGCTCGCGCGGGAAATTCATTCACCATCTGAACCCAAGGAAACTTTCAGCCTGTCGATTCCCTCTCTCTAGCGGAAAATGGCTCACTACTTACACGGTCATTGCCTTTATCTCATAATACTTAATTATTGTATCACATGAACAGAAGTTGTCAAGTCAGAAATTCTACTCCTGCTCCATATCCCGCAGGATCACATTCACTTCCCCGCCAAGCAGCAAAATATACATACAGAAGTACAGCCACAGCATGATCAGTACAATTGTCGTCAAACTTCCATACATAGATGAAAATCCCTTAAAAATATCCAGATAGACCGAGAAGATCCATGATACGATCATCCATCCGACTGCTGAAAATGCCGCACCCATCAACTGAACTTTCAACTGTACAATGTGGTTCGGCAAAAATTTATAGATCATCATTGTAAACACAAACAGCAATACCGGTGTAATGATTCCACGTATCTGCATAATCTGATCCACAAAGCGTTCCATAAGCGGATAATGTTCCGTTACAAACAGATTCAATGTATTACCAAATACTGATAACACCAGCAGAAAGATAATTACAATAATAAACGCAACTGTATAAAACGTTGCGCGTATTCTTAAAATAATATAATTACGTGTCTCCTTACAGTCGTAAACGCAATTCAGACCTGTCGTCAGTGCCAGTACACCTTTCCCGGCTGACCAGAGTGCAACGATAATGGTCAGTGAAATGATACCGCCGGACTGATTATATACCTGATTCACAATGGATGTGATCAGGCTGTCTACTGATTTTGGAAACACCTGAAGGACAGCCGTCATAACGTCTGCCTTCGTAACCGGCGTATACTGTACCAGTGTGATCAACAGTAATATGATCGGAATCAGACTGAGCATGAAGAAATACGCTGCCTGTGCAGCATAGGCACCTACATGATCTTTCCCGACTTGTCCGGTTATTTCCATTACTTTATCATATAGAAACTTAACTTTTTTCATCTTTTTCTCCCAAAATATTCGTCTCTATATTCTACCCGATTTTCTTTCGTTTGTCTATTAGAAATCATTCCGCTTCCAGGTATGTTTTCCTCAACTATTCTTTCATTGATTATACTTATTTTTCAATTGTTGTTCCTGGATAGAACATTTGTAATATTTCCTGATAATTCTTCCCTTTTTTCGCCATTTCATTTGCTCCATTCTGGCTCATACCAATGCCATGACCGTATCCGCCGCCTATGATTTTGAATATATTACCAGCCTTTTTCACTTTAAAAAATGCGCTTGGAAGTAGCGTACCACTTTGGACAACCGTACCATCCTGTTTCTTTATTTCATATCCATTTCCCCCCAGCGCCTTTCGTATCTTATTCTCTGTATCAACTGTAATACTTCCCTTATCACCGACAGCTTTTATCTGCAGCGCGACACCTCCCGGTCCTGTTTTCGTTACTTCTAATGACTGTACCGTCCCGATATTCTTTTTTACATTCTCCGCCAAAAGTGTACTCAATATATCCTGATCTATATCAGTTTCCCACCGGTACCATGGAAGTGATTTTTCATAATCTCCATTCTTATCTTTTACTTCTACCGACTGAAGATATCCATTACTTTCATTTTCACTCGTTCCCCAGGCTTTCATGGTTGTTGTCTTTCCGCAAGATGTTGAATAATAATACGTTGTTACAATATTACCTTTATATTTTAACACCTCGCCGGCAGTTTCCCTTACCGCTTCTGTGGATGCATCCTGCTGTGCCGAATTATTATATACCTGATAATCTGTGCTGTCATTGACATGCGCCTGATATTCCGGATAAGCATAGTCTTCCATCTGGCGTTCCGCGTAATTTCTTGCGCAGACTGCCTGTGCCTTTAAGGCTTCTTTCTGATAGGATGCCGGCATTTCACTGGGAACAACTTTGCATAGATAACTTTCCACCGGAAGTTCATTGATAATTACTATTCCTTCTGATGTTGCATAAAGATCCAGTATTCCGGCATAAGAAGGATTTCCATATCCTCTCCTGATGCTGCTGACAACCATCTCTCCCCCATCTTTTGCTGTTACTCTGATTTTTCCATTCTGAAATCCGAAATCTTCCTTTGTGATCGTTATTTTCTCATTTTCTGCAGTCTCTTCCCTGGTACCAGTTTTTTCTATTATAAGACCTCCCGTTGCACTGACCTTTAATTCTTTATGTACAATCTGTTTATATCCATCGGTCATGAGCAATATCCTGATATTTTTCTGTGCTGCCTCCGTACTCTCTGATTTTTTCTGGTCTTTCTTTTTATCATTTTTCTTTTCAGATACAGATTTCAGTAATTCTTCCCATCTGCTCTGAATAGATATTTCAGAATGCGTTTGCTCTTTTCCCACAGCACTTTCTTCTATGCCTGCTTTCAAGCCTCCGATCACACACAATAACAGTAAAATCCATGCTATATAGATACTGTAATGCTTTTTATTCCGTCTCCGCAATTTTCTTTCCTTTCTTCCCGCCCTTTATACCCGAAAAAAGACAGCCGTAAAAACGACTGTCTTTTATCTTTTGTATATTCCCCAAAATGCCGGTTCCTGTATTCTGACTCCTAGCACCCAGCTAGGTGGGTATCCGCATCTGCTTTTCTGCCTTCCACTGCAAAATCGATGGCCTGACATATTACAGAGATGTAAGACTCCCGTTTAAAGTATTGTAGGTTCAAAACTACAGGAGTGTCGAACATTCCAGGTTTCCACTGCACTTATTATAACCCATTTACATGGATTTTACAACCCTATAACATTATCCGATTTTAATCAGATTCATTAGTGGATCTTATAACTGTGGTCCTGCTGAAACTAAAGCTTTACCTGCTTCATTTCCTTCATATTTAGCAA
>OFPS01000963.1_pt1 | contig 23755 bp, 20 predicted proteins | sample 1542111 | NCBI WGS metagenome assembly OFPS01 (sample SAMN04209233, study PRJEB22552) | human gut metagenome | biome: gut; material: feces | host: Homo sapiens | place: USA: Oklahoma | reverse complement strand
ATGAATTACCAGATGAAACCTTATGGATTTATTTGACGCGCATTGATGATACAAGCCGATCTATCACATTAGGTAGTGATTACCTTTCAGAGGGTGATTTAGTAGAAATAGGAGGCCCATATGTGGTTGGGAATTGAGACAAGCTCACTCGTTTCGAGTGTGGCTTTAATGGATGAACATAACCTTATTGGTGAGTTGACTATCCAAGCTGGATTAACTCATTCTGAGCAACTAATACCTCATATTGATATGTTATTGCGTGCCTCTCAAGTAAAAAAGAATGAGTTAAAAGGTATTATCGTTAGTATCGGGCCTGGTTCTTTCACTGGATTGCGTATTGGCATGGGGACTGCAAAAGCAATGGCTTATGCCTTACAAATTCCATTGTATGGTGTGATGACAATGGACAGCTTAGCTCGTAATGTTTCATATACAAATCGTACAATTTGTACTGTTATTGATGCTCAGAAAAAGCATGTATATGCTGGTTTATATAGATATGAAAATAACAAACTGGTATGTAAAGAGGATCCATTTGTTATTGCTGCTAGTGATTTATTAGATAAATTTAGAGAAACAAAGGAAGAGGTCCTATTCTTAGGGGATGGTATCAAGCGAATTGAAAAGCTTTTAGAGGAAAGGGATACTAATTTGACTGTCCTAGATATTTCACAACGTATTCCGAAGGCAAGCTCCTTACTATTAGCAGGTCGTGAATTGATAGAACGTGAAGAGATATGCGATCCAATGGATATGGTTCCTTACTATATTCGTCGCTCTGAGGCAGAGGTGTTATGGGAGGAGCGACATAAGGATAATCCTGAAATGTTAAACCAAAATCCTACTGTGATAGTGACTGAAGCGGCAGGAGCAGAATAATGGAGATTCGGTTAGCGGCCATCGATGATGCCCAGGTCATTTATGATATAGAACAACAGTCCTTTTCTGTTCCATGGAGTTTAGAATCTGTACTTGCTGAACTTGAAGGGGCAGATAATAAATTATATATGGTTATTTGCGAAGACAATCATATTGTTGGTTATGCTGGTGTTTGGCTCGTATATGATGAAGGACAAATAACAAATATTGCCATTATTCCTTCTGCTCGTGGTAAGGGATATGGCTCAGAACTTACTAAACAATTAATAGATGAATGTTTCAAGAGAGGTATGCACGAAATCTTCTTGGAGGTACGCATATCCAATTTGCCTGCCTTATCAATGTATAGAAATCTTGGGTTTTCTGTTAAAGGGATTCGCAAAGATTATTATTCAGAGCCAAAAGAGGATGCTTATATTATGTCTCTCGTTTCAGAGGAAATAGAATGAGTATATACACATTAGCCTTGGAAAGTAGCTGTGATGAGACATCAGCCTCTGTCTTAAAGGATGGACGCACTGTTTTATCTAATGTTATTTCTAGCCAAGTGCCGATTCATAGAAAATTTGGTGGCGTTGTGCCAGAAATCGCATCACGTCACCATATAGAACAAGTTATACCTGTTATAGATCAAGCGCTACGCGATGCGAATGTAACGTTACAAGATATTGACCACATCGGTGTTACCTATGGTCCTGGTCTCGTAGGGGCATTATTGGTTGGTGTAGCTGCTGCAAAGGGATTATCCTTTGCTACAGGCATTCCTTTGGTACCAGTTCACCATATGGAAGGTCATATTTTTGCTAATTTCTTAGCTAATCCAGAATTAGAACCTCCATTTTTGAGCCTCGTTGTATCTGGTGGTCATACAATGCTAGTTCATGTAAAAGGGTACGAAGAGTTTGATATTCTTGGTCAGACTCGTGATGATGCAGCGGGTGAAGCCTTTGATAAAATTGCTCGTGTTATGGGCTTCCCTTACCCAGGTGGCCCTCATATTGATGCACTTGCCCTTGAAGGTAATCCAGATGCGATTGAATTTCCAAAGGCTTTAAGTGAGCCTGGTAATTTTGAATTTAGTTTTAGTGGTTTAAAGTCTGCTGTATTAAACTATTTAAATAGCAAGCAACAAAAGAATGAACCTATTAACCAAGCTGATGTTGCCGCGTCCTTCCAAAAGGCTATTGTTGATGTATTAGTTGAAAAAACGAAAGATGCAGCTCATACATTAGGTGAAACGCGTATTACCATTGCGGGAGGCGTATCTGCTAATAAAGGCTTACAACAAGCCTTAGAGGTTATGTGTAAGGAAGAAGGCTTTACCTATTACAAGCCTCATAAAATTTTGTCCACCGATAATGCTGCTATGATTGGTTGTCGTGCCTATTATATGGCTCAAGCTGGTAAATTTGGCGATTTAACATTGAATGCAAAGCCAAGTGTTGAAATTGGTCATGTATCTTGGAAAGAGGATTAATTGTGGATATCGGTCAAGATATTTTAAATACAACATCATTAGGCCCATTACAAACCTCATTACTAGAGCATATTAGTAAACTTATATCCTTTGGCGAGTCATTGACCCGTCAAAGGATACAGATTTTTACGCCTCTTCTAGAAAAATCACAAGGTGATATGCAGCAACGTGCAGATATGCTATGCATTGAACGGAGCGAGCAAGGTGTTATTACTCGACAAATAAAAGGAAATAATACGTGGCATTCTATGATGGGAAATGGTCAACCTCTTATTGGGGTAGAGCATGATCAACGACAACATGTTTTTCCTGTTGTCGACAATGGTGGTCGTATTATTGGTGGGATAGCTTTTACAGTATCTCCGTCTATTAAAAAAAATCAATACGAACAAGAATATATCTTATCTGATACGATGCAACGTCTCATGTTAACTGCTACAGATGAGCAAATACAATCGTATGAGCCAATTTCTTATTTCGATGGTTTAATCATCTTCGATGATTCTAATAGAATTCTCTATGGTAATGAGTCGGCTATACAATTAGTAGATTTGCTTGGATTTAATCGACGATTAGTAGGGTCATCAATTTATAGCAGTACCTTAAAAATTTCCGCTATACAACAAGTGTTGGATGATAGAACGATATACACTAGTGAAGAAATCTATCAAGATATGGTAATTCGTCAGCATATGATTCCTATTGCTATGGGACGCAATGAAACACGTTGTTTCCTCGTGCTTCATGATTGTACCCGTGAAAGTAAGCAGCAACAAGAATTGCTAGTAAAGAATTCTATTATCAAAGAGGTTCATCACCGTGTAAAAAACAATTTACAAACCGTAGCGGGATTACTACGGATGGAAGCAAGACGTTCTAGCCTGCCAGAAGTTAAACAAGCCTTACAAGAGGGAATCAATCGTATTGAAAGTATGGCTTTGGTTCACGATATTGTGTCCCATTATGATGAGGATTATATTGGTATCCGATCAATCTATGACGAGTTATGTCGTTTGTTGCGCATGAGTATGATCAGACAAGACCAAGAGGTTACCTTTACCTATAGTGGAGAAGATATATTGATTTCCTCTCATATGGCAAGTTATGTATCCCTCATAACTAATGAATTAATTACTAATAGCCTTGAACATGGTTTAGATGGTAAAGCAGGGGAGATTCGTCTAGTTGTTTCGGAATTAGAGGAATATATTGTATTAGATTTTTCTGATACGGGAAAAGGGTTACCTCAAGATTTCTCTATTAACTCGAATAAGCGTTTAGGATTAACTATCATTAATAATTTAGTTACCCATGAGTTAAAAGGGCGTCTATCTGTTAAAAATACTGATGCCGGTGTTCTAGTGACAATACATATGAAGAAGGAGAAGTAAATGCGCGTTTTAATAGTGGATGATGAATCCCTTATACGTATGGATCTACGCGATATTATTGAATCCTGTGGTCATGAAGTTGTGGCAGAAGGGACTAATGGAGTTGAAGCCATCAAGCTTTGCAAAGAATATAAACCTGATATTGTTCTAATGGATGTAAAAATGCCAGAATTAGATGGAATCGAAGCAGCACGTCAAATTGGCTTTCACCATGAAGCACCTGTAGTTTTATTAACAAGTTATAGTCAACAGGATTTAATAAATAAGGCTAGAGAATCTGGCGTATATGGATATTTAATTAAGCCTGTTCGTGAAGAACAATTGGTTCCAACCTTAGAAATGGCATTAGGGCGTTATCATAGTGATGCTGAGCTACGCGAAAAAATGGCTGAATTAGAACAATCATTAGAGGATCGTAAAATCATTCAAAAAGGAACCGGTATATTGATGGAGCTATACTCTATATCAGAAGAGGAAGCCTATAATCGTATTCGCGCCCTAAGTATGAAGAAACGAGATAGTATTGTTAATATCTGTAAAGCATTAATTAATCAAGTTTCAAAATAGATACAAAGACTAGTATAAGAATCAAAACTTATACTAGTCTTTTGTGTCTAATATCAAATAAAAACTAAAAAGTCAAAAAATCAAAATTTCTGCTTGCATTTATTTTGACATAGGTTATAATAATACATGTGATTAGCACTCGGTAACTTAGAGTGCTAATAAATTGTAAATAATAACTAGTAAATAAGGAGTGACATCATATGTTAAAACCATTAGCTGACCGCGTTCTTATCCGTTTAGAAGCAAAAGAAGAAAAAACTAAAAGTGGTATTTTCCTTCCTGATACAGCAAAAGAAAAACCTCAAGAAGGTGTAGTAGTAGCTGTAGGTGCTGGTAAAGTTTATGACAATGGTCAACGTGTAGCTCCAGAAGTTAAAGTTGGCGATACTGTTATGTTCGCAAAATACGCTGGTAGCGAATTAGAAATCGATGGCGCTACTCATTTGATCATTAGCGAACGCGATATCTTAGCAGTACTATAATAGCTAATTTATAGCTGTATAGAGCTAAACATACTATTGATACATTCTATATTGCCTACGGGCATATACATTCCCTTACATTAGATACTGTTATTATCTAGGAGGTAATACATATGGCAAAAGAAATCTTGTTTAATGAAGAAGCTCGTCGCGCTTTAGGTCGTGGCGTTGATCAATTGGCAAACGCTGTAAAAGTTACATTAGGACCAAAAGGTCGTAATGTTGTATTGGATAAAAAATTCGGTTCCCCAACAATCACAAATGATGGTGTAACTATTGCTCGTGATATCGAACTTCCAGATCCATTTGAAAACATGGGCGCTCAATTAGTTAAAGAAGTTGCTACTAAAACTAATGACGTAGCAGGTGATGGTACTACTACTGCAACAGTATTGGCACAAGCTATGATCCAAGAAGGTATGCGCAACGTAGCAGCTGGTGCTAACCCAATGATCTTGAAAAAAGGTATTGAAACAGCAGTTAAAACTTTGGTTGAAGAAATTAAAAAACGTTCCATTAAAGTTTCTGGTAAAGCTGAAATCGCTCAAGTTGCAAGTGTATCCGCAGCGGACGAAGAAATCGGTGGCTTAATTGCTGAAGCTATGGAAAAAGTAGGTAACGACGGCGTTATCACTGTAGAAGAATCCAAAGGCTTGCAAACTGCATTAAACGTAGTAGAAGGTATGCAATTTGACCGTGGTTACATTTCCCCATACATGGTAACTGATCCTGACCGTATGGAAGCTGTAATGGATAATCCATACATCTTGATTACTGACCGTAAAATCAGTGCTATCGCTGATATGTTGCCAACACTTGAAAAAGTGGTAAAAGTAGGTAAAGAACTTCTTATCATCGCTGAAGATGTAGAAGGTGAAGCATTGGCTACATTGGTAGTAAACCGCTTGCGTGGTACTTTTAAAGCCGTAGCAGTAAAAGCTCCTGGCTTCGGTGACCGTCGTAAAGCTATGCTTGAAGATATCGCTATTTTGACTGGTGGTACTGTAATTACTGAAGATATGGGCCGTAAACTTGATTCTGTAGAACTTACTGATCTTGGTACAGCTCGTCAAGTTCGCATCACTAAAGATGAAACTACAATCATCGATGGTGTAGGCGATAAAGACGTAATCGCTAAACGTGTAAGCCAAATCCGTGCACAAGTAGAAGAAACAACTTCCGAATTCGACCGTGAAAAATTACAAGAACGTCTTGCAAAATTATCCGGTGGTGTTGCAGTTATCGAAGTAGGTGCTGCTACAGAAGTTGAAATGAAAGATAAAAAACTTCGTATCGAAGACGCATTGAACGCAACTCGTGCAGCTGTTGAAGAAGGTATCGTAGCTGGTGGTGGTACTACATTCATCGATATCATCCCTGCATTGAACACATTGGAAGAAACTGGTGACGTTCAAACTGGTATTAACCTTGTTAAACGTGCAGTAGAAGAACCTCTTCGTCAAATCGCTTACAATGCTGGTCTTGAAGGTTCCGTTGTAGTAGAAAAAGTTAAAAATACAGAAGCTGGTGTTGGTTTCAACGCATTGACTGAAGAATATATCGACATGGTTAAAGCTGGTATCGTGGATCCTGCTAAAGTAACACGTTCTGCTCTTCAAAATGCTGCATCCATTGCATCTCTTGTATTGACTACTGAAACAATCGTAGCTGATAAAGTAGAAGAAAATGCTGCAGCACCTGCAATGCCTCCAATGGGTGGCATGGGCGGTATGATGTAATCAACTGCTTAGCGCATAATCTATAAAATTTAGAATAATCCTAATGAATTAGGAACTATATGTTCACTTTTTCATTAGGATTATTTTGTATTTATCTAAATTAGCAATGGTATTTTACAATACATATGATATAAACAGTACAAATAGTATAAATCATATAAATAGCAGACGATTTTTCTTTATACTTATGATTTGAATTAGACTAACATATGAGGTTTATCAAATCGATAAAATTGATTTTGTATACCACATATGTTATAATTCTATAGAATTTAATATTGAGTCTAGTTTGACATGGTAGTTTTTCTCCTCTATAATAACGATATCGAATTATTTCGATTTTTGTTTTGATTTGAAAGAAGGATTACTATGTTAAGCTTTATTTTTAAAAGTAAACCTAATTATATTAATTTTGGCCTCTTAGTTTACCGTTTGGCACTTGGTATTTCCATGTTTTATCATGGTTATCTAAAATGGTTAAGTGGCCCTGAAGGCCTTTATAAAGTTGGATCTATGTTGGCTCCATTAGGCGTACCTGGTGGGTATGAAATATTAGGTACTATGGCATCTTGTGCTGAGATGATTGGTGGTATTCTTATTGTTTTAGGTCTATTCACTAGAATTGGATCTCTTATGCTCATCGGTACATTAGCTATGGCAACAACATTGAGTATTAATGGTAGTTTCTTTAGTTGGGATTACCCATCTCAAATGGGCTTCGGTGCTCTTATGTTGTTCTTCGCTGGCGCAGGTCGCTATAGCCTTGATAAAGCTTTATTTAAATAATAATTAGGATAATAGACTCATCGTTTGATGGGTCTTTTATTTGTATAGCGAGGTTATTATGAATACAAAAACAGTTCCGTTTACAGCCGAACAATTGGAAAATATTATTGCCCAATACCCAACACCATTTCATATTTATGATGAAGAAGGTATCATTGAAAATATGAAAGCATTCATCAATGCATTTTCTTGGAATAAAGGGTTCAAACAATATTTTGCTGTAAAAGCAACTCCTAATCCATATATTATGCGTGTATTACAAAAGCTTGGTGTAGGTGCCGATTGTTCTTCCTTAGCAGAGTTAATGCTATGTGAAAAAGTGGGCATTACAGGTCATGATATTATGTTCACATCTAATGACACACCATATGTGGAATATAAAAAAGCACTTGAATTAGGTGCTATCATCAATCTTGATGATATTACTCATATTGAATATTTGGAAAAAAATCATGGTTCTTTGCCTGATACATTCTGCGTACGTTATAACCCAGGCTCCTTAAAAGAAGGCGGCAATACAATTATCGGCCTTCCTGAAGAAGCTAAATATGGTATGACACGTGAACAGATTCTTGCAGCTTATAAACAATTGCAAGCTAAAGGTGTAAAACACTTTGGTATCCATACAATGGTTGTATCTAACGAGCTTGATATTGATGGCTTAGTTGGCACTGCTGAACTTTGCTTCAATCTAGCAGTAGATATTAAAAATGAACTAGGCATCAATGTTGAGTTTATCGATCTTGGCGGTGGTGTAGGTGTTGCTTATAAACCAGAACAAACACCAGTAGATTTCAATGCACTTAGTAAAGGTGTAGAAGAGGCCTATAATAGAATTCTAGTAGCTAATGGCCTTGGTGATGTAGCATTGGCTTATGAATGTGGCCGTATGGTTACAGGTCCATTTGGTTACTTAGTTTCTACAGCAATTCACAAAAAGGATATTTATCGTCACTACATCGGTTTAGATTCCTGTATGGCAAACCTTATGCGTCCAGCTTTATATGGTTCTTACCACCATATTACTGTAATGGGTAAAGAAAATGCACCTAAGGACCGCGTGTACGATGTAACTGGTTCTTTATGTGAAAACAATGATAAATTTGCTATTCAACGTGAGTTGCCAAAAATCGATATTGGCGATCGTATCATCATTCATGATGCTGGTGCGCATGGTCACTCCATGGGCTTCAACTATAATGGTAAATTGCGCTCTGCTGAGTTGTTATTACATAAAGATGGTTCTGTTACACAAATTCGTCGTGCTGAAACATATGATGATTTGTTTGGCACCCTCGATTTCTCTAGCCTATAATTTAATATTGAGAATCGAATAGGATGAGAATGAATATTAATAAAAACCTATCAATATATGTAATATATGATATTCTTTTAATTCCTGTATATTTTAGTAGGAATATCTTGCTATCATTTAGATAAGAATGTATAATGATTATAGATTGTTATGCACATACTTGCTAAGTTGGCGAGAATTACGGCGGTATTCACGTTAGTGCGTACCGCCTTTTTATATGTGTCAATATATACGTTTTACATATAATGCTTGTATGTTTCTTATTAATACATACATTATGAGAAGGAGTGAACATTTTGGCTGAATTACTTCAGATAAAAGATTTAAAGGTATCCGTTGAAGGTAAACAAATCTTAAAAGGTATCAACTTAACAATTAATAAAGGTGAAATCCATGTTGTAATGGGTACAAATGGTGCAGGTAAATCTACACTTGCCAATGCTATTATGGGTAACACTACATATACTGTAGATAGCGGCTCTATTATTTTTGATGGTAAAGATATTACGGAAGATGCAGTAAATGATCGTGCGAAAGCAGGTATCTTTATGTCCTTCCAAAATCCAATTTCTATTCCTGGCATTACAGTAGAAAACTTCATCCGTACTGCAAAATCTACAATTACTGGTGAAAATGTACGTGCTTTATCTTTCAAAAAAGAATTGAAAGAAAAAATGGATGAATTATCCTTCGATGTATCTTATGCACAACGTTATGTAAATGAAGGCTTCTCCGGTGGTGAACGCAAGAAAAATGAAATTCTTCAAATGTCCATTTTAAATCCTAAATTGGCTATTCTTGATGAAACAGACTCCGGCCTTGACGTAGATGCGGTTCGTATCGTATCTGAAGGTGTACAACGTTTCCACAACGAAGAAAATGCTGTATTGATCATCACTCACCATAACCAAATCTTGCAAAAATTAAAACCTGATTTCGTTCATGTATTGATCAATGGTAAGATCGTTAAAACTGGTGATGCTTCTCTTGTACGTGAAATCGAAGAAAAAGGTTACGACGCATACAAAGCATTAGCATAGGAGGCACAATGGAAGATAGAAAGAAAACCCAAGTCGCGGATATGGACCGTGGTGTCTACGATATTAAGAATGACTTTGAATATTCTTATATTTCTGATGCTGGTTTAACAGAAGATATTATCCGTGAAATTTGGTCTAATAAAAATGAACCTGAATGGATGCTTGACTTCCGTTTGAAATCTTTAGAAATCTACAATCGCATGGGTATTCCAAATTGGATTCCTGATATTTCTGGCTTAGATATGGCAAATATCCATACTTATGTTAAGCCAAAAGTAGATATGAAAGAAAACTGGGACGAAGTTCCAGAAGAAATTAAAAGTACTTTTGACCGCTTAGGTATTCCAGAAGCGGAAAAAACATCTCTTGCAGGTGTTGGTGCTCAATATGACTCTGAAGTTGTATACCACAGTATCCAAGAAGACCTTGTTAAACAAGGCGTTATCTATACTGATATCGAAACTGCACTTCATGAGCATGAAGAAATCGTAAAAAAATACTGGATGACATTGATTCCACCTACAGACCATAAATGGGCGGCTCTTCATGGTGCAGTTTGGTCTGGTGGTTCCTTCGTATACGTTCCAGCAGGCGTACAAGTAGAGATTCCATTGCAATCCTATTTCCGCTTGAATGCACCAGGTGCTGGTCAGTTTGAACATACTATGATCATCGTAGAAGAAGGGGCTAAATTGCACTTCATCGAAGGTTGTTCTGCTCCTAAATACGACGTATCTAACCTTCATGCCGGTGCCGTTGAATTGTTTGTAAAGGATAATGCTACATTGCGTTATTCTACAATTGAAAACTGGTCCAAAAACATGTACAACCTTAACACAAAACGTTGTGTAGTTGGTAAAGGTGGTACTATTGAGTGGGTATCTGGCTCCTTTGGTTCCAAAGTTTCTTGCTTGTATCCAATGAGTATTCTTAACGGTGAAGGTGCACATGCTGAATTCACAGGTGTAACATTTGCTGGCGAAGGACAATTCCTTGATACTGGTTGTAAGGTAGTTCATAATGCTCCTTACACAACTAGTAATGTAAACTCTAAATCTATTTCCAAATCCGGTGGTGCTGCTATTTACCGTGGACTTTTGAAAATTGGCCCTAAAGCAGAACATTCCAAAGCGACTGTATCTTGTGAATCCTTGATGCTTGATGCAGAGTCTCAATCTGATACAATTCCAGCGATTATCGTAGAAAACGATAATGTGGATCTAGGTCATGAAGCTAAAATCGGTCGTATTTCCGACGAAGCGATTTTCTATCTCATGACACGTGGTATTAGCGAAGAAGAAGCTCGTGCAATGCTCGTTCGTGGTTTCGTTGAGCCAATCTCCAAAGAATTACCACTTGAGTATGCTGTAGAAATGAACAATCTAATCAATCTTGAATTAGAAGGTTCTATCGGTTAAGGAGGAATTATGAGCGAATTACTATTTAATGAACTCCCTAGACCGACATTCAGATGGTTGCGTGTTAACCATACTGTAAGCTCTCTAGCTGGAGAAGATACATCCGTACAATCCGTCGCTGTAGAAGCGAATCAAAATATACTTTCACCATTGCCTACAGGGACAGCACTGTTAAATGCTAAATATGAAGGTGCTAATAAGGATGCTGTTCAAGCATTGGTGGATAATGCAGAAGGTTATGCTATCAATGTTCCTGCTAAGGAAAAGGAAGTTGTAGGCATCCGCATTGATGCTAATGCACGTGTAGCTAACCGTTTCCAATTCATCGTTGGTGAAGGGGCAGAACTAGAGGTACAATTCTATGTAACTGGCACTGGTGAAGCTTTAACAAATGTTAGCTATCTAAATGAATACGATGTAAAAGAAGGCGGTAAAGTTGTAGTGAAAAAGGTAAATCTTTTACCTGAACATGTACAACATATCGAACATCGTTATACAAAATTGGAAGATAAAGCAGATGTAGAATACATTAACATTGAACTTGGTGGTAGCGAAAATATTTTGAACTACTATCATGATTTAGTAGGTCAAGAATCTCGTATGGTTCATGATATTGCTTATCTTGGTAACGAAGAACAAAAATTTGATATCTCCATGATTATGAGTCATGGTGGTAAAAAATCCTTCAGTGATATTCATACATTAGGTGCTCTTAGTGGCAATTCTAAAAAATCTTTCCGTGGTACTCTTGATTTCCTTCATGGTGCAACAGCTTCTGAAGGTGCGGAAGAAGATACTTGCTTATTGTTAGATCCAACTGTAAAATCTGTTTCTTTACCTCTATTATTGTGTAAAGAAGATAATGTAGTGGGTAATCATGCAGCGAGTGCAGGCCAAATTGATCATAATAAATTGTTCTATATCATGAGCCGTGGCTTTAGTGAAGTAGAAGCAAAACATATCATTGTAGAATCTATGATTCGACCTATTATTGATCGCATTGGTGATGAAACGATTGAAGAAGCAGCGTTAGCAGCTGTACGTAATAAAATTTAAAGAGGCGTTTTTATGAGACCAATTGCAGAAGCATACAAAGACTTTCCTATACTACATAAAGAGCATAATGGGCACCGCGTTATCTATTTAGATAGCGGTGCTACTGCACAAATTCCACAATCCGTAATTGATCGTGTTGTGGAACATATGACACAACGTAATGGTAATCCACATCGTGGCTCTCATATTTTAGCTATTGAAGCATCTGAAGATTATGAAAATGCACGTGATCGCGTAGTTGAATTTATCAATGCACGTGAACGTGAAGAAGTTGTATTTACACGTAATAGTACAGAATCTATGAACTTGATTGCTCATAGCTATGGTCTTCATAATGTGAAGAAAGATGACAAGATTGTCATTACTGTTGCGGAACATCATGCCAATCTTGTAACATGGCAATATGTAGCAGAACAAACCGGGGCAACCTTAGAATATATGTACCTTGATGAACATGGGCATTTAAAAGATGGTGAAATCAATAAAATTGATGAGAACACTAAAATTGTTGCCTTTGCTCATGTTAGTAATGTGCTTGGTATGGAATTCCCTGTAAAGGAATTAACTGAAAAAGCGCATTCCGTAGGTGCTGTAGTAGTTCTCGATGGTGCTCAATCTACACCTCATAAAAAAATTGATGTTCAAGAATTAGATTGTGATTTCTTCGTATTCTCTGGTCATAAAATGTGTGCATCTCAAGGTATTGGTGTACTTTATGGTAAACGTGAGTTATTAGAAGCGATGCCACCTTTCCTATTGGGTGGGGACATGATTGAATATGTAAAAGAACAAACTGCTACATTCAATGAGCTTCCATATAAGTTTGAAGCAGGTACACCAAATGCTGATGGCGCCGTTTCCTTACATGCGGCAATTGATTATTTAGAATCCTTTGGCATGGATGCTATTGAAGCTTATGAAGAGGAACTAGTAGCATATATTCTTCCTAAAATTGTTGCATTACCACATGTTCATGTGATTGGTTCTCAAAATCCTAAGGAAAAACATGGTGTAATTGCATTCACTGTAGATGATGTACATCCTCATGATGTAGCTACGATTTTGGACTCTAAAGGTATTTGTGTTCGTTCTGGACACCATTGTGCACAACCATTAGGTGCATTCTACAATGTATCTGCATCTACTCGTCTAAGCATGTACTTATATACTCGTAAGGAAGATTTAGATGCATTCTTAGAAGTATTGAAGACAGTTCGTTCAGTAATGGGTTTTAAAGATTAGGAGATTTACCATCAATGGAAATGGATCAATTATATACAGAACTTATTTTGGAACATAACCAAGATAAGCGTAATAAACATGAGTTAGCTCATTTTACAAATTCTGAACATGGCCATAACCCTAGTTGTGGTGATGATCTAACATTACAACTCAACGTAGAAGATGGCATTATCAAAGATGCTGCTTATACCGGCTCTGGCTGCGCTATCAGTCAAGCGTCTGCATCTATGATGATTGATATTATTAAGGGGAAATCTGTTGAGGAAGCTCTTCGTTTGGTAGAAATTTTCTTAGGTATGATCAAAAAAGAAATTACCGATGAAAATGAGTTAGAAGAATTAGAAGATGCTATGGCATTGCAAAATATTTCTAACATGCCAGCGCGTGTTAAGTGTGCGGTTCTTGCATGGCATACATTAAAAGAGGCTTTAAAGAAATAATATGAAGAAAACAATATTATTTGATTTAGATGGAACTTTAACAGATTCTCAAGAAGGTATTCTTAAAAGTATTAAATTTGCATTGGAACATTTTGGCTATGATGTTCCTGATGAAGAAACATTGCAATTATTTTTAGGACCACCATTGGTAGATGCTTTTCAAGAGCATTGTGGCATGACCTTTGACCAAGCGGAAGAAACGTACTTTAAATTCCGCGAACGATATGGTACAATCGGTAAATTTGAAAATCAAGTGTATCCGAATATTGTAGACTTGTTGGCTAAATGCAAAACAGAACAATATACTATTGCCGTTGCTACAGCAAAGCCTGAGCATTATGCTAAGGATATTTTAGATCACTTTGAATTAACACCTTACTTTGATGTAATTGTAGGTGCTAATTATGAAAGTGGTTTATTGCATAAGAAAGAGATTCTTGAAAAAGCTCTTAAACTTTGTGGCAATCCTTTAACTGATGAAAATGGTCGTCGTTTGGCCTTTATGGTAGGCGATCGTAAGTATGATGTAGAGGCGGCTAACGAACTTGGTTGTATTTCTATCGGTGTTACTTATGGTTATGGTACAGAAGCTGAACTAAAAGAAGCCGATGCAGAGTACATCTGTGATGATGTTGATGAAATTGCTGATGTTCTCGATCTTGAAGAAATGATGGTTCGTAGATAAGCTCTTATAAATAAAATATTAACCTTAAAAAGGCTAGAGGAATTTCCTCTAGCCTTTTTGTATCTATCTAATAAAAGGACTAACCAATAAGGTTAGTCCTTTGTATTATTTTTTTAGACCGCTTTTTTTAGCTAATGTTTTGATAACCTTAGCACTTTGTTTTTTCAATTTGCCGCCTGTTTGTTTGAGTTGAATACGTGTACGAGAAACACGACCAAGTGTAGTAATCTTTGTTTTGCGACGTGGCTTCATATCGCGCTCGTTACCAAAGTCGCCACGTTGTACACTTGTTGCTTTTACCTTTTCTGCTCTGAAAGATTTACGCAACGCTTTCATAATTAATGTGAGCGGTAAGGATTGCTCAAAAGAATACAAATCAACAGCCACATAGCCTAGAGCAGGATACGTGTGCAATGTAAAGTGAAAGCCTGGTGCAACAGATAGGAGGGCGATCTCCTCGTCCATAACTTGACAACTGATTTCATCAACATCAAGGTCAGCTAAATCAAATGCGGTTGCTACACTTTCTTGTACAGCTGTAGCGGATGAGATTGCATCTTCATCGCAGGAATATAAATCAATTAACAGTTCTTGTCCTAATGCTTCTGCCATAACAACACCTTCTTTCATAAAAATATATCTCATTTATTATACCTATAATTTAAGATTAAGTCCAATCATAGGGGGATGTATTAAAAGGTCAAATGTATAGTATAGAGATTTGACCTTTATATTGACTAAAGTCAAAAAGTCAAATATAATAGATATATGTAAAAAGCAAATAGTCAAAATATATATTAAATAAAATGTTAAAGAGGTGTTTTTTATGAGTATGATAGCTGATAAAATAGAAAAGTTTATATTGGATCGTATGCGTGAAGAACAAGAGAAATTAATTTTAAAGCGTAACGAATTAGCTGATGAGTTAGATTGTGCACCTTCGCAAATTAGTTATGTTCTAAGTACGCGATTTTCCAATGAGCGTGGGTTTGATGTTGAATCAAGACGTGGCCTAGGTGGATATATTCGAATCACAAAATTAAATCCAGAAAGTTCTGATTCTCTACCAGCTGTAACAACCTATCGTATTTATGAAGGTCAAAATACAGTGGATCGTTTAATTGATATAAAAGATGTAGACCAATCATTATTTCAATTACTACAAGCAGAAAAAATTACTCGTCGTGAGGCTCAATTAATGCATAATTCTTTTGCTACATTGATTGAAAATACGGATATTGAACATCGAAATAATGCAATCCGTGAGCTATACGCAACAATGGTGGATACACTACGGAAGGAGTGATGATCAGTGATATGTGATCATTGCCATAAAAATGAAGCTACTATCCATATGACAAATATTGTAAATAATCAGAAAACGGAACAACATTTGTGCAATACTTGTGCTACAGCACTACAACAAGAGGGAAAATTATCTCCCTATAGTTCCTTTATGAATGATATGTGGGATGATAGCTTTTTTACCAATGATTTCTTTAAAAATATGGTCTATCCTGATAATTTATTAAGATCTCATCAATCTAAACGGTGTCCTCAATGTGGTATTACCTATGATGAGTTTAATCGGGTAGGCAAGTTTGGTTGTGATACATGCTATGAAACCTTTGCTAGTGAAATAAAACCGTTATTACAACGTTTGCAAGGTAGTTCTGAATATGAAGGGTCAGTTCCTAGTCATGGTAATAATGTGTTTAAAGCTAAGTATGAAGTTAAACAATTGCGTAATCAATTAGAGATGGCAATTCAAGCAGAGAAATTTGAAGATGCAGCTATCTTAAGAGATAAAATAAAAGAATTAGAAGCCATTATTGGTGGCAATAAAGAATAGGAGGTTCTTATTATGTTAGATACTATATTAGACTCTCCTTTAAGTTCATGGCTACAACTCGATACGGACGCAACGGATCATATTGTGATTTCTAGTCGGATTCGATTAGCAAGAAACTTTGATGGTGTGCTTTTTACAAATCGAAATGATATGTTGTCATTAGAAAAAGTAAATTCTTTTTCTAGAAGTTTGCTTAAACCCCTAAAAGACGTAGATGGACATCAATATTCCAATATTAACCTCGAGCAATTAAGTGAACGTGATCGGGCTATATTAGTGGAAAAACATTTGATGAGCCCTGCTTTAGAGGAAAAGCTACCGTACCGCAACTTAGTGGTTTCTGACGATGCATCAATTGTGATTATGGTAAATGAAGAAGATCATTTGCGAATTCAATCTATGGTTTCTGGATTGAGATTAGAAGTAGCTTATGAACGTGTATTAAAAATCGACAAGGCTATTGAAGCAAAATATCCATATGCCTTTGATGAACGATTTGGTTATTTAACGGCTTGTCCAACTAATGTCGGTACAGGTTTACGAGCATCTGTAATGTTACATTTACCAGCCTTGACTATATCTGGAAAAATTACACGCCTCATTCGTAGTATCATTCAGTTGGGCTATTCTGTGCGTGGATTATATGGTGAAGGTTCAGAAGCATTAGGAAATATATATCAAATTTCTAACCAACGTACAATGGGTACTAGTGAAAAAGATACAATAGAACAATTAACAAAGATTGTAGAAGGGATTATTGCAGAAGAGCGAAAATCTCGTCAGTTATTATTACATAATGATAAAGAAGGCTTAGAAGATGTGTTATGGCGCTCCTATGGGGTTCTACAGAATGCACGCCGTGTAAATGGTAAAGAGGCCTTAACAAAGCTTAGTGATATCCAGTTAGGCGTTGACTTAAATATTTTACCTCAATGGGGTAAGGATTCCTTTAATGAGCTGATTGCTATAACTAGACCTAATTTCCTTTCAAAGTATGCAGGAAATGATAATCTAACAGATATCGAGCGTGATAGCTATCGGGCAAAGGTAATCCGTCAAAAGCTTTCACATTAATAGCTATTCCAATGGTATAGCCTACCATTGTTTACATATATTTGAAGAGAAATAATTACAATTTACATAGATAGATGAGGTGATAGTATGATGCAACGATTTACAGATGATGCACAGCGTGTTCTTTCCTTTGCTCAAGAAGCAGCATTGGAGTTGGGACATGACTATGTAGGCACTGAACATGTACTCATCGGCCTGACAAAGGTTAAAAATGGTGTTGCTGCTAAGGCCTTAGAAGAGCTTGGTATTGTTACAGAAGATATTTTTGAAGCTGTAGAAGATCAAGTGGGCCGCGGTAATAAAAAAGCAACATCTATATATATGACGCCACGTGTTAAGCATGTACTTGAGTTGGCTGTTCAAGTAGCTAATCGCATGAATCATAATTACGTTGGTACTGAGCATATTCTACTTGGTTTACTCAGCGACGGCGGTGGTGTAGCAGTTGGAATTTTACGGGCTATGAATATTCGTACTGACGATATAGTAGAAGCGATTCGTCATATTCTTGGCTCTAGTACTAATGGTAATGATGGTAGACAAGAAGGAGCAAATAACAATGGCGATTTAGGTGACTTAACTGATTTTGCTACAGATTTAAATGAGTCTGCGAAACAAAGTAAAATTGATCCTGTTATTGGTCGCGATACTGAAATTCAACGAGTTATTCAAATTCTTAGCCGTAGAACTAAAAATAATCCAGTTCTCATTGGTGAACCTGGTGTAGGTAAAACAGCCATTGCGGAAGGTTTGGCTCAACGTATTGTTACCGGTAATGTGCCAGAAATTTTGCGTAATAAACGCATTATTTCCCTTAGCATTAGCTCTATGTTAGCTGGTGCAAAATACCGTGGCGAATTTGAAGAGCGTTTAAAAAAAGCGATTGATGAAGTTCAACAACATAAGGATATGATTATCTTCATTGATGAAATTCACACATTAGTTGGAGCAGGTGCCACTGAAGGCGCTATGGATGCGGCAAATATCTTGAAACCAGCTTTGGCACGCGGTGAATTCCAAGTTATTGGCGCTACGACACTTGATGAATATAAAAAGCATATTGAAAAAGATGCTGCCTTAGAGCGTCGTTTCCAACCTGTTCAAGTAGGGGAACCTAATGAAGAGGATGCTCTTGAAATCTTGAGAGGCTTACGAGATCGTTATGAGGCCTTCCATAAGGCTAAAATTACAGATGAAGCATTAAAAGCTGCTGTTACTTTATCTAGTAGATATATTACAGATCGATTTTTGCCGGATAAAGCTATCGATGTGGTTGATGAGGCTGCATCTAAGGTTCGTATGAAGGTATTTTCGGCGGCACCAGATGTTAAAGCTTTAGAAGACAGACTCAATACGGTTAAGAAGGAAAAAGAAGCGGCTGTCACATCACAAGATTTTGAAAAGGCAGCTAAACTTCGTGATGAAGAGCAAGCTCTAGTTAAAGAAATTGATGATAAAAAAACTGTAGCTAAAGAAGAAAGTGATAAAAAATTAATAGTTACAGAGGAAGATATCGCTGCAGTAGTAGCTCAGTGGACTGGTATTCCTGTAACTAAAATAGCAGAGGAAGAATCAGAAACATTGCTTCATTTAGAAGATGAGTTACATAAACGCGTCATCGGTCAAGATGATGCTGTTACAGCTGTAGCAAAAGCTGTGCGCCGTGCAAGGGCTGGATTAAAGGATCCAAAACGTCCAATAGGTTCCTTCTTGTTCCTTGGACCAACAGGAGTTGGTAAAACTGAGCTAGCAAGAGCGCTTGCATCCTCCTTGTTCGGCGATGAATCTGCTATGATTCGACTTGATATGTCTGAATATATGGAAAAACATACTGTTTCTCGTTTAGTTGGAGCACCTCCAGGATATGTAGGCTATGAAGAGGGAGGCCAATTGACTGATGCAGTTCGACGTAAACCATATAGTGTTATTTTACTCGATGAAGTAGAAAAGGCTCATGCAGATTTCTTTAATATCCTATTACAAGTTCTTGATGATGGCCGTCTTACAGATAGTCAAGGGAGAACCGTAGACTTTAGAAATACGGTTATCATCATGACTAGTAATTTAGGGGCAAAAGCATTACATAAGAACTCTACAGAATTAGGTTTCTTGGCACCAAAAAAAGCAGAATCTCATTCTAATGATTCTAAAAAAATAGATTTTAAAGAGGCTAAGAAATCTGTTCTGGATGCAGTAAAACGTCACTTCAGACCAGAGTTTTTAAATCGCATTGATGAGATGATTGTATTCCATCCATTAACTGAAGAGGACTTAACAAAAATTGTAACAATTTTGATGAGTGATGTAATAAAACGTCTTGGAGAACGTGATTTACATTTAGAAATTACACCTGAGGCTATGAAATTGCTCGTTAAAGAAGGTTCCGATTTTACTATGGGTGCTCGGCCTTTAAAACGCGCTATTCAACGCTTAATTGAGGACCCTGTATCCGATCTTATTTTGAAAGGAGAGGCGATAGCAGGAAAAACTATTAAAGCTAATGCAAAGGATAATGATATTGTTGTAACGATTTAATATAAATACAAAATTAATAGTTAATGACTACCTTTCATATAAATTATATGGCTTAAATGGTATACTATAGAATAATGATAGTAACCATGTAGTAAAATTATGCATAAAAGGTCATGAATGGTTATCATTCATGGCCTTTTTTATCTTTTATAAAAGTTTTGAGGTATTATGGCAAAAGCAAAATCAGTATTCTTCTGTCAAAATTGTGGAGCGGAGTCTTCTAAGTGGATGGGGCGTTGTCCACAATGTGGTGAATGGAATACATTAGTTGAAGAGATTATTAAAGAAACTAAACATAGCCGCACACCTTCACGAGGTGTGGGAAATCAAACAACAAAACCAACAGCTTTACCAGATATTGAAATTTCATCTATCGCTCGTGTCTCTACAACCTTTGGTGAAATCGACCGCGTATTAGGTGGTGGGATTGTTCCTGGGGCCCTTATGCTCTTAGGTGGTGATCCTGGTATAGGCAAGTCTACACTACTTCTTCAAGTATCTCAAAAGGTGGCTGATACGGTAGGTACTGTACTATATGCATCTGGAGAAGAGTCTCAATTACAGCTTAAGCTTCGGGCAGAACGACTTCATATCAATAGTGAGCGACTACAAGTTATTGCTGATACAGATTTAGATCATATCTTAGAGCAAGCTGATGCAATGACGCCTTCTTTGTTAGTTATCGACTCTATTCAAACTATGTATACTGGAGATATCGATGCTGCTCCAGGTAGTGTTAGCCAAGTGCGAGAATGTACATCGCGCCTCCTTCGCTTCTGTAAAGAACGAAATATTCCAACGGTAATCATTGGACATGTTACTAAGGAAGGCAATATTGCGGGGCCTCGTATGTTAGAACATATGGTGGATGTAGTGCTTTACTTTGAAGGCGAACGGTCTTACCAATTCCGTATTTTGCGCTCAATTAAGAATCGTTTTGGATCTACATCTGAAACAGGTATTTTTGCCATGGTTGAGGAAGGGTTACAAGAGTTATCTAATCCATCAGCTTCCTTATTGGCAGAACGATCTGATGAGGAAAGCGGCAGCGCCGTTATGATTTATCTTGAAGGGGTTCGTCCTATCCTTGTAGAGGTACAAAGCCTTGTTGTTACGACTGCTTTTGGTATGCCTAGAAGAACTGCAATCGGTTATGACCTTAATCGTTTAATTGTACTTTTGGCAGTATTAGAAAAACGTTGTGGTTTCACGTTAGGTAATAAGGACGTGTACGTTAACGTTATTGGTGGTCTCAAGGTAAATGAACCAGCTTGTGACTTGTCTATGGCTGTTGCTATCGTATCTAATTTAAAAAATCGTATTGTTCCTACCGATATGGTCATTTTAGGTGAAGTAGGGCTCACTGGTAATGTTCGTAGCATTCCACGTATTGAACAGCGTATCAATGAAGCTAAGAAATTAGGTTTTAAAAAGTTTATTATCCCTGAAGGCAATTATAAGCAAATCAAGGATAATGATAGTTCTATCAAGATTAGAGGCGTTAAATCCATTCAAGAGGCAATGCAGTTGGTATTTTCTTAATTAGGAGGTGATGTAATGATTTATCGCATATTGCGCTATGTAATAGCCATTCTTGTGGGCACAGCGGCCTATGTTGGAATGGATAGCTTAGCACCTATTATCGACCCATATTTGGTCTCTCAATTTGAGTCCTTTGGGGATATGTCATTGACCATTGCACGTATTTCAGTATTAATTTTTGGTACTTTATTAGGCGTTATTATTGGGTATTTAATTTCTTCATTTATTTTAAAGCAAGGCTTAGTCATTGCTAAACGTTTAGAACGTATTCTTACTCATATTCCAAATCAAGAATTGATTGCAGGCACCATCGGTTTATTATTCGGTCTTATTATTGCAAATTTAATTGGTGTTGCATTCCATCAAGTACCTATTATAGGACCTTATATTCCTATTATATTGAGTGCTATCTTTGGATATAGTGGCCTTAAAATTATGGCTCGTAAAGGCCCTGAAATATACTATAACTATGTACAACAATGGGGTGGAGAAGGCACTAAAAAAACAAGTCGTTTTAAAATGTTCTCTACTCATAAATCTGATAAAACTACGAGCTCACCAAAACTACTAGATACATCTGTTATTATTGATGGACGTATTAAGGAACTATGTAATACAGGATTTATTGAAGGCCCTCTAATGGTTCCCCTTTTTGTATTGAATGAGTTACAAATTATTTCTGACTCTGCTGATGCTACAAAACGAAATCGCGGTCGTCGTGGCCTCGATATTTTGAAAGAGATGCAAGATGCTAACAAGGTAGCCATTGAAGTGGTAGAAGATGATTATGATGATCTTACAGAAGTAGATTCTAAATTAATGCGTCTTGCTTTGGATAAGCAGTGGAAGTTGATGACTAATGACTTCAACTTAAATAAGGTGGCTCGAGTGCAAGGCATTGAGGTGCTTAATCTGAATGAACTCGCCAATGTACTGAAACCAGCCCTCATTGCAGGCGAATGGATTCGCGTGCAAATTATGAAAGAAGGTAAGGAAGTACACCAAGGTGTTGCTTATCTCGATGATGGTACCATGATTGTTGTTGAAGATGGTAAACCTTATGTGGGTCAAACTGTAGAGGTAATGGTTACATCCATATTACAAACTAGTGCTGGTCGCATGATCTTTGCTCGTGTAGATGGAGGACAAAATGGACAAGGTAATTAGTTGTATTGTTCTCGCCGCAGGTGCAGGGCGTCGCATGGGGTACAAAGAAAATAAGATATTTATCCCTTTAGGTCGATTCTCTATTATTCAGCGTACATTGCAAAATGTAGCAAATGTTGATGGCTTGAAAGAGATTATTCTTGTTGTAGCCGAAGGCGAACAAGAATATATGACAAAACATTTACAAGGGTTGGATTTGACTGTTCCCGTTCAGATAGTTCTGGGTGGAAAAGAGCGTCAAGACTCTGTAGCATGTGGCTTACAGGCTGTATCAGAGGATATCAATATTGTCCTTGTTCATGATGGAGCGCGACCATTAGCTTCTACAGAACTATTTAATAATGTTGTTGACGCGGCTAATACCTATGGAGCGGCTACTGTAGGTGTTCCAGCTACGGATACCATTAAACGAATTGATACGGACCATAATGTTCTAGAAACATTACAGCGCAGTGAGCTATACCAAATTCAAACGCCACAAGGCTTTCAAAAAGAATTATTTGTAGAGGCTCATCAAGCGGCATATGAAACAAAATATCTTGGTACTGATGATGTATCACTAGTTGAGTATGTAGGCAAGTCTGTGCATATAGTTGAAGGGGATTATTGTAATATTAAAGTGACAACACCAAATGATATTGCAGTAGCTAAGCGATATTTAGGAATTGAGGATACACGTATGCGCGTTGGATTTGGTTATGATATTCATCAATTAAAAGCAGGTCGCCCATGTATTCTTGGCGGTGTTCGTATTGAATCTGAACTCGGCCCTGATGGTCATTCCGATGCGGATGTTCTCATTCACGCATTGATGGATGCTATGTTAGGTGCTGCAGGTCTACGAGATATTGGATATTATTTCCCGCCTGAAGATGACCAGTATAAAGGGATTTCTAGCATGCTTTTACTAGAAAAGGTTAATTCCTTATTGAAAGAACGTGGGTTACAAGCCTATAATATAGATATTATGGTTATTTCGGAGACACCTAAGTTAAAACCACACATCGACACGATGAAGGCTAACTTACAATCTGTTTTAGAAATACCATTAGAACGTATTAGTATTAA
>OFPS01000961.1_pt1 | contig 23800 bp, 22 predicted proteins | sample 1542111 | NCBI WGS metagenome assembly OFPS01 (sample SAMN04209233, study PRJEB22552) | human gut metagenome | biome: gut; material: feces | host: Homo sapiens | place: USA: Oklahoma | reverse complement strand
TGGCGTCCATGTCCGTCTGGCTCATGACGCCCTCCACCACGTTGCCGTGGATCATAAACGGCGGGATGCAGTAGGTAAAGCCCTTGCCGATCATAAAGTCGCGGGCGTAAGCCAGCACTGCTTCGTGCAGCCGCGCGACATCGCCCAGCAGGTAGTAGAAGCCGCTGCCGGACACGCGGGCCGCGGCGTCCATGTCGATGCCGTCAAAGCGCTCCATGATGTCGGTGTGGTAGGGCACCTCAAAGTCCGGCGTCTTTGGCTCGCCGAACCGCTGCACCTCCACGTTGCAGCTATCGTCCGGCCCGATGGGCACGGAGGGATCGATCATCTGGGGAATGACCAGCATGATCTTGTTCAGCGCGGACTCGGCGTGCTCCTTCTTGGCCTCCAGCTGGGCCATACGCTCTGCGTCCGCCTTGACGGCGGCGTTGTTGGCATCGATCTCCGCTTGGATGGCGGCCTTTTCCGCCTCATCGGTACACTTTTTCAGCCGTCCGAACAGGGGACCGTTGGCCTTGGACAGCTTGTTGCGCTCCGCCTTCAGCGCCTCGCCATCGGCGATGGCCTGACGGCGCTCGGCGTCCAGGGCGATGGCCTCATCTACCAGAGGCAGCTTGGCGTTCTGGAACTTTTTGCGGATGTTCTCCTTTACCGCCTCGGGATTTTCCCGCACAAATTTGATATCAAGCATTGTGAACCTCGATTTCCGGCTGTTTCACGTGAAACAGCCCAGTTATTTCTTTTTGATGGCGTGGAGCGCGTCCAGCAGATCGTTGAGATCGTCGGTGCCGTAGTACTCCAGCTCAATGCGTCCCTTTTTGCGGCCGCTGACGATGCGGCAGCCGCGGCCCAGCCGCTCGCCCAGTTCTCGGGCGGCCTCCTCGGCGTAGTTGACGGACAAGGGGTCCTTGGCCGGCTTTTCCGGCGTCTCCGCCATCAGCTTCTTAGCCAACAGCTCCGTCTGCCGCACGGACAGCTCACTTTTCAGCACGGCTGCCGCCGCCGTTTCCTGCTGCTTGGCAGGGAGGGGGAGCAGCGCACGGGCGTGCCCGCCGGACAGCCTGCCGTCCTCCACCATGGCCCGCACCGGCTCGCACAGGTTCAGCAGCCGCAGGGCGTTGGCCACGGCGGGACGGGACTTACCTACACGTTTGGCCGTTTCCTCCTGGGTCATGTTGTACTGCTCCATCAGCACCTTGTACCCCTCGGCCTCTTCGATGGGGTTCAAATCCTCACGCTGTAGATTCTCGATCATGGCCAGCTCCATAGCCTTGCGGTCGTCTGCCTCAATGACCACGGCGGGCACCTGAGTCAGCCCCGCCATGCGGGCGGCGCGCCATCGGCGCTCGCCGGCAATGATCTGGTAATAGCCGGACTGGAGCTTCCGCACCGTCAGCGGCTGGATGATGCCGTGCTGCCGGATGGAGTCGGCCAGGTCGGCCAATGCATCGGGGTCAAACAGCTTGCGCGGCTGGGCAGGACTCTACCTGACTGATGGGCAGCATCAGACTGGTCTTTTCCTCGTGGAGGGCCATCATATCGTCGCCCATAAGAGCGCCGAGACCCTTTCCGAGGCCCTTGGATATGTTTGCCATACTGCGTCTCCTTTCAGGCGTTTCGTTTCAAAAATTCCTCCGCCAGCGCGATGTAGGCGTCAGCTCCGCGGCAGTTGCGGTCGTAAGCGGTGATGGGCCGTCCGTGGCTGGGCGCCTCGCTGAGCCGGACGTTGCGGGGGATGACGGTGCTGTACACCTTTACACCAAAGAAGCGCTTGACCTCCTGCGCCACCTGGATGGACAGATTGGTGCGCCCGTCAAACATGGTCAGCAGCACGCCCTCAATGTCCAGGGACGGATTCATGCTGCGGCGCACGATGCGCACTGTGTTCATCAGGTCACTGAGACCCTCCAGCGCGTAATACTCGCCCTGCACCGGCACCAGCAGACTGTTGGCGGCGCACAGCGCGTTCAGCGTCAGCAGCTCCAGCGATGGAGGGCAGTCGATAAAGATGAAGTCGTACTGCTCCGTCACCTGCCGCAGCGCGGCCTTCAGCAGAAACTGCCGGTTCTCCATCTCGATCATTTCCACACCCGCACCGGCCAGCGCCTTGCTGCTGGGCAGCACATCACCGTAGGGGGTGGAGACGATGGCCTTTGCCGTCTCCGTGCCGTTGATGAGCACGTCATACACACCGTTGGACACGGATTTGTCCACGCCCATACCGCTGGTGGCGTTGGCCTGCGGGTCGAAATCACACAGCAGCACCCGCTTACCCTTGGCCTTCACAGCGGCGGCCAGATTGACACAGGTGGTGGTCTTACCCACGCCGCCTTTTTGGTTGACGATGGCGATGATCTTGGACACAGCAAATTCCTCTTTCTATATAGTATCCCGCCCGACGCCGCCGTAAACAGCGGTCTCGCCCCGTGTGGAGGCGCGGCAAAGGCAGCGGACAGCGCCGCCTTGGGAGTATTATATAACAGGTGCGCCTGTGGATTCAATAGAGAATTTGCAAAAAACAGAAACTGTTTCACGTGAAACGTCGAACTGCGCGCCCTGACGCATGTTTCACGTGAAACATGCCGCCTCAGAAAAAGGGGGAGGGTGTTTCACGTGAAACACCCTCCATCCGTATCTGCTTATCTTCTCACACCAGTATCACGCCATCCAGCGGCGGCAGCGTCAAGTGTACCGTGCCGTTCTGCGATAGGAACTGCTGACCCGTCACGGCGTCGTTGCACAGCCGTCCGTCCCACGGCAGCGTCAGCTCCAGCGGTGTATCACCGGCGTTCAGTGCCGTCACGGTGCGCTCCGTCCCGTGGAGCCGCTCTACCACCAGTCCGCCGCCCTGAGCGTGGAGATAGCGGATGATGCCGCACTGCATGGATACCCGTTCCGCCCGCAGCTGTCCCAGCCGCCGGAAGAAGGCCAGCAGCGATCCATCCTCACTGCCCCAGGGATAGGTGCCGCGGTTCAGCGGGTCCTCGAATCCCTGCATTCCCGCCTCATCGCCATAGTACAGGGTGGGGGAGCCTGGGAAGCTGTACAGGAGCATAGCCGCCAGACGCAGCTTCTTCTGTCCCCGCGCCAGCTCGGCGGGGGAGAGACGGTATGCCGCCCGCTGTCCCTTGTCCTCCGGCGTCCGTTCCACACCCAGCAGGGTCAGGATACGGGGCGTGTCGTGGGTCCCCAGAAAGTTCATGGCCCCGTAAAACGCCGCGGGGGGATAGTTTTCCCGTATGGTCTCCATGTCGTCGCGGAAGGCAGCGGCGTCACCGCCGCCCAGCCACGCCAACAGCGCCGTCCGGAAGGGATAGTTCATCAGCCCGTGGGTCTCCCGCCCCAGAAGATAGCGCCTGCGTCGGGAGTAGGCGATCTTGTTGCTGCCGTCCTCCCACACCTCACCCAGCAGATAGCCGTTGGGCTTCTCCGCTTGGATGGCGTCGCGGATGGCGGCGATAAAGTCATCCGGCAGCTCGTCGGCCACGTCCAACCGCCAGCCGTCGGCCCCGTCGCGGAGCCAGTGCCGCACCACGGAATCCTTGTCCGAAATGATGAACCGCCGGTAGTCCGGCTGTTCCTCATTCACCGCCGGCAGGGTGTGTACGCCCCACCAGGCATCGTAGTCCGTGGGCCACGGGTGGAAGCTGTACCAGCTGAAATACGGAGATTCCGTGCTCTGGGCCGCCCCCGGCTCGGGATAGAATCCCTCCGCATTGAAGTACCGGCTGTTGGAGCCGGTGTGGTTGAACACACCGTCCAGAATAATGCGGATGTCTCGTGCGTGAGCCTCGCGGCACAACGTGCGGAAGTCCTCCTCAGAGCCCAGCAAGGGATCAATGGCATGGTAATCTGCCGTGTTGTAGCGGTGGTTGCTGTCCGCTTCAAATATGGGGTTGAGATAGATGGTGGACACCGACAGGCTCTTGAGATAGTCCAGCTTCTCCGTGATGCCCGCCAGCGATCCGCCGAAGAAATCGCGGTTGGTGATCTGTCCCTGCTCATCCGGCAGGAACACAGGCTGGTCGCTCCAGTTGTCGTGGACCCACCGCTGGCCCACCATACCGCCGACATCCGGCACAGAGGTGCGCCGGAACCGGTCCGGAAAGATCTGATACGTCACGCCTTGTCCGAACCATGCGGGAGTGGGCGTGTCCTCATACACCGTCAGCTGCCACCGCACCAGCGCGTCTTGCCCGCACCAGCCGCTGCGGCCGTAGCACACGGTGCTGCCGTCCGCGCGGGTGAACCGAAAGGCGTACCAGCACAGATCCGGCTCTTGCGGAGCAGTGTATATGCCGGAGAAGCCGCCCTCGGCAGGGGGGAGGGGGCATACCTCGTCCACCCCCGCGAATTCGCGGTGTACCAGCAGCTCGCAGGCGTAGTAGTCACCGTCCCACAGGGTAAAGGACACCTCAGCGCCGCAGGCTACCGCGCCGAAGGGGGACTTGCAGGCGGCGTCCCGCGGATCAAAAACAGGAAACATAGAAAGACCTCACACTTACTTCAAAAGGGTATTTTCGCCTATGGCAGTGCCGTCCTGGGCGCGGCTGAACCAGGAGTTGATGATCTCCACCGCTGTGTTGGCCAGCGCCGCGCCGCTGCCGCCCTTCTCGATGACGATGGCCACGGCGATCTCGGGTTTTTCGTAGGGCGCATAGGCCACGAACACGCCGTTGGCGATGTCGGTACCCACCTGAGCCGAACCGGTTTTTGCACCGGCGGATACCACGCAGTTTTCGAAGGCGTAGGCCACGGAGCCGGATACCGTCAGCTCGTGCATGCCCCTGGTCACAGCGCTCAACGTAGAATCGGATATTTCGACTGTATTCATCGGTTTATCGCCGTACATGTACAGCAGCCGCGAGTTGTCGTAGGCTTTGACGTTCTTCAGCAGATGAGCCTGATAATGGTCGCCGCCGCCCACCAGCGTGGCCACGTAGTTGGCCAGCTGCAGCGGCGTAAACAGGTTGTAGGACTGGCCGATGGCGGCGGTAATGGTCTGGCCGTCGGTCCACTCCTGATCGTGGCTTTCCGCCCACTCGGGGGAGGCCAGCACGCCGCTGGAGTCGCCAATTTCAATGCCGGTGGACTGCCCCAGCCCGAACTGAGAGGCGTAGCTGTCCAGTGTCCGGATACCGGTGAGCCGTCCCACCTCATAGAAAAAGTAGTTGCAGGAGTCGGTGATGGCCTGAGACACATTGATGCGTCCGTGGGTGGAGCCGGTCTGACTGTAGATCCAGCACATGGGCTGCGGATCCTTGTAATAGGTGTAGATACCGCGGTCCTGGATGATGGAGGACGGCGTGATGATGCCGCTCTCCAGTGCCGCCACCGCCGTCACCATCTTGAATGTGGAGCCTGGGGCATAGATGCCCTGGGTAGCGCGGTTGAACATGGGCAGCCGCTGGTCGTTCACCAGCTCATCGTAGTCCTCGTTGAACGTGGACAGGTCGTAGGTAGGGTAGCTGGCCAGCGCCAGCACCTCGCCGGTGCCTACACTCACCACGGCGGCCGCACCGCCGCGTTCATTGCTGTCCTTGTCGATCATGCCGGAGATGGTCTCCGCCAGCGCCGCCTCCACATCGGCCTGGAGATCGATATCCAGCGTCAGCGCCACCGTGCCGCCCGGCTGCGGCTCACGGGTGTAAAGCTCACCGGTGATCTTGCCGGTCTCGTCGGTGGTGATGAGCCGCCGTCCGTCCATGCCCCGCAGGTAGGACTCAAATGCCTTCTCCACGCCGTCCTTACCCACCAGATCGTTCATGGAGTACCCCTTGTCGGCGTACCCCACATAGCCGGTGTCCTCGCTGCTGCTCCACTCCTCCTGCCAGATGGGGCCGATAGTGCCCAGAATGTGGGCCGCCAGCGCAGTGTTGTATACGCGCGCCGAAGCGGTGCGGATGGTGACACCCTCGTACCGTCCATCGGTGATGAGACTCAGCACCTCCGTGGACACATCCTCGGCGAAGGTGTAGCTGTCGCGGCTGTGCAGCTCATACCGCACGCCTACGATGAGCCGCGCCTCCCGCTCCGACAGGCTTTCGTCCACATGGTACAGCTCCCGCAGCTCCGAGAGGAGCTGCCGTCCGCTGGCGCCGGAGGTCAGATCGTTTTTTTCGATAAACTTGTCAAACGTCTCCGACCGCGCGTTGGAGTACCGCAGGAAGTTGCCCACCCGCCCAATGGGCAGGGTGTCGTTCCAGCCGGTCCCCGTCTCCTCGCACAGCTGCACCAGCCGCAGGATGGCGGCGTTCAGCGCCGCATCATCGTCAAAGCCGCTGCGGTCGAACACCAGCGTATAGGCCAGCCGATTGGACACCAGCACCTTGCCGTTGCGGTCGGTGATGATGCCGCGGGAGGCCGTCACCGTCTCGCTGGCGGCATTACTGGAGATGGATTTGGCGCGGTTTTCGCCGCCGTGGAGGATCTGGGCGTCGTACAGCACCGCCGCGAACAGCAGCAGGAACGCGCCGAAAAACACCAGCAGGGCGATGACCCTCCGCTTGGCCGGATGTGGGTTCTGCATCATGGGAAACTCCTTTTGGTCATGCGCTCCGCGTCAGGCGGAACACCTTGTAAAACGAGATATGTGCCAGCGGCGTGGCCGCCAGCGACAGCAGCAGCTCCTTGCCCATCAGCATCAGCGCCGGACCGGTGGAGATGCTCTGCTGGTACGTCCGCAGCAGGATCTGCAAAAGCCCGCACAGCAGCAGGCCCACGGCGTTCGCTGCCAGCGAGCAGAAAAATCCCGCCACGATGACCTGACCGGACAGCAGCTGCGCGATGACCGCCGCCGCCAGAAAGACCAGGCAGTAGAAGCACACGAACACGCCGGTGGGCATCAGCAGATCGCAGGCCAGCCCGAAGAACAGGGCGTACAGCAGCGACTGCCCGCTGCGCTCCAGCGTTACGGGAATGACCGCCAGCGCCGGCAGCAGGAAGGGGTGGACGCCGCCGATGCGGATGCGTACCAGGATCAGGTCCTGCACCGCCAGCAGCACCAGCGCACACAGGCAGTAGAGTATCCATTTTTGCACGATGGCGCGCCGAGTCATGGCGTCTCCTTTCCCGCGGTCACTCCACCACGTCGAAGTCGGTGATGATATACAGGTCCGTCAATCCCTCCGGGTCGCAGCGGGGCTCCAGCACCGCGTAGCGGGCCAGCCCGCCGTCGTCTGTGCGCACATCCTCCACGGAGCCAATGGTCAGCCCGTAGGGATAGTACCCGCCCAGACCGGAGGTGACGATGAGATCCCCCGTGATAAGGGTGGAGGAGTCCGGCAGATAGGTGAGCTTCAGCTTGCCCTGACTCATCAGCGCCAGATCTCCGGCGGCGATGGCCGTCTCTTCCGTGCGGAACACCATAGCGCCCAGCTGGGAGCCGGTGTCCAGGATGGTGGTCAGGCGGCACCAGTTCAGGCCCACCTCCGTCACCACACCCACCAGATTGCCGTAGCAGTCCACGGCGCAGTCGTTTTCCGCCACGCCGTGCTGGCTGCCTCGGTTCAGCACCAGTGTGCTGGCCCAGTTGGACACGTCCCGCTGGGTGACGCGGGCCGCCTCAAACTTCAGGTCGGATCGCTGCTCCCGCAGGCCCAGAAGCTTCCGCAGCCGCTGGTTCTCCTGCGCTGCGGGCTGGGCGCTCTGCAGCTCCTGCCGCAGCTGGGCATTCTCCTGCCGCAGGGCCTCGTTCTCCGCCTGCAATTCCTCCACGCTGGCAAAGTGGTCTCTGATGCCGTCCACCCAGTTCACCACAGCCGATCCGGCTGCGCGGAAGGGGGACGCGATAACGCCCAATGCGTTGTGGAGAAAGCTGGTGCCGGAGCCCATGGCCGAGATGATGCACAGTACCACGGCGATCACCGCCGCGCCGCCCAGCAGCCAGATACCTGTTTTGGTAAAAAATCGCTTCATTGACCGTTTCCTTTCAGCCCAGCAGGGTGATGCCGAACTCCGCCAGCATCCGGCTCAGCAGCAGCACCGGCAGCCCCATCACGTTGAAAAAGTCGCCGTCGATGCGCTCTACCAGCAGCGCACCCTGGCCCTGCACGCCGTAGGCCCCCGCCTTGTCCATGGGTTCGCCGCCGGCGATGTAGGCCCGCAGCTCTGCCTCCGATGCGGTGCGGAAATAGACATCCGTGGACAGGGCGCGGGTCAGCGCCCGCTGCCCCTGCCGCACCGTGACGCCGGTACACACCGTGTGGCGCCGCCCCTGCAGCGCCGTCAGCATGGCCAGCGCCTGAGCCTCGTCAGCGGGCTTACCCAGCTTCTTGTCGTCCAGAAACACCATGGTGTCGGCGGTAATGACGATCTCATTCTCCGTGGACGCCACAGCCTGAGACTTCTCGCGTGAGATGTAGCGCACGATCTCCTCCGGCGTCAATCCGTCGGGATACCACTCCTCCACCTGGGGCACGCGGACGGTGAAGTCACGGATGCCGATCCGCTGCAAAAGCTCCTGTCTCCGCGGGGAGCCGGAGGCCAGTATGATCCTCGCCATACCGCTCACCGCCCCGTGGAGCCGAAGCCGCCCGTGCCGCGATCCGTCTCGTCCAGCGTGTCCGCCGGCACCACCGTGGGCTGCACCACCGGCGTCACCATCAGCTGGGCGATGCGGTCAGCGGGCTGGACGGTGTAGGCTTCGCCGCCCAGATTCACCAGACCCACCCCGATCTCGCCGCGGTAGTCGCTGTCAATGACGCCCACGCCGTTGGACAGGCACACACCCTGCTTGATGCCCAGCCCGCTGCGGGCGAACACCAGCGCCACATAGTCCGCCGAGGGCAGGGCGATGGCGATGCCGGTAGGGATGAGCCGCCGCTCACCGGCGGCCAGCGTCACCGGCTGGTCGATGCAGGCGTACAGGTCCATGCACGCTGCGCCCGCCGTGGCGAAGCGGGGCAGGGGGATGTCCGTCCCGATTTTGGGGGACAGAGCTTTGATCTTCAGTTCCATAAGCAAATTTTCCTCAAATATTGAAAACTATCTGTAATATGCTATCGCAATTATACTATAAGTTTACTCAACGCCGCGGTAAAACAGGCCGCGGGTCAGGTCCTCCGGCGTCCAGTTGCCGCCGTTCTGATACCGCTGCAGCACCTGCACGCACTGCTCCGGTGTCTCCGTAGTGAACCGCAGCCGCCCATAGGTCAGGCCGCAGTGCCGTATTTCCGGTTTGTCGGCGAGGAACAGCGTCTTGCTGTTCTGGATCTCGCACCGGCAGCCGTAGCCGCAGAGCACAGGGAATCGTGCGCCGGTACGGTCAGTGAGGACGCTGCCTGCCCCGTGGGTGCAGCCCACGCTGCATCTGGTGACGCAGTTCTCCGTCACCATCAGCGGCAGCCGCCCGTAAATGATGGCCTCGCAGGGCAGGTACTTCCGGAGATCCCGCACCTGCTGCCACCTTAGCTCGAAGGAGACTGTCGCGCTGGCCAACTCCTGCCCCTGCCAGAACAGCAGGGCGCGGGAGTTGAAAATGTTCAGTCCGAAGTCGCCCCGCAGCGTCCGGTTCAGTCCCCGGGCGATGGGGAGATGGCCCAGATTGCCTATGGCCACCGCCGACGCCTCGGGGTGCTGCTCCAGCAGCTGCCGCAGGGGCGTCTCGTCTGCCGTCCGGAAAATGCGGGGCAGCACGGCGCACAGCTCTGTCTCGCCCCAGTCCAGTTCGGGGCCCAGCCGCTCCAGTTCTTCCACGGGAACATACACCGCCGCAGGCTTTTCTGCCAGCAGCGCCGCTGTCACCTGCTCTGCCTTCTGCACGGAACAGGTGAAGCGCATAGCCTGCCCGCCCTCCGGCGCATCCGGCAGGGGAAGGGCAGGCAGCTTCCGGCGGGGTGGGATGTCCATCCGCCGCTTTGCCAGCTCCTCCAGCAGCTCCCGGCGCAGACCGTTGACGGCGCTGGCGGGTATCGTCAGTCCCTCATCCAGCTCGATTTCGATACGGTCTGCTGTGAATACGGTGCCGCCGGTCTTGCTCAGCCGTTGCCGCAGCTCCTCCGCTGTTACCGCGCGGTTCCGGGCTTCCTCCGGTACAGCACCCGTGCCCATGGCGAAGGCCGCGCCGCCGTGGACGGCGCAGGCGCCGCTCAGCCGCACAGGTTCGTCTCGCCGTACTGACAGACGGAGATTTACCGGTATTTTTCTGTTTTCCCGCCCGTTTTCATACATTTCACGGGCCTTTGCAAACAGCTCCTTCGGCTCCGGCGCGTTCTCCGGACGGGTGCCGAACATCTGGGGACCCTTTTTGCCCAGCCAGTAGCCGTCGGTGAATCCGCTGCGGGAAAACGCCTGCTCCAGCCGGCGGGATTCTTCTGCCGTGGGCCGCCGCTTTTCGTCCAAAAGCCGCCGGTAGATGCCGGTGACCACCGCCACATACTCCGGCCGTTTCATCCGACCCTCCAGCTTGAGACAGGCCACGCCCATGGCCTCCATCTCCGCCAGATACGCCGACAGGTTGGCGTCCTTCAGGCTCAGGGGATGGCCGCCGCGGCAGGGCCCGTTGACCCCGTAGGGCAGGCGGCAGGGCTGGGCGCAGGCGCCGCGGTTGCCGCTGCGCTCGCCCACCACGGCACTCATCTCGCACTGACCGGAGTAGCACATGCACAGTGCGCCGTGGGCAAAAACCTCGATCTCGGCGGGACAGCCGGCGCAGATCTCGCGTATCTCATCGCGGGCCAGCTCGCGGGCCAGCACCACCCGCTCCAGTCCCAGCGCGGCAGCCTCGTTGGCTCCGCCCAGGGTGAACAGGCTCATCTGGGTGCTGGCGTGGAGCGGTACGTCCGGCACGATCTCGCGGGCCAGGGTCAGCAGACCCCAGTCCTGCACCAGTATGGCGTCCACGCCCATATCACTGGCCTTGCGCAGCGACTCTGCCGCCTGCTCCAGCTCACGGTCCGTCAGCAGGGTGTTCAGCGTCAGAAAGACCCGCACGCCTCGCAGATGGCAGTACGCCACTGCCGAAGCGAATTCCTCATCGGTGAAGTTTTTGGCACTGCGCCGCGCGTTAAAGGCGCCGAAGCCCATATATACCGCGTCCGCGCCGGTCTGGACGGCGGCAATGAGGGAGTCGAGGCCGCCGGCGGGGGAGAGGAGCTCCATCATCCCTTGCGGTTCTGCTGGGACTGCAGCTTGCGGCGCAGCTCGGCGGCCTCATTCTTGGCGCGGCTGGCCTCGTCCAGATAGGTTTTCAGCTGGCGGCGCAGATTGTCGGCGTTTTCCTGAGCCTTGCACAGCTCATCCGCCAGGTTCACGGCGGCCAGTACGGCGGCGTTGTCGCGGCTCATGTGAGCGCCGTCCATCAGCTGGCGCATCTCGCCGTCCACCATGGCGCCTACCTTCTCCATATAGGCCGCGTCCTCCTCTGCCACCAGCGTGTACTCCGTGCCGCAGATGGTCATTGTTACCCGATTCGCCATAGGTCAACCTCCTCTGTTGTATCTTCGCAAAAATTATGTTGTCTCTATCGGTAAAGATATCAATACAGCATCCATTATAGCACAATTTCCCGCTGTGGAAAGCCTATTTTGACGAAAAGCGGAAATTTGTAAAAATGTGACCGTCCCTGCTTTACGCCGACGGACTTTTCATGTAAAATAGGGAGCACTGAGAAAAGGGAGGCCGAAGCCATGAGCGGTTATATCCTGCGGGGCGGACAAGAGAATATCACGCTGCCCGCCGCCGCAGTGGAGAGCCTGCTGCGCCGCGGGGAGGGCGATGCCGCCCTGCTGTATCTGGCGCTGCAGCGGTTCGGCCGCGGCGTAACGCCGGAGGAGCTGGAAAAGGTGCTGCCCACCATGAGCCGCCTGCGGCTGGACGCAGCGGAGCGGGTATTGCAGGAGCTGGGACTCCTGCCGCGGCCCCAGACGCCCGGCCCCGAACCGGCGGCGGAAAAGCCCGTTTACTCCGCAGAGGACATCACCGCCCTGCTGACGGACAACGAGGGCTTCCGCCTGCTGATCCCTCAGGCGGAGCAGCAGCTGGGCAAAAAGCTGCGCACCGCAGACTTGCAGATACTGGCGGGGCTGTACGACGATCTGGGCCTGCCGGCGGACGTGATCTATTTGTTGCTGTGCCACTGTGTGGACAGGGCCAGAGCCCAGTGGGGCGAAGGACGCCGGCCCACCATGCGGCAGGTGGAGAAGGAGGGCTATCACTGGGCCCAGCTGGGCCTGTTCGATCAGGACAGCGCCGCCGCCTACCTGCGGACGTGGAGCCGCCGCCGCCAGAAGATGGGGGCGTATATGAAGGCGATGCAGCTGCCGGACCGCCCGCCGGTGGAAGCGGAGAGCCGCTATATCACAGACTGGATGGACATGGGCTTCCCACCGGAGACGGTGGCCATGGCCTATGAGCGGACGGTGTTTTATAAGAAGGATATGAACTGGCGCTATCTCAACGGCATCCTGCGCCGCTGGCACGAAAACGGCTGGCACACGCCGCAGCAGGTGGAAAAGGGCGAGGAGCGCAAGAGCGCACCGGCCCAGAGCGGCGGCCAGAGCGGCCAGCAGGGGGGCGCGGAGCAGAACGCGTGGATGCGCCGGTACATCAAGAGGTGACGACATGGCATACGACGGCAGGATCATGCAGCGGGCGCTGGCCCGCTTCGACGAGGACAAGCAGCGCCGATCCGCCCAGCTGGATCAGCGGCGGCGGGCGCTCTACGCCCGTGAGCCGCGGCTGGCGGAGATCGAGACGGAGCTGCGGGGCACCATGAGCCGCATCATCTCCTCCGCACTGGCCCGGGGGACGGACCCGCTGCCCGCCATTCGGGTGCTGCGGGACGAGAACCTTGCCTTACAGCAGGAGCGGACGCAGCTGCTGGCAGCCATGGGCTATCCTGCGGACTATCTGGAGGAGAAGCCTGCCTGCCGCCTGTGCGGCGACACCGGCTATGCCAACGGCCGCGTGTGCGGCTGCCTGCGGGCCTACTACGCCCGCGAGCAGCTGGCGGAGCTGTCCCGCCTGCTGCCCCTGGGGGAGGACAGCTTCGAGACGTTCAGCTTCGACTGGTATGACAGCGCGGTGCAGCCGGCCTTCGGCGTGTCGCCTCGGGCCAATATGGAGCGGAACTTCGACGTCTGCCGCGATTACGCCTACCAATTCGCCAAGGGCGGCGGCAGCCTGCTGCTGTCCGGCGGTACGGGACTGGGCAAGACGTTTCTCTCCGCCTGCATCGCGCGGGTGGTCAGCGAAAACGGCTTCTCCGTGGTGTACGACACGGCGGCCAGCGTGTTCGCACGGTTCGAGGACGCCAAATTCCGGCGGGACGAGGACGGCGGCGAGGATGCGGACCGCTGCATGCGCTGCGACCTGCTGATTTTGGACGATCTGGGTACAGAGATGACCACCTCCTTCGTCCAGAGCGCCCTGTACCAGATCGTCAACGGGCGGCTGATGGAAAAGCGCTCTACCATCATCAGCACCAATCTGGCGCCGGAGGAGATCGGCAGCCGCTACGGCCGGTCCGTGCTGTCCCGTCTGGAGGGGGAGTACGAGATCCTGCCCTTCTTCGGCGAGGATATCCGGCGGCTGAAGCGGGAGCGGCAGTGATATGAACAGGACGTAAAAAAGACGCCTGCGGGCGTCTTTTTTTGCGCACAGGGACAGATTTTTCGGATTTCCCGACGGTTTCTGCCTGATTTCGCGGCAAATACGCCGTAAAATGGAGGGAAAGGAGGGGGAGACCATGAGGAAAAACCAGAAGGGGGAGTTTCTGTCCAGCCGCGTCCGCTACATCGCCATTGGCGCCGTGCGGCCCAATCCGCAGCAGCCCCGCCGCAGCTTTGACGAGACGGCGCTGCGGGAGCTGGCGGACAGCATCCGCGCCTACGGGATTTTACAGCCGCTGACGGTGCGGGACAAGGGCGGCTATTACGAGTTGGTGGCGGGAGAGCGGCGGCTGCGGGCCGCCCGCATGGCGGGCCTGCGGGAGGTGCCGTGTCTCATTGCGGCGGTGGGGGAGGAAGACGCGGCGCTGCTGGCCCTCATCGAGAATTTGCAGCGGCGGGATCTGGACTATCTGGAGGAGGCGGCGGCCATCTCCCGCCTCATCGGGCGGTACGGCCTGTCCCAGCAGCAGGCGGCGGAGAAGCTGGGCAAGTCCCAGCCCGCCATCGCCAACAAGCTGCGGCTGCTGCGGCTGGGGCCGCCGGTGACGGACTGCCTGCGGCAGTACGGCCTGACGGAGCGCCATGCCCGGGCGCTGCTACGGCTCACCGATCCGGAGCAGCAGCTGGCGGCGGCGCGGCACATGGGACAGCGGGGTCTCAACGTGGCTCAGGCGGAGCAATACATAGATGCCCTGGCCGCCCGGAACCGGACGGAGCCGCTGCGGCGGCGTCCCACGTACATCATCAAGGACGTGCGGCTGTTCCTGAACAGCGTGGAGCGGGGCGTGCGGCTGATGCAGTCGGCGGGCGTAGGCGCGGAGGTAGGCCGCTGCGACACGGACGAGGAGATCCTCTTGACCATCCACATTCCCAAGCGCCGGCCCGCAGGGGTTGTTACGGATTCGTAACCCATTTCCCACAGGGGTATGGTATCATGGGCTGGCACAGGGTACCCCTGTGGCGAAAGGGAAGGAGGGGGACATCTATGGAAGAAAACATCGTGTCCTCTGTGAAAACGACAGAAGCAGCCGACGGCGCACGGCCGGAACAGATTGCGCCGGAGAAGCCGCCAGTCTCCGGCGGCAGAAAGGCGGGCTTGATCGTCGGCATCGTCGTGGGCGTGCTGGCACTGGCCTACATAGCCGCCTGCGCGGCGGTGCAGTTCCTGTATAACGACACCGCGCTGCCCCACACGGATGTGCTGGGGGTGGACGTGTCGGGACAGGCTGCCCAGCAGATCGAAGCGCTGTGGGAGCAGCAGGGCGAGCGGGTCCTCCATGACACCGCCGTGACCCTGACGGAGAGCGGTGAGAGCATCGGCGCCGTCACGCTGGAGGAGCTGGGCGTCACCGTGACGCCCCAGGCGGCGGCTGTGGCCGCCGGTGCGTCCCGGCGGTACGAAAGCTGGGGCGGCGGGGCGCTGGCATGGCTCCGCGGCGGGTATGAGCTGATCCGCAGTTGGTTTGCCCAGACCTCCGCCGTACCGGCGCTGGACGTGGATCAGTCGGCGCTGGATGCCGCCTGCGAGAAGTTGGCGGCATCGCTGAACTGCACGGTGGTGGACGGCGGCTACCGTCTGGAAAAGGGCGAGGGCCTGTATATCACCAAACCCGCTGACGGCCGCATGCTGGATGCGCCGCAGCTGGAGAGCGACCTTGCCGCCATGCTGCAAAGCGGGGAGCTGACGCCGGTGGCCTGCGTCTATGAGGAGAAGAAGGCCCAGACCGTGGATGTGCAGGCGATACACGACCAGCTGGCGGGAGAGAAGGTGGAGGCCGTCTGCGACAAGGAGACGGGGAAGCCCACCGAGTCCCGCGTGGGCCTTTCCTTCGATGTGACGGCGGTGCAGGCTCAGCTGGACGCCGCACCGGCGGGTACGGAATTCCTGGCCGATGCGGAGGTGGAGTTCCCCACCGTGTCCACCGAGGAGCTGGAGGAGTGCATGTTCCGCGACGTGCTGGGCACCTACACCACCAAGTGTGCGGGACCCTGGGGCCGCCACCAGAACATCAAGCTGGCGGCGGCGGCCATCAACGGCAGGATCTATAACCCCGGTGAGGAGTTCTGGTATAACTCCGCGGTGGGCCAGCGCACGGCGGCCCGCGGCTATCAGGAGGCCGGCGTCTACGAGGGCGGGCGCACCACCACCGGCATCGGCGGCGGCATCTGCCAGGTGTCCTCCACGCTGTACTACGCGGTACTGCTCAGCGATCTGGATATCGTGCTGCGCTACTGCCACATGTTCAATCCGGGCTATATGCCCATTGGCTGCGACGCCACGGTGAGCTGGGGCGGGCCGGACTTCGCCTTCCGCAACAGCCGCGACTATCCTATCAAGATCGTCACGTCCTACAACGACAATACCAACGAGGTGACGTGTACCATTCTGGGCACCAAGGTGGATGACCACTACGTGGTGATGACCAACGCCGTGCTGGGCGTCACGGACTATCAGACGGTGTATCAGGAGTCGCCGGACGTGGCCCCGGGCGAGGAGGTCATCGACCAGTATGGCCATACCGGCTACTACGTCCGGACGTGGCGCAACATCTACGATGGCGACGGCAGCCTGCTGTCCAGCCGCGTGGAGGCCGACAGCCACTACGACGTGGGCAACAAGATCATTCTGGTGGCGCCCGGGTATCTGCCGGGCGACAGCGAATAACGAAAAGGGGCATATCCGCGATGTGCCCCTTTTTGCAGACGGAGACTGTCGAATCTTGCGATTTTATTAAATGTTTCCGCCGAACACCTTAAATCGGCAGCGGCTCACTTGCGTACCGCCGCAGAAGGGGTATAATCGAAACACAGACATCACCGGAGGGAGGGAAATACTGTGCGCACACTGGTCATCGACGCCGCGGCGCTGGCGCGGAACCTGGACAGGCTGCGGCGAGCTGCGTCGGCCCGCATCATCGGCGTGGTGAAGGGGAACGGCTACGGGCTGGGCCTGACGGACTACGCCCGCTTTCTGACGGAGCACGGCGTGGATATGCTGGCTGTGTCCACGGCGGAGGAGGCTGCGGCTCTGCGTCAGGCGGGGATCGCGGCGGAGGTGCTGATGCTGTCCTCCACCGCAGTACCACGGGATGTGGCCGTCCTGCTGGACTGCGGCGCCATCCTGACGGTGGGCTCCTGCGCTGCGGCGGAGACGGTGTCCGCCGTGGCCGTGGAAAAGGGCGTCACTGCCCGCGTCCACGTGAAGCTGGACACCGGCATGGGCCGCTTCGGATTCCTGCCGCAGGACGTGACGGAGGCCGCAGCCCTGCTGAAAAGCCTGCCATCGATGCGGGTGGAGGGGGTGTTCACCCACTTCGCCAACACCGCCGACGAAGCCTTGACCCGCCGGCAGTACCAGCAGTTTCAGGAGGGAGCGGCCCTGCTGGAGCGGGCCGGTATCGAGACGGGTCTGCGCCACGTCTGCGCCTCCTCCGCGTTTCTGCGGTATCCGGAGATGCAGCTGGACGCGGTGCGTCTGGGCTCGGCGCTGCTGGGACGGCTGTCGGTGCCGGACCCACTGGGGCTGGAGAAGATCGGCTGGCTGGAGACGCAGGTCATGGAGCTGAAGGACTTGCCGTCTGGCTGGAAGGTGGGCTACACCGGCGCGTACCGCACCAAGCGGCCCACGCGTCTGGCTCTGCTGCCGACGGGCTATACCAGCGGCGTGGGAGTAACGGAGGAATCCAACGCCCTGCGCCTGCGGGACAGGGTGTACCGGCTGCTCCACGCCGGACGGGCGCTTCTGCGCAGCGACGGTCTGACGGGGCTGGTCAACGGCCGGCGCTGCCCTGTGCGGGGCGTGGTGGGCGCCACCCAGCTGATGCTGGACGTGACGGACGTGCCCTGTGCCGTTGGGGACACGGTGCGTCTGGAGGTGCGGCCCAAATACGTGGACAGCGCCGTACCGCGGGAATACCGATAAGGACGAAAAAAGAGCCGGACTTCATGAGTCCGGCTCCTTTTATGCGATTTTTTTACCGGCACAGGAAGCTGTACCAGCCCTCGGAGTCGTGCTGCTCCACGATGGTCCAGCCTTCGGCGCGCAGCTTGGCGGAAACCTCTTCCGCGCGGTCGTCGATGATGCCGGAGCACAGGAACAGACCACCCTCCTTCAGGAAGGGCCGTACCTTGCCGGAAAGACCCATGATGACGTCCGCCACAATGTTGGCCACCACCATGTCGTAGTCGCCGCCGAACTCCGCCTGTAATGCCTTGTCCGTCAGCACGTCGCCCCAGCGCACGGTGTAGCGGTCCTTGCCGATGCCATTGAGGGCGGCGTTCTCGTAGGCCACGTCCACGCACTTCTCGTCGATGTCGCAGGCAAAAGCCTCTCTGGCCCCCAGCACCAGCGCCGCGATGGACAGGATGCCGCTGCCGCAGCCCAGATCCAGCACTCTTTCGCCGCCATGGATGTACTTGTCCAGCGATTGCAGGCACAGACGGGTGGTGGCGTGGCTGCCGGTACCGAAGGTGAGGCCCGGGTTCAGCACCAGCTTCATCCGCCCTCTGGCCTTGGTCTCCTCCCACTGGGGTACCACCAGCAGCCGCTCCCCGATCTCCATGGGCTTGTAGAACTTCTTCCAGTTGTTTTCCCAGTCCGCATCGGCCACGTTGTCGATGGTCAGCAGCATCGGGCCGTACTCCGGATGCTCCTTTTTCAGGGCGGACATGGCGATGCGCACCTGCGCCACGATGTTCAGGGCATCCTCGTTCCGCTCCAGATAGAAGGTGACGCGGCTGACGCCGGCCTTTTCCCGCAGCAGGTCCTCATCCACATAGTCCCAATACTGCCGGTTATGCTCCAGAAAATCCTTGAAATCCGCTTCATCGTCGATGATGACGCCGGTGATGCCCTGCTGCTCCAGCAGTGCCGTCACCGCATCCAGCCCCGACGGCGAGGTGTCGATCTTCAGCTCCAGCCATTCCATGTGCGTTCCCTCCGAATGTGAAGTCATGTGTCAGCGCTTGGTGCCCACGAAGAACAGGCCCATGGTGTTGGGGCCGGTGTGGCTGCCGATGACAGGCCCGATGTAGTTGATATAGACCTCCTTCACGCCGTAGCGGGCCTTCAGCTCCTCTGCCACGGCGCGGGACTCCTTCTCGCAGTCTGCGTGGCAGATGAACATCACCTGCTCACTGGGCTCGATGCCCAGCTCCGCCACCTTGTCGATGAGGGCCTGCAGGCTGGCCTTGCGGCCGCGGGCCTTGCTGACGGGTACCAGTTTTCCCTCGTCGGAGGTGTGCATCACCGGCTTGATGGACAGCATGGTACCCAGAAACGCGGTGGTGGCGGATACGCGGCCGCCCATCTTCAGGAAGTTCAGGTCGTCCACGGTGAACCAGTGGTCAATGTGAAGCTTGTTTTCCTCTACCCACTGCACCAGCTCCTCAGCGGACAGACCCTCCCGCTTTTTCTGCACCGCCAGATACAGCAGCAGCCCCTGCCCCAGCGAGGCGGACAGGGAGTCCACCACGTAGACATGGCTCTCGGGGAACTCGTCCGCCATGGTCTTGGCGGCGATGCAGGCGTTCTGGTACGTGGCAGACAGAGCGCTGGAGAAGTTGATGCACACGATGTCCTTGCCCTGGGCCAGCACGGCGCGCATGGCGTCCTCGAACTGTCCTACATTGGCGGCGGAGGTGGTGCTGAGGATACCGCTGCGGATGTTCTTGTAAAACTCCTCGAAGCTGATCTCACTGCCGTCCAGCATGTTGGCGTAGTCCTTGCCGTTCATGTGGACGGTCAGGGGCACCACGTTCAGCTCCAGCTCCTGGGCCATGTGGGCGTTCAGATCGCAGCAGCTGTCGGTCATGATGATATAGTCACGCATAGCAAAAGCCTCCTTTTGTCGAATGGATGTTCACGATACTCCATGGTAACACGAAACGCGCCAGTTGAAAAGGGGAAACCCGAAAATTTGCGCACCTCTTACAAAAATACGGTCATTTTCCCACGCAGAAGCGGGAGAAGATGGTATCCACCAGATCCTCGCGGATGCGCTTGCCGTTCAGCTCGCCCAGTGCCTCCAGTGCCGCTTCGCAGTCCGTCAGCACCACATCCGGCGTCATGCCCGTGTCCAGTGCGCCGCGGGCCTCCGCTACGGCGGACAGGGCGCGTTCCACGGCGTCAGCCTGCCGCGCGTTGGTCAGCAGCTCGCCCGCAGGCGTCTCCCCCGCAGGGTACAGCGCCGCCACAGCCTCCGCCAGCGCGTCCAGCCCCGCGCCGGTTTGGGCGGAGATATGCAGCACGCGGGGGAACCGCTCAGCCAAGGCCGCCGTGTCCAGCTTTTGGGGCAGATCGCTCTTATTCACCAGCACCAGCAGGCGGGGCGTCTGCTCTGCCGCCGCCATGGCCTGTTCGTCCTCGTCTGTCAGAGTCTGGGAGCCGTCCAGCACCAGCAGGGCCAGCGCCGCCCGCTGCGCTGCCTGACGGCTGCGTTCCACACCCATAGCCTCGATGCGGTCAGCGCTGTTTCGGATACCGGCGGTATCCGTCAGCCGCAGCAGTACGCCGCCCACCAGCACCTTTTCCTCCACGGTGTCGCGGGTGGTACCGGCGATGTCGGTGACGATGGCGCGGTCGTAGCCCAGCAGGGCGTTGAGCAGGGAGGATTTCCCCGCATTGGGACGCCCTAAGATCACGGCGGGGACGCCCTGCTTCAGAAGCTGTCCGCGGGAGAAGGTGGCCAGCAGCCGCTCCAGCTCCCGCTGGGCACGACTCAATGTGTCCAGCATCTCCTGGCGCTGTACGTCCTCGATGTCCTCGTCGGGGTAGTCCACCACGGCATAGAACCGTGCCGCCATGGCCATCAGACCGTCGTAGATACCGGCGATGGTGCGGCTCAGCACACCGTCCAGCTGGCACACCGCGTTTTTCGCCGCCTCCGCCGTCTCCGCGTCGATGAGGTCCGCCACGGACTCCGCCTGGATCAGGTCCATGCGTCCGTTGAGAAAGGCCCGCTGCGTGAACTCGCCGCCTCTGGCCTGACGGCACCCCGCGGCCAACAGCGCGGCCAGACCCGCGTTCAGCACCACCGGCGAGCCGTGGCAGTGTATCTCCGCGCAGTCCTCACCGGTGTAGCTGTTGGGCCCTGCGAACCGGACACACAGCACGTGGTCGATGACGCTGCCGCTCCGGTCCAGCAGGTCGCCATACACCATGCTGCGAGGCTGCTGCGCACCGGCGGGGCGGCCGTTTCTGGCGCGGAACACGCGGTCCAGCGCCGCCAGCGTGTCGGGGCCGGACAGGCGCAGAATGCCGATGGCACTGGGCAGCTGGGGCGTGGCGATGGCAGCGATGGTGTCGGACATGGCTGGGAGCCTCCTTGCGGTCGTTTTTTCCAGTATACCACGGCGGACGTCAAAAGGAAAGGGCGGGGATACCCCGCCCTTTCCTTTTTTAGATCTGCCGCAGGACGGAGAGAGGCCCCACAGCTAATAAAACAAGAGACACGCCGGATGGCGTGTCTCTTGTTTTATTAGGTGGTTACTCGGCCTTGGGAGCCTCAGCGGCGGCCTTGGCGGCAGCAGCCTTCTTCTCAGCAGCAGCCTTCTGCGCAGCCTTGAACTTCTCCTTCTCCTCAGGAGTGGGGATGGGCTCGATGGCGTTGCGGGGGCAGGCCTTGGCGCACATGGTGCAGTTCTTGCACTTGCTGTAATCGATGACGGCCACATTGTTCTCCACGTGGATGGCGTCGAACTTACAGGTGCGCTCGCACATACCGCAGGCGATGCAGCTGGAGGCGCACACCTTGGTGACGGCAGGGCCCTTGTCCTTGTTGGAGCAGTTGACGAACACCTTCTGCTTGTAGGGCACCTCCACGATCAGGTGGTGCGGGCAGGCGGCGCGGCAGGCGCCGCAGTTGGTGCACTTCTCCTTGTCCACCACAGCCACGCCGTTGACGACGTGGATGGCGTCGAACTTACAGGCAGCGGCGCAGGAACCGAAGCCGAAGCAGCCGTAGCGGCAGGCCTTGGCGTCGCCGCCGCAGACCTTGGTGGCTGCCAGACAGTCCTTCACACCGCGGTACTCGAAGTTGTCCTTGGCGTTGCAGCCGCCGTTGCACAGCACGTGGGCCACCATCTTGTCGCCGGAGGGAGCCTCCATGCCCATGATGGCAGCGATCTTGGCAGCGCCCTCCGCACCGGCAGGTGCGCAGGCGGTGACGGGGGCCTTACCGGCCAGGATGGCCTCGGCGCAGCCGCCGCAGCCGGGATAGCCGCAGCCGCCGCAGTTGGCGCCGGCCAGACATGCCTGGATCTCAGGCAGGCGGGGGTCGACCTCCACCTCGAACACCTTGGCGGCGACGGCGAGGATCAGGCCGAAAACGATGGCGAGTACGCCCAGAACGGCGACCGCATATACAATAGTCATAGTTGCTACCTCCTTACCAGACCTTCAGGCCGCTGAAGCCCATGAAGGCCAGCGCCATCAGGCCGGCGGTGACCAGCGCGATGGGGAAGCCATCAAAGGCCTTGGGATTTTCACTGGAGACCTCCAGCTGCTCACGGACAGCCGCGAACAGGAAGATGGCCAGCAGGAAGCCCAGACCGCCGGTGATGCCGTAGACCACAGACTCAATGAAGTTGTAGCCATTCTGCACGTTCAGCAGCACAACGCCCAGAACTGCGCAGTTGGTGGTGATCAGGGGCAGATACACGCCCAGAGCGGTATACAGAGCGGGCATGGCCTTCTGGAGGAACATCTCGATGAACTGCACCAGAGAAGCGATGACCAGAATGAATGCCACGGTCTGCATGTAAGCCAGATCCAGGGGGATCAGGATGTACTTGTTCACCACAAAGCACACAGCGGAGGCCAGACCCATAACGAAGGTAACGGCCACGCCCATGCCCACTGCGGTATCCACCTTCTTGGAAACGCCCAGGAAGGGGCAGCAGCCCAGGAACTGGGAGAAGATGAAGTTGTTTGCCAGGATTGCGCCCAGCGTGATTGAAAGCAGCTTAAAGATTTCCATTATTTGCTCTCCTCCTTATCCTTCTTGGGACGAGCCAGAGCCCACTGCATGGCAGCGATCAGAGCAGCCAGCACCAGGAAGCCGCCCACAGGCAGGGTCAGCATACCGATACCGTAATCAGCAGGGAAGATCTGGATGCCCACATGCTGACCGGCCTCGTTCACAGCGCCCAGGACGCCGCCGCCGAAGGTGCCGCCGCCCAGGAACTCACGGATGATGCACATGGCCAGCAGGACCCAGGTGTAGCCGATGCCCTGGAAGATGCCGTCAAAGAAAGAGGCAACCATGCCGTTCTTGTAGGAGAAAGCCTCCGCACGGCCCAGGATGATGCAGTTCACCACGATCAGGGGGATGAACACGCCCAGAGAGTTGGCCAGATCCGGCAGGAATGCCTGAATAGACAGGTCCACGCAGGTCACGAAGCCGGCGATCACCACGATGAACATGGCGATACGGATCTTATCGGGGATGATCTTCCGCATAGCGGAGATAATGACGTTGGACAGGGTCAGGATGATGGTAACCGCCACACCCATGCCGATGCCGTTGAAGAAAGAGGTGGTGATGGCCATGGTAGAGCACATGCCCAGCACCTGAACCAGAACGGGGTTCTGCGTCAGCATACCGTCCTTGAATTGTTTACCAAGATTCATACTTCAGTGTCCTCCTCTCTTAACCGATGACGCCGGCAGCAGCCAGAGCGGCATTGACGCCGGTGGTCACACCCTTGGTGGACACGGTAGCGCCGGTGATGGCGTCCACGTTGGAGCCAACGGACAGAACACCGTCAGCGGCGGACTTGCCGATAAACTGATCCAGAACGCGGGTGCCGTTGGTCAGAGGCTCGTTGCTCATGACCTTGGAGCCGATACCGGAGGTCTCAGAGTTGGTGACAATGGAAACACCGGTGACAGCACCGTCCATGTCAATGCCCACCATCATGGAGATGGTGCCCTGAGAGCCGGAAGCCTCCACGTTGATGGCGTAGCCCACAGGCTGACCGCCGGACTGAGCCTGATAGACAGCAGCCAGCGTACCGCCCTGAGCGGTGGCAGCGGCGGTCATATCGTCGGTCAGCTCCATAGCGTCGGAGAAATCGTCGGCCTCAATGACCTTCTGCATAGCGGCCACGGTCTTTTCCCAGGTGATCGCGGCGATCTTATCCTTGGTGATGCTGTTGACCCAGCCCAGCAGGCCAGCCACGACCATGCA
>OFPS01000947.1_pt1 | contig 24144 bp, 13 predicted proteins | sample 1542111 | NCBI WGS metagenome assembly OFPS01 (sample SAMN04209233, study PRJEB22552) | human gut metagenome | biome: gut; material: feces | host: Homo sapiens | place: USA: Oklahoma | reverse complement strand
CATTTCACACCTGTGTTCTTCTATATTTAATTGGTTGCAACCTCCCCCAAAACGCTGTATAATATACTCAAATATCTATTCAGGAGGTTGAAACCTATGGTCGATTATACTGAAGGCAGCGGCAAGCAGTATCATGTCGGGCTGGGTCCCGGCGATGTGGGCCGCTATGTGCTTCTGCCCGGCGACCCCAAGCGCTGCGCCAAAATTGCCAAATATTTTGATAACCCTCGTCTGGTGGCTGACAGCCGCGAGTTCGTTACTTACACTGGCACCCTCAACGGCGTACCCGTCAGCGTTACCAGCACCGGCATCGGCGGCCCGTCCGCTTCCATCGCGCTGGAAGAGCTGACCAACTGCGGGGCCGACACTTTCATCCGCGTAGGCACCTGCGGCGGCATGCAGCCGGAACTGGTGCCGGGGGCGTTGATCATTCCCACAGGAGCGATCCGCATGGAGGGCACTTCGCAGGAATACATGCCGCTGGCATTTCCGGCGGTGCCGGATTTCGGATTGACGGAACATCTGGTCTGTGCGGCACGTGCTGCTGCATATGATTATCATACCGGCGTGGTGCAGTGCAAGGATTCTTTCTACGGGCAGCACTCGCCGGAAACCATGCCGGTAGCTCCCACCCTGCTCCAAAACTGGCAGGCATGGAAAGCCGCCGGCACGCTGGCATCGGAAATGGAATCGGCTGCTCTGTTCACGGTCGCCGCCGCACGGCACGTCCGCTGTGCCACCATTTTGCAGATGCTGTGGAATCAGGAACGGCAGGCAGTGGTACGGGACAAGGAACATGCCGCAAGCGACATGACACACGCCATCGAGGTCGCCGTGGCGGCAATGCGTGCTGTGATTCGGGAAAACAAGGAAACTGCTGTATAAAGGAAACACTGAATAAAGCTTTGCGGCGGATTCCAGGGAAAAGAGGAAATGTAATTTGGCAAACATATTTTGTGTGGAAGACGACACCGGCATTCGGGAACTCATCACCTGTGCTCTCCAGTCCGGCGGCTATACTGCGAAGGGCTTCCCTGACGGAAAAAGCTTTTTCCAGCGTGTACAGGAAGAACAGCCGGCATTGATCCTGCTGGACATCATGCTGCCGGACGAGGACGGCATCTCGATTCTGAAACGACTGAAATCCGATGCGGCAACGGCGGAAATTCCTGTCATCATGCTTTCAGCGAAGTCCTCGGAGATCGACAAGGTCACCGGACTGGAAAACGGTGCAGACGATTATATCACCAAGCCATTCGGCATCATGGAACTGCTGTCCCGCGTCAAGGCGGTGCTGCGGCGGAGCCATGTGCAAAAGCCGGAACAGCAGCAGGTGCTCTCTGCCCATGACCTGACCATTGACCTGAACCAGCGTACCGTGGTCTATCTGGAAACGGAGATCGTTCTCACCTATAAGGAGTTCGAACTGCTGTCCTATCTGGTACGCAACCGCGGCTCTGCCATTTCCCGCGACCGGCTGCTGGAACAGGTTTGGGGCTTCTCCTATGAGGGCGAAACCAGAACCGTAGACGCTCATGTCAAGACGCTGCGGCAAAAGCTGGAGGCTGCCGGCTGCACCAATCTCATTCACACAGTACGGGGTTACGGCTATAAGATCGGAGGGTAATTATGGAATGGCTCGGTTGGGCATTTGCTGCGGCAACGGCTCTTTTGCTGACAATTTTTATTTTTCTGTATCTGCACCAGAAACAGCAGGCACAGCATCAGCACAAGAAAAGTCAAAAGGCTCTTGGAAAGCTGGAAAACGAAATGAACCGCATGCAGAAAGAGCTGCACCACGAACGGGATATCATCGGGCTGATTCAGGAGCACATGGTAGAGGGCATTCTGATTCTGGACGATTCCGACAAGATCCAGCTTGCCAACCGCACGGCAACGGCACTGCTGAACATCAGCAAGGAAAGCTGGGACAACAAATCCATTTTCATTCTGACAAACAATCAGGACTTTCTGGACGCACTGCGAAAATCCAAAACAGCACCTCAGCATGAACTGCTGCCGGAAGACAGTGAACTGCACAAGGGCTGCTCTGTGCGGCAGCTGCTGAAGATCGACGGCAAGTATATTCGGGCGTACATCACCCGCGTGGAAATGGGCGGCATTTTCGGCACGATCGTGCTGCTGGTCGATGTAACCTACAACGTCAAGGCGGAAAAGATGCGGCAGGAATTCACCGCAAACGTTTCCCACGAGCTGAAAACACCGCTGACGACCATTAAGGGATTCGGCGAAATGTTCGGCAGCGGCATGATTACCAAAGAGGAAGACGTTGCCAAGTACGGTGCCATGATCGAACGGGAAAGCGAACGCCTGCTGTTTCTCATCAACGACATTATCCGCCTGTCGGAGATCGAGGAACACACGGAAATGCTGAACACACCGGTGGCACTGGAAGCTGCGGCAAAGAACGCCCTGCAAATTCTGGAGCCGCAGATTCAGCGGAACAAAATTCACGTCCGGCTGGAGGGCGACTGTCTGCTGCTCCACAGCAACGAGGGCTACATACGGGAATTGTTCATCAACCTCATTGACAACGCGATCAAGTACAACAATCCGGAGGGCACCGTGACGATCACCATACAGCACCTCGGCACACAGGCGAAAATCGTCATTGCAGACAACGGCATCGGCATTCCCCTACAGGCACAGAGCCGGATCTTTGAACGGTTCTATCGGGTGGACAAAAGCCGTTCGAAACAGCGTGGCGGCACAGGACTGGGGCTGTCTATCGTCAAGCACATCGTAGACTGCCACAACGGCACCATTTCTCTCCGCAGCGAACTGGGACACGGTACGGAAATTACGATTCTGCTGCCGGCAAAGTAACGATAACCCCGCACAAGGTTTGTGCGGGGTTATCCAAAAGAAAGGACAAACAACATGAGAAACGTCATGCAGGAACAAGATGTGACCGACTGGAAAGAACGTCTTGCTGCCTATACGCCCGAAACCGAACAGGAACGCCGCGACCGGAACGAGATACTCCTTGCGGCGGAACAGTACGGCACACAGCTGCTCTACCGCAGCCACGCGGAAAGCCACTTCACCTGTTCCGGTTTCGTCATGAATCCGGCAATGGATCAGGTGCTGATGGTCTACCACCGCATCTACGATTCCTTTGCATGGACAGGCGGACACGCTGACGGTTCCAGTGATTTTCTCTGGACAGCCGTGCGGGAGGCAAAAGAGGAAACCGGTATCCAGAAGCCCTATCCCCTTACCGGAGCCATTCTCTCGCTGGACATTCTCCCTGTTAAAGCACATCAGAAAAAGGGCGTTCCCGTTCCGGCACATCAGCACTATAACGTCACCTACGGCATCATTGCCGACCAGAAAGAAACGCTGCGGATCCAGCCGGACGAAAACACTGCGGTACAGTGGATCCCTGTGGAACAGCTGCCGGAAATCTGCAAAGAACCCCACATGCTGCCGGTCTATGAAAAAGTGATCCACCGCATGCGTCGCTGGAAAGCCATGCAGGAACAGGCACTTCTGCAAACAGCACAGCCGCTGTTGGCGTGGTATCCGCTGCATGCACGGGATCTCCCCTGGCGGCACACGCAGGAGCCTTACCGCATCTGGCTGTCAGAGATCATGCTCCAGCAGACGCGGGTGGAAGCCGTCAAGAACTATTACGCACGGTTTCTGGAAACCTTTCCGGACATTGCCGCACTTGCCGCAGCGGAACAGGATCAGGTCAACAAGTGCTGGGAGGGGCTGGGCTATTACAGCCGTGCAGCGAATCTGCGAAAGGCAGCACAGACGATTCAGGAGCAGTACGGCGGCGTGTTTCCCCGCACATGGGAGGAAGTCCGCGGACTGGCTGGCGTAGGCGATTACACCGCCGGTGCAGTCTGTTCCATTTGCTACGGTTTGCCTACGCCAGCGGTGGACGGCAACGTGCTGCGGGTGGCCGCCAGAGTGATGAACCACTTCTGTGAGATCGACCGGCCGGAACAAAAGGCAGCTGTCACTGCCCTGCTGCGGCAGGTCTATCTGGACAATCCGGAACACTGCGGAACGCTGACACAGGCGTTTATGGAAATCGGAGCCACGGTCTGCGTGCCCAACGGACAGCCGCATTGTGAAGCCTGTCCCCTGTCGGAACTGTGTCTGGGCAGACAGTACTGCGATGCTCTGCGGCTGCCCCAGCGGACTGCCAAAAAAGCCAGACGACAGGAACAGTACACCGTTTTTGTGCTGCAATGCGACGGGAAATTCGCCCTCCGGAAACGCACTGCCAAGGGGTTGCTCCACGGGCTTTGGGAATATCCCAATGTTGCCGGCATCTGCACTACCGAAGAAGCCATTGCCCAGGCCAGTGCATGGCACTGCAAGCCCACGGATCTGACGCAGACGGTAGAACGGAAACACATCTTCACCCATGTGGAATGGGAACTCTACGGCGTATACCTCACCTGTGCCAGACAGGACGAACAATTCGTTTGGAAAACTGCGGCGGAAATCACCAAGGAGATTTCCCTGCCCACAGCTTTCCGGCAGTTTTTCTAAAGCAACACAAAAACCCCCTGCCCTTGCAGCCATTGCCACGAGGACAGGGGGTTGATTTTCTTTCAGAACAAGTGGATTTTTATCAGTAACACCGCAAAAAGCCCACCCGACAGCATTTGCACGCAATCTGCCTGCAAATACCAGCGTGACCGTCACCGGTAATGTGATTTTCAAGCTTCGTAGAAAGCAGTCTTTCTTTCCAGCACTTTCTTACCGATGGGCGAGCTGATCGGAGCCACTACGCAGGAACCATACTTGTTGATTGCCTTTGCCACGTGGTCAGCGATCTCACGGACATTGTTTTCGTTTTCCAGTTCCAGAACTACCACGAAACCGTCTGTGTTGTTCGCCTTGACACCATCGATGTATGCTTTCTTGACATCTGCATTTTCTGCAAAGTATGCTTTCAGGTCGTCTTCCATGCCCTCCGGAGTGGAGTCAATATCCCGCATTGCCAGACGCGGCTGAATGTTCATTGCCTGCTCCTTGCTGAATGCCAGCCCCATGGTGAACGGATCGAGCACGATGCCGGCAGCTGTGCTCTTGGGATCAGACAGCATTGCCACATAGTTTGCCATGCTCATGGGAACTGCCTTGCAGTCCGGTGCCCCGTTCCACTTCTGTAGTTCTGACAGGCTGGTGAACAGCGGCATGTACTTTCCGCCCTCGTGATTCAGCATGATGAACTCTGCCTGTGCATTGACCTTTTCGCCAGCCTTGACTTCCTTCGGCACTTCCATCAGCACCGGAGCCACAAAGCGTGCTTTCCGCATTGCCTCAAACATATTGTTGCGGGCAGGTTCGTTGTTTTCCCGACGCAGACGGTCTGCGGCAACGATCACTTCCGGATTGGTGACCTTTTCGCAGCCAAACAGCGGGAGAATGTTGTTCTTCTTCGGAGCCTCCTGCGGCTGTTCTGCCTCCGGAGAAACGCCCTTCATCTCTGCCATTTTTTCCTTGCGGATCACGATGTTGGTTTCTGCCGGATTGATGACGATACCGCTGACATCGACACCCTGCTTCAGCAGGATCCCGCAGTACTGGTCAAATGTAATTACCATTGTGTCTGCGTCCGGATCGTTCTTCCACTTCAGGAATTCCAGCCAGTCGGTGAAAACCGGAAAGAACTTTACACCGTCCTTGTTGGAAACAGCCATGAGAGAAGCCTCCATGTGACGCTGACCATTCTCGTCCGGTTCTACCTCGTTCAGCTTGTTCTGCAACGTGATCGGAGCAATAAACGATGCTGCTGCAATTGCGTCCAGCATTTCTTTTTCGGTCTGTACGCTCTGCTGTTTTTTGAATTCCGCCATTGCGGCAACCAGATCAGGGTTTTTGATTGTGGGTTTTTTCAGTTGTGACAATTTGATTCACCTCATCTAAAATTTATCGCCCGAAAACGCCGCCGTGCCCGCAGGCAGCGGAAGCGACAGGGATAGAAATGAAAACACTTTTCCATGTCAGACTTCCAAATCCGGCATGGGTGCTGTCTATAGTATAACATATCCCGTAAAAAAAAGCAAGTCAAATTGTACAAAAAAACCGAAAAAAGCGGAATTGCTTTTCACGCAAAAATGGCAGCCGAAAACATCGGCTGCCATTTGCAGAATAAAGATCTATTTCTTTTCCGGAGAATCGGTTATTCCGTTACCGGCAGGGAGGTAACTATGCGTACCAGGAATTGCAGCAGAACTGTCGAATCATTGGTAGAGAGTTCTCCGTCCGCCATGCAGTCGGCATTCTTCTGCTGGCTGGCGTTCAGCGATACCACACCGGCAACCGCCTTGTTCAGCAGAACTGCATCGGTAATATCCACCTTGCCGTCCAGGTTCACATCGCCGTACAGGGACTGAGAGGTCACTTCCGAAGCGGTGGTCTGCGTGGTTTCTGTGTTGCTGTCGCCGCTGCTGACTGGTGTAGTGGCAGTCGACTGTTCCGTGGTGTCCGCCGTATCCGAAGTTGCCGGAGCAGCTGTGGTTTCAGTGGGCTGTGCGGAAGTTTCACTGGTCTTTACAGCAGTTTCTGTCGGCTGTGCAGAAGTTTCGCTGGTCTTTTCAGAAGTTTCCGAACCGGTAGTGGTTTCAGTGGGCTGCACTGCTGTGGTAGTAGTAGTGGTGGTTTGCTGTTCAGAAGAAGTGCTTGTGGTTGTTGTCGGCGGAACGACAATGCTGCCGTTATACATATGGTAACCCATTGTCTTATAGCTGCTGGAATCCGCAGTTTCATACAAACCGCCCGGATTCAGCGAACCGTCTGCATTTCTCCATACAGCATCAAAATCGGTGCCCTGTTCCGGAGCCTTTGCCATTGTGATAAAGTCAGAAGCTGCCGGAGCCGCAGAAAGCTTTGTGCCGATCTTCGCACCGTTTTTGATCGCAGTCTTTGCATCTACCTGATAGTAGCCGCTGTTGTAGTACACGCCGTTTTCATAAGTACCAGCATACTTGTCGTTAGAAGCACCGCCTTTCAGCTTTGCGTCAGACATAAATACAGAATCATCATAATAGGACATCATATTCTCAAAGATTGCACCCGGATCTGTGCAGCGATAGCAGGAGAAGTTCGGCTTTCCCTTGCCTTCGCCGTTGTTGTTGACTGCGGTACAGTTGGTCAGACTGCCCAGCTTCGGGTTATTGTTATCGGTGAAGCCGCAGTGAAGGTTCTCGAATGCCAGACAGTTCTTCAAGATATGTGCAGAACCGATACCAGAGCCGCCCAGCTTGAAGCCGTTGCCGTCGCAATTGCCGTAGCCCTCGCCGAATTCCGTAAAGCCGTTGCGGAATGCAATACAATTCTGAATGGTGACAACACCGATAGGACCGGTAGCACTTTTTGCAAACAGATCCCAGCCGTCGTCACTGTTGTTGTATGCCATACAGCCGTCAAAGACGTTGCCCTCGCCGCAGGTCAGCTTTGCTGCAAAACCGTCAGCATTTTCCATGCTGGCATTGTCGCAGTTGTTCTTGGAAGTGCAGTTCAGGATCAGGTTATTGCTGGGCCAGTCGGCAATGGTTGCTGCACTGGTATTATAACGGGACAGCTGCAAACCAGTGTCCTGATTGTCGTTGAATACCATGCGTTCAATCTTATTGTTGTTGCCGGAGAGGAGCATGCCGTTATCGGCTGCCTTAGTGATCTCAAAATCATAGAAGTGCCAGTAGTCACCGTCCAGCACAATGCCACGCTTGCTGCCGTCTGCATCGCCCTGTCCGGAGAAGTCGAACACCACATCTGCACCGTTATAAGGCTTGATCGTCTTCATTGCATTAGCAGTACCGCTGTTCTGAGCGTCAATGAGGATCATTTCCGAGAACTTGTATGTACCGCCCAGCAGATAAATGGTGTGGCCTGCGGACAGCTTGGAGATCGCATCGGTAACAGAAGCCGGATCCTTTTCGGAAGAACCGCTGCCGGTACCGGCAGGCGAACAGAAGATGTCCCCTGCCACCGGCACGTCCGGTGTGGTAGGCGTGGTGTTCTTGGTGGTAGCAGTGGTCAGAGCCGTTGCGGTCGTATCCTTGGACACGCTGACGGTGGTGGTCACTGTAGTAGTCTTGGTTTCCTCAGTGGTGACAACCGGATCTGTGGTGCTGTCGGTAAAGCCGCTGCCGATTGCCACGATAGAGGACTTGTAATTGACCAGAGCGTCTTTCAATGCCTGATTGACCGCATAGCTGGTATCGTCCACGGAGTTGTCAAACTTCCACTGGAGATCACCGCCCTGTACGCGTCCGGCCTTGGCAGTAACGATAGCCGGCACATCAGCCGCTGCATCTGCCTTGTAGCTGTACATGATGCTGGAATCGGTATCGAAGTTGTTGTAGCCTGTGCCGCCGGAAACCGTCTTGACGCTGTCCGGTACTTTTTCAGACGGGCTGGAAACTTCATAGGCATCGAACGAGGTGCTGTTCTGCGAATACGGGATATAGCTGGAAGCACCCTCGATATAGTTGCCGCAAGCCTTGATGATACCGCCGGTTTCGCCTCCGAATGTACCTTCACCCAGTGCATCAGTACCCTGTCCGGAACTCATCATCGGGTTCTTACAGTTGCGGAAGTAGTTGTTTTCCGCGAAAGCAGAAGATCCCATGGTGACGCCGATGCCGTACTTGGCATTGCCGTCGAAGTAGTTGTTATAGCTGTGTACAGAGCAGGTGCGGATTCTGGGGTGACGGGAATCAGAGTGATCGTACCAGTTGTGGTGATAGGTCACATAGTTGGTTTCCTCTTCCGATTTCATGCCCTGCAGGTTGCACTTTCCGTTGTCCCAGAAGTGGTTGTAGGAATGTGTTACATAGGTGGAAGTCTTGGTGTCCAGTGCACCGTCGCCCTTGACCTGATCGGCATCTGAACCGGCATCACCATAGAAGAAATCACAGTTATGCACCCAGATGTGGTCGTTGCCCTGCTGCAAGCCGCAGTCATCGCCCTCGCTGCTGTTGCAGTTCATGAAGCCGATATTGCGGACCTCTACGTTAGAGCAGTTCTTCATGACCAGACCAAAACCGTTGAATACGGTATCGGTACCAATACCCTCCACGGTAATGCCAGCCTTTGCGGTGTCGATCATCAGATCGCCCTTGGGCATGTCTGCCGGATCGGTGATGTTGCCGATAAACCGCAGGCACAGCGGACGCTTTTCTTTATTTTTCTTATAAGCCGTAATGATGTTCTGCACACCAGTCACATCGGTCGCACCCTTGCCGGTGGCGTCAATGCTTGCCGTCACGGTGTCCTTGTTGGCATCGGTGACATATACCACAATGGCATCTGCTTTCAGCGTGCCGTCCTCGTTGTATGCACCGGAAGAAGTGCCCTCTACAAAGCCAAAGCCGCTTCTGTCGTGAGCCTCTACCTGAAGTCCCGCAGTTTCTGCTGCCTTAGAAGCATCTTCCTTGCCGTTAATCACCGGCACGATCTTCATGGTGTAGCTGCCGGCTTTCAGACCTACTGCATCAGCACGGAAGCGATCCGGATACTGGCGTACCAGCATGGTATCCAGCTGCGTGTAGCTGCCGCCTGCCGGCTTGATATACACGTTGTAGCCGGTCGCATTGGACACAGCACCCCATTCCGCATAGGCAGCTTCCAGGTCGCCGCTGGCATCGATCACAGACACCGAAGCACTGGCTGCCACAATCGCCGGAACGTTGTCAGTTACAGTTCCCAGATCTGCTGCCAGAACCGGCTGTGCACCGGCTGCGGCAGTGGCCGCCGCCAGCAGAAATGCCAGAATACTGGTTCCGATTTTTTTGTTCTTCATCATTCATTCCTCCTGTTCGTCCAATGTGTGCATACACCGGACATCAGCTGAAAAATTTCCGGAAGCCTCATTGCCCGGAATATTTCTCATATTTCTCCTTATAGCTCAAATTGTGGTGGATAGCTCACATTGTGGTGACACATTTTTCCACCCAATTTCCACCTCCATTTTACGCCTTTTTCCCTGTAATGTCAATCTGCTTTTTCAACAAAAATGCAATGTTTTCAGTGTGCACATTACACAACATATTTGCACTTTTTGTTAGTTTTCATCGCATAAAGTAACAGAATATATGACTGATTTTCCGCATACATTACAACAGCCCGCCGATAAAATTTCAATGTGCATTTGGAAACAAATCGGTAAAGGATGTTTACAATTTATATTTCATGTCGAAAAGTGTTGACAAACAGAAATCCAGTGGGTATAATAATAAAGAATGGCTCTGGCGAATATCCACGCTGCAGAGCCCGCTTCTCTCAATGTAATATTTTTTTAATTTTTCCAGAAACAGAGGTTCTACTGTCTTCGGACTGACCGCAGCTGTCATCAGTTTGTCAACATACTCGGAACGCCGACACGCGGTGAAGTTCAATGATGCTGTATTCCGCACAGCCCTCGTACCATGGAAGAAAGGAAAGATGACAGTGAACAATAAAGACCAATCCCCTGCCGGAAATGCTTCCAAGCAGCATCTGACCAAAGACGAAATGCGGGAAAAAATCAAAGCTTCTCTCGCTGCAAAAGAGGCAACAGAATTTCAGTCATCATCGCCGAAGCCGTCTTCTGAACGCTTTTCCGGACAGAATCGTCCGGCTTCCCGCAGCCCTGAAAACAGCTCCGCTTCGGAACGCACCCGTTCGGACAAGGCACGGCAGATCCATGATGCCGTTTCTTCCGGCTATGCCTATGACCAGCCGCGGCAGCAGCGTGCACCACAGCCGCAGCACCAGCAGCGTTCCGGAGGCAACGTGGCAACAGCACAGCGTCCGCCCCGCCCTACACCGCCCAGACATTACGAACCAGTGCGGGAGGAGTCCAACGCCGGAAAGATCTGCATCATCATTGGTATTGCCGTGCTGGCTGTACTCCTGCTGAGCTACATCGCCGGACTGGCTGTCTATCACAGCAAGTTTCTCCCTAAAACTTACGTCAACGGCGTGGACATCGGCGGCATGACCGCGGAGGAAGCCAGCGACGCAGTTCTGAATACCGCACAGGATATGGGGCTGACATTCATTCCCAAAAGCGGCGACCCGATCACCTTCAAGGGCTCCTCATTCGGCTGCACCGTTACCCTGCCGGACAACGCTCTGACAGAGCCGGCAGACGAAAGTCACGCCCTCTGGTTCAGGAAGCTGTTCTCCAAAACCGAGTATACAGTCAAGATGCAGGATTCCTACTCGGAAGATGCACTGGTCAGCCTGATCGCCGCCTATGACTGGGGCAATGTACCGCCCACCGATGCCAAGGTTGTCCAGAACGAGGACGGTTCCTTTACCATTCAGCCGGAAGATAACGGCAACATGGTAGACACCCAGAAGCTGTCCGACTACACGGTCGCACAGATGCGGGAGGGCAATAACACCATTCAGATGGCAGACAGTGACTGCTACAAAAAGGCAGCTGTCACTGCGGAAAGTCTGGAGCCTACACTGGCACTGTACAACAAGATCGGTGCTGTAGAGATCACCTATGACATGACTGACCGCGAGGAAATTTTCGATCCGGTTGGCACGGAAAAGCTGGATCACGCTACTATCATGGACTGGATCACCACGGACGGCGATGACATCACTGTAGACACCGACAAAGCTTCCGCATGGGTGCAGGAACATATCGCTGACAAGTACGACACACTGGTGACCGGCTACAACTTCAAGTTCAAAGCCACCGAAGACGGAGAGATTACCCTGCCAATCGGTTCTGACGGCATCTACGGCTGGAAAACCAATGTTTCTGCCACTGTGGAAAAGCTGGTAGATTACATCAAAGCCGGCGAGGCAGTAACCATTGAACCGGTATATAAGGTAGAGGGATTCCGCATGAACTCCAACGCCGGCGTTACCTACACCGGAAACACCTACATTGAAGTGGACATCTGCCACCAGCACTTGTGGTACTATGTCAATGGCGAACTGTTCCTGGAGTCCGATGTGGTTACCGGTAAGGAGTCCGATCCGACACGTGCCACACCGCCGGGAGCATATAAGGTATGGTCCAGAGAATCTCCGCGAAAGCTGGGGACTTACGCAGTGCAGGGCTATGAAACATGGGTAAATTACTGGATGCCCGTCACCTATACCGGCATCGGTCTGCACGACCTGAACCGCAGTGCCTACGGCGGTGACATCTACATCAACAACGGTTCCCACGGCTGTATCAACCTGCCGCTGGACGTTGCCAAAAAGATCTATGACAAGGTCACTATCAACACACCGGTTATGATCGTTCCGTAAACCGCAGCCACTATAACAACGAAAAAAGCGTACCGTTTTCCTGTGAAACGGTACGCTTTTTGTTATGGCATCACGGCACAAAACTGTGCGGTATCGCCTTATGTTTGCTTTTGTATTATCCGCGGCGTACTGCCGGCATCATGCTGGTGAATGCTGCTTCGTCTTCGGTAACTTCTCCCTCCGGATACTGGAACCGGATCAGACGATCCCCCTGAAAAGTCAGCTGTCCCTGCTGATGGAACGGGGTTTCGATATACGCTTTCTTGCTGGTAACAATATGCAGCACATCACCCTTGCGGGTCTTGAAAATCAACTCATAGTATTCGTTGTACAGTTTCAAAGTGCCGCTGGGATCCATGGTTCTGCGGCGTTCGTCTACCTTTTGTACCAGAACAGCGATCACGGTACGGGGTGGATTTTTTCCGCGGTTTGGTCTACGCATTGCTCTTTCTCCTGTGATATAATATTCCCGATTAAACTCCAGCGGCTGCCGTTTGTCGGCAGTGTTTGGATTCTGTACCAGAAGCCGGCTCAGCTTCTGCCGGAACGGGCTTTGCCGAGAACCCAGCATCACCACCAGCAGCAGCACCACGGCAACAGCAACCATGATAATCAGGAAATTATCGATCGCATTTCCGAATCTGCCTGTCATATGTATTCCTTTCTGTGGGAACGCATTTTCGTAAACGGATTACGAAAGCAGCTTCTCACATTCCATTGGGATTCTGCTTTGTGAAACGCCAGCTGTCGGCACACATCTGCTGCAAATCCGCAGTTGCTTCCCAGCCAAGCAGTTCCTTTGCTTTCGACGGATCTGCATACGAGGTGGCAATATCTCCGGCACGGCGTTCCGTGATCTCTACCGGAATCTTCTTGCCGCATGCCTTTTCATACGCATGCACCACGTCCAGCACGCTGCTGCCGTGACCGGTACCCAGATTGATCGGTTCAAAGCCACGGTGCTCCAGTCCGTATGCCACGGCTGCCACGTGACCGGTTGCCAGATCCATAACATGGATATAGTCCCGCACACCAGTGCCGTCCGGCGTGTCGTAGTCATCACCGAATACCCGCACATGATCCAGCTTGCCCAGTGCCACCTGTGCCACATAGGGCACCAGATTGTTGGGGATTCCGTTGGGATTCTCGCCCAGCAGACCGCTGATGTGAGCACCGATCGGGTTGAAATACCGCAGAGCCACAGCCGTGAACTCCGGATTGGCAGTGCAAACGTCCCGCAGAATCTGTTCGATCATGACCTTGGTGTAGCCATAGGGATTCGTTGCAGAGGTCGGCATTTCCTCCACGTAGGGAGCCTCATTGTTGCAGCCGTAAACGGTCGCACTGGAGGAGAAAATTATCACATTGCAGTGATACTCCCGCATGACACGCAGCAGGGAGAGTGTACCGCTGATGTTGTTCTCGTAGTATTCCAGCGGCTTTTCCACCGATTCGCCAACTGCCTTCAGACCGGCGAAGTGAATTACGGCATCGATCTTGTTGTCCTCAAAAATCTGCCGCATGTCCTCCTCGTCACGCATATCTGTACGATAGAACCGCACATGCTTTCCGGTGATCATCTCGATACGGGCAATTGCCTCCACTTTTGAATTGCAGAGATTGTCCATAATCACGACCTGATAGCCGGCATTGATCAATGCCACACAAGTATGACTGCCGATAAAGCCGGTACCGCCAGTGACCAGAATTTTTCCCATGTTACTTTACGCTTCCTTTCAATTTCTGTCAAATGGAGAGGGAATTTTCCCTCCTATCAGTTTGCCCTGAAAGACAAACTTTCAGCAGCACTGCACAAAAGCACAATGCTGCCTTATATCAATACAGTCATGCCGCCAACAGAACGAATTCGCAGCACGTGGCAGCAGCCCTTTCCCAGAACGGATTCCATACCCTCCTGAAACTGGGACAGCAGCACAGCCGGCACAAATGCCTGTACTGTTCCGCCGAAACCGCCGCCGTGTACACGGATCGCTCCCCTGCCGCCCAGCACTGCCGAGCCGACTGCAAGGGCAATGGAGATGGGCTGGTCTTCCGGTGCTGAGGACGGGTAGACGTTTTGCAGCAGGCAATAGGAAGACTGTCCGGAGTTCTGTACCAGGTGCAGGAACGCCTCGAAATCGCCCCGATCCAGTGCATCAGATTCGCCCTGTGCCCGTCCGTCCTCCCGATAAAAGTGCATCGCACGGAGCACTGCACGGTCACCGAAGGCTTTCCGCAGTTCCGGAATGGAACGCAGCACCTGTGCCGACGGAACTTCCGCCAGAACGTCCTTGCCGAAATACTTTGCCACTTCCTGCATTTCTGCCGGAATCGCAGCGTATTCCGCTGTCAGGTCTGCGTGGTTTCCGCCGGTATCCACAATGCAAAGTACATAACCAGTTCTGGAAAAGTCAAATGCAACTGGGTGCACTGCCGGCAGTATCGGATTGGCAAAGTCAATGGCAACAGCACCGCCTACTGACGAAGCCATCTGATCCATTAACCCGCAGGGCTTCTGGAAATACACGTTTTCCGCATACTGCCCCATTTGTGCCAGTTCTACCGGTGTGAACCGATTTTCGGCATACAGGGCATTGCAGATATTTCCCAGCAGAACCTCAAAAGCTGCTGATGAGGACAGACCAGAGCCTGCCATGACCTGAGAGGTGGTGTATGCATCAAAACCGGTTTCCAGCGGACATCCGTACTGCTTGAAGCGGGCAGCGATTCCGCGGATCAGTTCTGCTGCTGTGGGCTTTTTGTCCGTTACCGGTTCCAGTTCTTCCAGAGAGATCTCATCTTCCGGAAAGCCCTCTGAATGCACCCGGATCGTGGTATCTTCCCGTCTTGCCACAACAGCGATCACGTCCAGATTGATGCTTGCCGCCAGTACGTGACCATGCTGGTGGTCGGTGTGGTTTCCGCCCAGTTCTGTCCGTCCCGGTGCAGAAAAAATGGCAATTTCCCGACCGCTGCCGTACAACTGCACAAAACTGTCAATGGCACACAGCAGCCGGTTCCGATAAGCTTCCGCCAGATCTTCACCGCCGCCAAGTACTGCCGCGATGTGCATCAATTCTTCCGACTGCAGCAGTCTGCGAGCCTCCTCAATTGTCTTCAATGTGATGCCCCTTTCTCAAATCGCTTTTTCGGGTAACTGCGGTATTGCCCTTGGTTCCCCGAAAGCGGCAATCTGCGTTCCTACAATTCTCCACTATTCAGTATAACCGATTTTTCACGATTTTGCAAGCATTCTTTGTGATTTTTTCTATCTCGATACAGAATTCGAAAAAAGCAAAGCCTCAGCCTTGAAAATTGAAGCAAATCTTGCCTTACGCTTGCAAACAAAAACCCGATACGGGAATGCTCCCGCATCGGGTTTTTCTTATGCTGTCATAGCCTTGTTGTCAGAAACGCTTACGCGTTCGAAATCAGGGAATCTGATTATTCAGCCCACATAGAGCCCTTCAGGTTCTTCAGATCCGGGCAAACCGGATTGTCCCAGGTAGTGCTCTTATGACCAGCACCAACCAGAGCAACATAGTATGCCTGGTAGAAGATGTCAGTTGCTTCCAGCTTGCCGTCTGCAGAATTCTCTCCTGCCTTGCTTTCGGTATCAATATCCGTCAGGAAGAAGGACAGTTTCTCCAGATTCTCATCCTGTGCGTGCTCTGTGCCGTCCAGAAGCTTTGCATCCTTAATACCAGCACCCTGTCTTGCAATGTAGTAGCTGCTGTAGTACATATCAGTAGCCTCTACCTTACCGGACAAGTCAGTATCGCCCTTTACGCCGATGTAAACCTTTGCAGTAGCAACCTTTTCACCCTTATACAGGATATCGAGGTCGGTATCTACATATGCCTTGCCTTCGCTGTCGAACAGTGCCTTCGGGCTTTCTGCACCAAAGGTCAGATCGTCCATGACGCTCTCGCCGTTTACAGTTGCAGACTTCACAAGGTCAGCAGCGTTGAAATTGCGTCCGTCAATAGACAGATAGAAGTTTGCATCCGGATTTACTTCGATTTCCAGTTCTGCTTCTGCAGTCGTGGTGGTTACTTCTGTAGTAGTGGTAGCTTCGGTAGAAGCTGTCGTGTTTTCTGTGGTAGTGGTTGCTTCTGTAACAGTTGTTGTAGCTTCTGTGGTAGTTGCTTCTGTAGTAGAAGAAACAGCTGCCGGTGTGGTAGTAGTTTCTTCAGTGGTTGCTTCAGTAGTTGCTTCCGTGGTTTCTTCTGTAGTAGTAGTCGTTGTGGTAGTTGTGCTGGTAGTTGTCTTCTTGCTGAAGTCCGGCAGCTCTTCTGTTGTAGAAGCTGTGGTCTTCTTGCTGAAGTCCGGCAGCTCTTCTGTTGTAGCAGTTGTAGTTGCCTTTGTAGTAGTTGTTTCAGATTCTGTTACAGTAGTGGTTGTTGCACTGGTGCTGGTGGTTGTCGGGCCTGCACTGGTGCTGGTTGCCGTAGCAGTTGTTGCTTTAGTAGTAACAGTCGTTGCTTCGGTAGTAGTGGTAGTGGTAGTTGCTTCGGTAGTCGTTACAATAGGTTCTTCGGTAGTGGTGGTTGTAGCAGCAGTCGTTGTTGTAGTGGTTGCTGCAGTTGTGGTGGTGACAGTCGTAGCCTCTGTAGCAGTTGTAGTCTGCGGTTCTTCTGTGGTAGTAGTCGTTGCCGCAGAGGTTGCAGTTGTAGTGGTGGTAGCTGTTGTAGTAGTTGTAGTTGTAGCAGTTGTTGTTTCGGTGGTTTCCACTACATCATTCATGATTACGCGGATCGCACCGTCCTTCAGACCAACCATTTCGTCGAAGATGTCTTCGCCGGTTACGCCCTCGCCGTTCAGGTAGTTGAAACGCTTGACATCTACCATCGTGGTGCCGCTGGGCAGTTTGTCAGAACCATTCGGTGCCCAGTCTACAGGGAACTCATAGTACTCAACATTCTTGCCATCGTATTCACCAGTCTGGAGTGTCAGACCATATTCGTCAGCCAGTGCCTGTACAGTATCCTTATCCGGCACATTGAAGATCATGCGGAATACCTGATTCATCTTTGTCGGGTCAGTTGCACCTTCGGCAGAACGTGCACCAATGAAACGGATCCAGCGGTCGCTGCCGTCAGTAATGGTAGAAGTGCCGTCCTTGTATGCAATGAAATCATTTGCATTCGGGATACCGCTGCCGAAGTCGTTGACAACAAATGCTCTCTTTTTCAGCAGCTTGGACGGAATGGTGTACAGCTTTGCGGTTGCTTCCGGCAGGTTGACAACGCAGTTGATACCATAGCTGGTTGCGTCTACGCCTTCCTTGGCAGTTACCTTCACGCCCAGAGTGTAGTTCTTCAGAGAAGTGGCATCCTTTTCACTGGGATATACGAATACTTCGTCAATGTCCAGATTGATGTCCTTTTCTTCTGTTACAGTGGTGGTTGTGGTTGTAGTAGTCGTGTCACTTGTAGTGGTTTCAGTCTGTGCATCTGTGTAAACGCGGATACCGCCGTTGTAGTAAACTACATCAGTGGTCGCAATATCTGTGCCGTTTTCGTCAATGTACTGACGGTTCGGAGCCAGATAGCCATCGCCGTGTGTACCCTCAAAGTCCCAGTTTACCTTCTGATACTCTGCAAAGTTTACCGGGAACAGATAGTAGCTGTCGCCGTTTTCATCTGTCTGCAGTTCCAGACCGTATTCCTTTGCGATGTCCACTGCGTTTTCTGCAATGGTGCAGTTGATGTCGATCACCTTGTCACCGCTGATCGTGATCGTGCTGGTACTGGAAGTCCACTGGAAATACATCCAACGCTTGGACGGCTCAACGCTCATATCCTGACCGTTTGCCTCATAGCCCTTCAGGTTCTGCGGAGAAGGAGCCAGGTCGCCGCTGACATAAACGTCCCTATAACCATAGTCCTTCTTGTTCTTCGGGTTCTTGTAGATCGTCAGGATCTTGGAAGTAACTTCCGGAACTTCCAGAGCGAAGTTGAAGCCCTGTGCGTCCACATAGTTTTCAACCAGAACGGACAGCGGGATCTTTGCATAGTTGCTTGCAGTCTTGACCTGTGCTTCGTCTACCTTGAAGATGATGCCCTTGCCCTTCGGAGCTTCTGTCGTGGTGGTGCCGATGGACTTGGTAGTGGTTACAACAGTGGTGTCTGCCTTTGTAGCAGTGGTCTGTTTTGCTGTGGTTGTTGCAGCAGATGCAGAAGTTTCTGTAGCCTTGCTGGTTTCAGCAGATGCTTCTGTCGAAGTAGAAGCAGTGGTTTTTGCTGTAGTGTCAGCTGTGGTAACTACAGTTGTAACTGTGGTTTCCTTAGTAGTTTCCTTAGTAGTTTCCTTGGAAGTAACAGTAGTTTCTTCTGTCGTTGCAGAAACGGTGCTTTCTTCTGTGGTTGCAACTGTTTCAGTGGTCACAGTTGTAGAAGTGGTGGTCTGATCCGGATCTTCGTCGAAGCACAGTACGATCTTGTCGATTGTCACATCGCCGAACTTCGGATAATAAACCATGAACTGTACAGTTTCACCAACAGTCTTCGGAATATCATAAGATACGATGACCTGCTTGTTTGCCGGTACAGCCAGATCCTTGAATTCCGTGCTCTGCCATTCTTCACCTTCCGGCAGGCTGTCGTTCCATGTGCCAAACGCACCGCTGGTGTTCTTGTCATTTGTCTTTACGGTGTAGTAAGCAATTGCCTTGTATGCACCCATGGGATCAAATTCAACCTTGGTGTTGCTTGCCTTGCCGTCAGTACCCTTGTCTTCCTCTGCCTTCGGAGTCAGTTCCTTGGTGTACTTTGCGGAAACTGTAGTGGTCGGCTGTGTGGTCACAGTGGTTGCAGCAGTCGTAGTGATCGTTGCATCATCTGTGTAAATCACAACAGAATCTACAGTGAAGTCCTCATAGGTACCGTCGCCCCAGGCACCAAACTTCAGAGAACCATCATATTCCTTCTGAATGGTTGCGTCCACAGTCTTGGTGATGTCCCAGGTGAATTCGCCGGACTTGCCCAGAGTTTTGTTTTCCTGTGTGGTCTGTGTCCAATAATCCGGTGCTTTCTGTGTAGAAGAACCGAACATATAGTTGTATGTGCCGATTTCCTTATCAGAGGAAACGTTGACAACGACCTTCTTGACAACATTGCTGTTGGTGATGCCAAAGTCAGCCCACTTCCAGCCAATCATGCCTTCCTTCGGGTCAGCCTTCTGTGCATCCTTCAGCAGTTCACTGTAGGTCTTGCCGACAGTGATCTTTTTCACGCCCTTTTCCTCTGCGGTAGTCGCTGTAGTGACAGCAGAGGTTGCAGTGGTTTCACTGGAAGCAACAGTAGTTTCACTGGAAGCAACCGTGGTTTCCGCGGTAGTTTCCGCAGTGGTTTCACTGGTCGTTGTAGTAGTGGTGACTTCATTTGCCAGCTCTACTGTGAAGCTAACTGAAATCACTTCGCCTGCTGCCGGCATATCCCAGCCAGTCGGATCGATCGTCAGTTTGCTGCAATTGTAATCCCAAACCTTATCATCTGTAGCAGACTGCATGCTAGCCGGCGAGAATGTAGTGTACTCCTGATTGATCTCGTGAGTTGTTCCGCCGATCTTTACAGAATCGATCGTGATTTTCTTGTACAGGGACTTACCGCCGTAAATATCCGGATCCTGAACGCACAGGTCGAAGAAATTGTAGGAACTCAGAGCATCACCCCAGTTGCCTCTTTTTACAGAAACTTCATAAGAACCGCTCTTATCGATCGTAGCATCAGTTCCCATGCCTACCTTATAATTGTTCAGCGACCAATCACCATCTCCGCTTTGAATGTGCAGAAATGCAGTCGGTGCATCATCTGCCGCTGTCGCAGCGAGGGACATCATCGGGGTCACCAATGCACTGGTCAGAATGGTCGTTGCCGCCATTACGCCAGCTGTCAGAGATGAAAGAAACTTTTTCATCTTCATGATTATCATTCTTCCTTTCTTGAATTGATGCGGCGTATTGCCGCTTGGTTGTGTGCAGAGAAGCTTTTTGCATTTCAAAAAAACGAATGCCGCCGCACTGTTTTTCACGTCCCCCTTTCCGCTTTCAAATTGTACAGCCGTGCGATTTGTCCTCTGAAATCTGCCCAGTGCTTTCCTGCACCCTACTTCTCCATATACCAGCATAGCATATTTATCGTTATTTTGCAAGTATTTTTTTTATTTTCCACATATTTTTATACAGCACCAATAAAAGCACACTCTGTTTTTGTGCATTTTTTCTAAATCTCGAATTGCCAGTGAAAAACAACTTGATAATCTGATACGACACGCCGGTGAATTTTGCATTTTTCAAATGTCAATTTCCGGAAGCATTGTGAACGCCGTCACGAGGTGCGGCGGCGATCTCCTGCAAATCCTGTTCCAGCTGACTGTCCAGCATACGGCAGTTGTTCCGGTCATAGAACACACCGGTAACATCCCACAGCATGGGACACATACCTTTGGTATACGCCGCCTGTGCCACCGCGGTGAGGAATGTCCGGACAGTTTCTTCCGTCTTGTTCTTGGTGGAACAGCCGTACTCCCCGATGATCACCGGCACGCCGTTATCCAGAAACCGGCTTTGCAGCTTGTCCATGTCGTTTTCCAGAATCCTCTGATCTCTGGGTGAGCCCCATGTGGTCTTGGCTTTTCCCCAGTCGGCATTTTCTTCCAGAATGCAGAACGTAGGCGGCGTATAATAATGTACCGAAACCGCACATCGTCCGGCTTCGTCCTGCGGCATCTGAAAGGCTTCGTCACAGGTCAGGTCTACGTCAGTGGCATAGCCGGCGATCAGCAGATGCCGCCTGGGGTTGTTTCCCCCGGAACCGCGTACCAAGTCCACAAACTGCTGGTTGATGCGGTTGACAATGCCGTATGCCTCCGCCTTGCTGTCATCAGAGCCGCTGTAGCGGTTCCACAGATCATCAAAACAGCCTTCTTCGTTCATGGATTCCAGAATCAGGTGGTCACCGTAATCTGCAAACCGGTCGGTCACCTGCTCCCAGATACGGGTATATTTTTCCATGCAGGTGTCATAGTCCGTGGAAAATCCTGCGATCCAGCCGTTGTCCCAGTGGAGATTTACCACCGCATACATGCCGTTGTCCAGCACATACTGTGCCACCGTTTCCACACGGTCTAACAGTTCCGGTGCAATGGTGTAGTCCTCTGCCATGAGATTCGACCACGCCACGGGAATCCGCACCGAATCAAAACCGGCGGCAGCGTAGCCGGCAATCATATCCTCTGTAATTGTCGGGCTGCCCCATGCAGTTTCGTAGCTGTTTACCCCGCCGCTGCTGTCGATCCAGTCGCCGCAGGCTTCCAGTGTGTTGCCCAGATTGATGCCCAGCCCCATTTCTTCCACGATCTGGCTGGTAGTCATGTCGTCCCGCATTTCAGTGCGGGGGTTGCTGTCGGCTTCCTTCTTGCTGTTCTCCTCTTTAGAGGAATTGCCGCAGCTGCACGACAACACCGCCAGCACCCCTGCCAGCAGCAGAGAAACGACTTTTTTTCCGTTTCGCATGTAACACCTCTTATCCCTTTTTCGGCGGCTTCATGGTGAGGGCGATGCGTTTCCGCTTCAAGTCCACGTCCAGCACCCAGACTTTCACCACCTCGCCGACCTTGACAGCCTCCAGCGGGTGCTTGATGAACCGGTCACAGATCTGGGAGATGTGCACCAGTCCGTCCTCATGAACGCCCACGTCTACGAAACAGCCAAAGTCAATGACATTCCGCACAGTGCCCACCAGTTCCATGCCCGGTTTCAGGTCTTTCAGTTCCATGATGTCCCCACTCCGGAGCAGCGGCGGCGGCAGTTCGTCACGGGGGTCACGCCCCGGCTTTTCCAGTTCCTTGAGAATGTCCCGCACAGTGGGTTCGCCTACGCCTGCCTTTTTCGCAATGGCAGAAATGCCGTGCTGCTTGGCAATGGCACCGATCTCGCTGCGGTCCTGTCCGGCAATGTCTGCCAGCCGGAAACCGCACTCCTGCAAGATCTGCTCTGCTGCCCCGTAGCTTTCCGGATGCACTGCTGTATTGTCCAGCGGGTTCTTGGCTCCGGACACCCGCAGGAATCCGGCACACTGCTCGAATGCCTTCGGGCCCAGTTTTGCCACCTTTTTCAGCTGCTTCCGGTCGGTGAACGCCCCGTTTTCCGTCCGGTATGTCACGATGTTCTTGGCAATGGTCTGGTTGATGCCGGCAATGTGGGACAGCAGGGAGAACGAAGCCGTGTTCAGGTCTACGCCCACACGGTTCACGCAGTCCTCCACCACGCCGTCCAGTGCGGCGGACAGCTCCGCCTTGGGCATGTCATGCTGATACTGTCCCACGCCGATCGCCTGCGGGTCGATCTTCACCAGTTCCGCCAGCGGATCCTGTAACCGTCTGGCAATGGATACGGCACTCCGGAGGGAAACGTCATACTCCGGAAATTCCTCCGCCGCCAGCTTGGACGCGGAATATACCGAAGCCCCTGCCTCGGAAACCACCATGTACGCCGCGGAATAAGGCAGTTCCTTCAGCAGTTCCGCCACAACCGCTTCCGACTCTCTGGAAGCCGTGCCGTTGCCGATCGCCACCGCGGTCACGTGGTGCTTCCGCAACATCTTTCGGATTACGTCCTTTTCCCGTTCCAGCGAAGCCCCCTTGCTGACGGTGATATGTGCCACGCCGGTGTCCAGTACCTTGCCGGTTTCGTCCACCACTGCCAGCTTACAGCCGGTGCGATAGCCGGGGTCTACGCCCAGAACGATGCGGTTTTTCAGCGGTGCCGCCATGAGCAGCTGCCGCAGATTGGACGCGAACACACCGATTGCCGCCGTTGCCGCCTGCTCTGTCAGAGCCTTGCGGGTTTCCCGTTCCACCGCCGGAAACAGCAGCCGCTGGAATGCATCTTCTGCGGAAGTCTGCACCAGTTTGCCGCAGGGGCTCTGGTTCTTCACGAACTTCTGAATCAGCAGCGAAGCCCCGTGTCCTTCCGGCAGCGTAACTGCCACTTTCAGAGCACCTTCCCGTTCGCCGCGGTCAATGGCAAGGATCCGGTGCCCCACAATGCGTTTCACCGGCTCTGCATAGTCGTAGTAGTTCTGGTACGGCGTATCCGCATCTTCCTCTGTGGCACGGGACTGTATCGTTCCGGCAGACATCACCAGCCGACGCATCTGCTTTCGCAGGTCGGCATCATTTGCCATTTCCTCCGCCAGAATGTCCATTGCCCCCTGCAATGCCGCTTCGGTATCCGGCACTTCCTCCTGCAAAAAGGCTTCTGCCTCCTGAGCCGGATTCGTCCGGGGATTCTGTGCCATGAGGATTCGTGCCAGCGGTTCCAGTCCGCGGGCAATCGCCATAGATGCCCGTGTTTTCCGCTTGGGACGATAGGGCAGGTACAAGTCCTCGGTTTCCACCAGTGTTTCCGCACCGCGGATCTTTTCTTCCAGTTCCGGTGTCAGCTTGCCCTGTGCTTCAATCGCCGTGCAGATTTCTTCTTTCCGCTGTTCCAGCTTCCGCAGGTATTGCAGCCGGTTGTCAATGGCACGAAGCACCTGATCGTCCAGCGAGCCGGTACGCTCTTTCCGGTACCGTGCAATAAACGGGATCGTCTTGCCGTCGTCCAGCAAGGCAATGGTATTATCGATCTGTTCCTGCCGCAGTTGGAATTCGGCAGCCAGTTTCTGTGGAATATTCAAATAGAGTTCCTCCGTTTCTATGATTTTAATCGGGCTGTTATAATAGTATAACAAACTTTTGGAGAAATTGCAAGGGACAGTTTGTACAAAACCATGCCGCCGCACAAAAAGCAGGGCAATACCGCACAAAGATTGTGCGACAGATGCGTTGTCAAATTTTTCGTCAGATGAAACAAAAAGCGGAGTGAATACTTGATGTATTCAC
>OFPS01000925.1_pt1 | contig 24663 bp, 22 predicted proteins | sample 1542111 | NCBI WGS metagenome assembly OFPS01 (sample SAMN04209233, study PRJEB22552) | human gut metagenome | biome: gut; material: feces | host: Homo sapiens | place: USA: Oklahoma | reverse complement strand
TTGCAAGCAGATGGCGTGCAAAGTCGCCAGACGCTCTTTGTGCGGTATTGCCTTATGCCTTTACCTTTACGCCCAGCTTGTTGCTTTCCTTGTACGGACGAACCAGCAGGTAGATCATTGCAACGATCAGTGCGAATGCAGCGATCAGGCTGATGATGTTTACAACACCGTTGCCGGCAGTCATCAGCTGACCGGTGAACAGGTTGCCCAGCTGGTTGACGATCAGGGCAATGACATATGCAAAGCCGCATTCGTAACCAATTGCGAACCAGAACCACTTGGTGTTGTTCATCTCACGCTTGATCGCACCCATTGCAGCGAAGCACGGTGCACACAGCAGGTTGAAGATCAGGAAGGACATACCAGCTACGCCGGTGAATGCAGCTGCCAGATTTGCATAGGTGCCGTCGCCGCCGCCGTACAGGATACCCATAGTTGCAACGATGTTTTCCTTTGCGACCAGACCGGTTACAGCGGCAACCGTTGCCTGCCAGTTACCCCAGCCCAGCGGAGCGAAGATCCAGCAGATGCCCTTACCGATGTAAGCCAGAATGCTGTGGCTCATCTGGTCTTCACTCAGCATCTGGAATGCACCGTCAACCCAGCCGAAGTAAGAAGTGAACCAGACGAAGATGGTGGACAGTGTGATGATGGTACCAGCCTTCTTAATGAAGGACCAGCCGCGTTCCCACATGGAGCGGAGCACTTTGCCGACAGTCGGCATGTGGTATGCCGGCAGTTCCATAACGAACGGTGCCGGATCGCCGGCGAACATCTTTGTCTTTTTCAGAATGATACCGGAAACAACGATCGCTGCCATACCCAGGAAGTAAGCACCGGTTGCGATCCATGCAGAACCGCCGAAGATTGCACCGGCGATCATTGCGATAAACGGCTGTTTTGCACCGCAGGGGATAAAGGTGGTTGTCATAACAGTCATACGGCGGTCACGTTCGTTTTCAATGGTTCTCGAAGCCATGATACCCGGAATGCCGCAGCCTGTGCCGACCAGAATCGGGATAAAGGACTTACCGGACAGACCAAACTTCCGGAAGATACGGTCCATAACGAATGCGATACGAGCCATGTAACCGCAGGCTTCCAGAATTGCCAGCAGAATGAACAGTACCAGCATCTGCGGTACGAAGCCCAGAACTGCACCAACACCGGCAACGATACCGTCCAGAATCAGACCCTTCAGCCAGTCTACGCAGTTGACAGCGTCCAGTCCCTTTTCGATCAGTACCGGAATACCCGGAACCCATACGCCATAATCTGCCGGATCCGGTTCGCCCTTTGCGAATTCGTCTGCCGCAGTGGTCAGGTCGTCCATGGAAGCGGTTTCGGTGGTAACTTCCAGTGTTTCTTCATCTTCTACATCATAGGAGAAGTCTGCGTTGTAATCCTTTTCATAGTTCAGGATCATGTCCTTTGCAGCTTCGCCGTCAAAGGTGTCTGCTTCTGCGTCAATGTAGCTTTCCAGTTCTTCTGTATCAACGCCCTGTTCGCCCAGATAAGCCACATAGCCGTCAATGATCGCATTGGTGTCGCCGTATTCATCAGCGGCATCGTTGTAGGAGCTGGTGCCGATGCCCAGCAGGTGCCAGCCGTCGCCGAACAGTCCGTCGTTTGCCCAGTCTGTTGCAGCGGAACCTACGGTAACCATGGAAATATAGTATACCAGGAACATGATGACTGCGAAGATCGGCAGACCCAGCCAACGGTTGGTGACGATCTTATCGATCTTGTCAGAAGTGGTCATGCCGGTTCTCTTTTTCTTCAGGCAGTCCTTGATGATCGAAGCAATGTACAGATACCGTTCGTTGGTGATGATGCTTTCTGCATCGTCGTCCATTTCCTTTTCTGCGGCTTCGATGTCCTGTTCAATGTGCTTTTTGGTAGCTTCCGGAATGTTCAGCTGTTCCAGAACCTTGTCGTCCCGTTCGAAGATCTTGATCGCATACCATCTCTGCTGTGCTTCCGGACGGTCATGCAGACAAGCTTCTTCAATATGTGCGATGGCATGCTCCACGCAGCCGCAGAACTTGTGCTGGGGAACCATGGGGATCTTGCTTTCCGCAGCCTGCATGGCTTCCTTTGCAGCTTCGTCAATGCCGGTGCCCTTCAGTGCGGAAATTTCCACGACTTTGCAGCCCAGTTCCTTTGCCAGCTGGTCAATGCGGATCTGGTCGCCGTTCTTCCGAACGATGTCCATCATGTTGATGGCGACAACTACCGGAATGCCCAGTTCTACCAGCTGTGTGGTCAGATACAGGTTGCGTTCCAGATTGGTGCCGTCGATGATGTTCAGAATTGCATCCGGACGTTCCTGAATCAGATAATTTCGGGCAACGACTTCTTCCAGTGTGTACGGGGAAAGAGAATAGATACCCGGCAAGTCTGTGATGACAACATCTTTGTGCCCTTTCAGCTTACCCTCTTTCTTTTCCACGGTAACACCCGGCCAGTTACCGACGAACTGGTTCGAACCTGTTAATGCATTGAACAGTGTGGTCTTACCAGCGTTCGGGTTACCGGCTAATGCGATTTTAATACCCATTTCACTCCATCCTTTCGTGTTAGCGTTTACTAATTAGCAATTACTAACTTGTGACTAAAAAAATAATTTCGCCGTAAAATGAAGATGTGAATCCGCCGATGCAGGACAGATTCACGGATTTTCTTCCACAGCATGCACAACGATCTGTGCGGTGCTTATTCTACTTCGATCAGTTCAGCGTCTGCTTTCCGCAGAGAGAGTTCATAGCCTCTTACAGTGATCTCTATCGGATCACCCAGAGGTGCCACCTTGCGGATATAGACCTCGACACCCTTGGTGATGCCCATATCCATGATTCTGCGTTTTACTGCACCTTCGCCGGTGAGCTTCTTGACACGGACGGTCTGTCCGATCTTGGCATCTTTTAATGTAGCCATACTCCAGTTCCTCCTCTTTATATCATAATTTTTCCCGCCATTTCTTTCGTAATGGCAATACGGGTTCCTTTTACATTCACGATAAGATTTCCGTTTCCGGAATTTACTACCGTGAGCGTTCCGCCGACAACAAAGCCGAGGTCTTCCAAGTGCTTTTTGGTTTCAGCACTTCCGCCTACTTTTTTGATGATTACTTCGTCACCGGGATTCGCAAACATCAGCGGCATCATAGCATGTTCTCCTCCTTATATCAGAACCGTTCCTTTGTTTCTCAGAGCCGGCTCTGGAATTAGAAAAAGCTAACCATTTGAGAAATGATAAAGGTTAGAACCTTCTAACCCTCTTGTAAGTATACAACTTCTCATGGCGTTTGTCAAGGGGAAAATGGAGATTTTCAAATTTTGTGGGATTGCACAAATGAAAAATCTGAAAGAGAAAATGCATTGGCGGTTTTTTGGCTGATCGCCTGCAAAGCCGTCAGACTGATTTTATGCATATTTTTAATTTTTTTCAAACTTTTTTCAGTTCTATCCATTTTGAAAAACTGAAGTTGTACAATCAAAGCATAAAGGCAACACCGCACAAAGCTTTACACAGCGTTTTCCAAAGGAATGCATGGCATCGGAAAATTTCGAAAAGCGTGTTGAATTTTGTCGAATCTTGTCGAATGTAAGAAATTTAGATGTTGACAAGTCGAACGAAATGTTGTATAATAAAGAACAACAGTAAAATACAGGATTGCGGGGAGGTGACAGACAAATGGATATGTCACGAATTTTGATTGCCAAAACGGGAAAGACTGCATCGGAGTGGCTCCCGCTGGCGGTGCATCTGGAAGATACGGCCGGGATCATGCAATGTATGATTCGGGATATGATTCCGCCGTCTTTTCCGGAATCCTGTGCCCTCTCTCCGGAGGCGTTTGAAAAAACAGCAGTTTTTTTGGCATATGTGCACGACATTGGAAAGGCAATGCTTGTGTTCCAATATAAGATCAGCAGAAATCTTCCGGAGATGCAGAGCCGTCTGGAGCATTTTCAGCTGCAATTTCCTGAAAGCTATGAAAAGGATAAAATCAACGTGATCCCCCATGCACAGGCAGGGGAAGAAATTCTGGTCACGCTGGGGTGCCCTGAAAGTGTCGCCGCTGTTGTAGGAGCACATCATGGCATGCCGTCAGAGCACATACAGAAGAATCTGATGCAGCCGCGAAGAAATATCAAATTCTACGAGAATTACTATGGCTATGCAGAGGGGAATGTATCTCTGCTTACCGAAACCTGGAATCACATTTTACAAAGGGCGTTGCAAATTGCCCGGATCGATTCGGTGCAGGAGCTTCCGGTACTGACGAAACCGGCACAGATGCTGTTGTCCGGTCTGCTGATCATGGCGGACTGGATCGCGAGCAACACAGATTATTTCCCGCTGATTCCCACGGACGAGGACATTCCTGAAAATCCGGAAAGAATCGCTGATGCATGGGAAACGATCCAATTCCCCGAAATGTGGAAGTCTGCACGATTGGACTATTCCGATGCGGCATTTCGCAAAAACTTTTCGTTTGCACCGCGTCTGGTGCAGACAGAGTTTCTGAACGTGATAAAGAACATAGAGTCACCGGGAATCTGTATTCTTGAGGCTCCCATGGGGTGCGGAAAGACGGAGGCTGCCCTTGCCGGAACAGAAATCCTCGCTGCGAAATGCCGGAAAAACGGTATGTTTTTCGGGCTGCCGACACAGGCAACTGCGAACGGCATTTTTCCTCGCATGATGCAGTGGGGCGAAAAGCAGTCCCAGAATTTCTACCATTCCATTCAGCTGAAACATGGCAGTTCCGCTTTGAATACCTGCTTTCAGAAAATCCAGAGAGGGATACCGGAACAGGAAACGGACAGCGGACTGATCGTGCACAGCTGGTTCTGCGATAACAAGAAAGCCTGTCTTGCCGACTTTGTCGTTGCAACGGTGGATCAGATGCTGATGATGGCATTGAAGCGAAAGCATGTGATGCTTCTGCACGTGGGCTTGTCTGAAAAAGTAGTCGTGATCGATGAAGTGCATGCATATGATGCGTACATGAACGAATATCTGGAAATGGCTCTCCAATGGCTGGGGTACTATAAAACGCCTGTGATCCTGCTGTCCGCGACGCTTCCGGCAAGCCGGAGAATGTCGCTGGTTCGTGCATACCTCGGAATCAGAGAATCCGAAAAGGCCTTTGAAAACGAAATGGGGTATCCGCTTCTGACGTGGACGGACGGAACTGAGATCCGGCAAAAAAGATTGACGTATCAGGGAGCACATACGCATGTTCAGATGCACCCATGTACAGAAGATGCTGTTCTGGCAGTGGTTCAGAATGTTGTAGAGCATGGCGGCTGCGTTGGCGTGATCGTGAATACAGTGAAACGTGCACAGACTTTTGCGGAAGAAATACGAAATCAGACCCATGCAAAAGTGCTTTTATATCATGCACAGTTTATATTTCCCGACAGAACATTAAAAGAGCAGGCTCTTTTGAAAACTGTGGGGAAAGACAGCAGTGCAGAGGTTCGCCGCGGAACCGCTGTGGTCGGGACACAGGTCTTGGAGCAGTCGCTGGACATTGACTTTGATTTGCTGATCACGGACATTTGCCCAATGGACTTGCTTTTGCAGAGAATCGGCAGACTGCACCGGCATGCCTTTCGGGAACACAGACCGGAAGTTGTGAAAGCTCCGGTCTGCTATGTCATCATGGACGAACTGCATGGGGAAAATACCGCGTCTAAAAAGATAGGCTCTTTTGCAAATGTTGGGGTAGGCGAAAACGACGCAGTTTCGGGAAGAATCAAATGCGTACAGCATTCTGAGAAATTTTCGTAACACTGCAAATATCACAAAACAGTCCATCTGTTTTGCAGTGGGTACATTCCGATGTATCTGCTGCAAAGCGGATGGATTTTACGTTTTACACCTATGTGGCACTCAGTGCCACCTTTTCTAAACTGTGAATTCCATACAAAAAATGCCATCTGAAAAAGATAAAACGGACAGTTTCAATTTTCAGATGGCTTTTTTATTCGCTGAGGGAAAAACGATGATTGAAAGTACAAACAGGAGGGCAAACAAATGAGAACACTGAAAAATCGGGAAGCAATCGTAGCAAAGCTGGCTGAGATGCTCAAAAAATTTGATCTGGAACTGAACCGCTATAATACCGATGTGTATCTGTACTACGATAAAGAAAAACAGACCGCTGAATTGGACACCTTTATCAATGTAGGCGGCAACTCGTGGCTCAATGATGACCACTACACCATCTATACAGACCGCGAACATTACGAAACTGATTTTGACATTTTTGACAATTTGGGCGATCTGGCTGATGCGGTAGGAATTCAAAAAGAAAAGCTGATCCAAAAAACTGCTAAATATTTTGATGCTGATGTGGAGGATGTGGAGTACCACGAAGTTACAGTATTTATCAAATCAGATGAAAACTTGATGAAAAAGCTGCATGAAGCATATGCGGATTGCTTAGATGAACTGGAAAATAACTATGATGAACGGGCAGATTACATCATCAGCGAATGGGAGTCCAATGAGGAGGAAGATTATTGTGAATGACATCAATCGTTATGCACTCGAAAACAATCATTTTTTTGAAACCAAAAAGAAAACCGTTCTTGCCGGTGAAAGCCGTATCTTTAACAATTGGAGAGAACATTCCACAATTACAAGGGAGGATTTTCTCGAAGCCCTTGAATGGGTGTGCTCTGACCCGCTTAAAGAAGATGGGAGAATGACAAGAGAAATCGGACTTACCCCCACCGGAATTATCAAACTGCACAGATGCTATGGGGTAGATGGATTTTGTGCATTTTATTGTGACTGGAAATTTCAGAACGGAAAAGCTTACGGGAAACTCTGGAACGGAGAGTTTTTTGAAAGACCTTGTAAAAACGAAAAAGAAAGACTGTACTCTTTAAATGGAAAGACCGTAAGAGAACATCATAAAATTTGTTTGTCTTGTCGAGATAGAGTGTAAAAAAAGATCAGTAAAGGAGGTGAGTATATGAATCCTGAAAAATATATTGAGAAAAACGGTTTTATCTATGGCGTATCATACAAATTTGAGTTTGGCAAATTCGATTTCAATCGGATTCAAAAATTCACGAATCTGGAGGATGCAGAAAAATGGCTTCACACAGAAGAATACGATTTTCGTACTCGTGAATTGATGAGTAAAAGTGCAGCAATTGCATTTGCAGGTAAGGAAGCTGTAGATTATGCTGAAACCAATTTCGGAAATGCAACCGAACCTGCTGTGCCGCAAAAGCATCGAAAAAATCAAATTGAAATCGACTAAATCAAAGATATATGTTTCGCCACCGCCCGCTGGAGCGTATCCAGCCCACCACCCTTCGGGGAATACAAAATACACATTAAGGGAGAACCTACTATGAGCAACTGTAGAGTAATCGCACTGACGAACCAGAAAGGCGGCGTGGGAAAGACCACGACCGCACTGAACCTTGGCGTAGGACTTGCCAATACCGGCAAACGTGTCCTGCTGATTGACAGCGACCCACAGGGCAGTCTGACTGCTGCACTGGGCTGGAAGAACTCCGACAATCTGTCAGTAACGCTTTCCAATATCTATGCAATGCTGCTGGACGACAAGCTGCCGACAGAACCGTCCTATGGAATTCTGCACAGTGAGGAAGGAGTCGATCTGATGCCTTGTGACATCATGCTGTCCGGCACAGAAATGGCTCTCATGAGCAGTATGTGTCGGGAATCTCACCTGAAGCGGTACATTGATTTTGTACAGCAAGACTATGACTACATTCTGATCGACTGTTTGCCGACACTGGGTATTCTGGTACAGAACGCCTTGACAGCAGCAACAGATGTACTGATCCCGACACAGGCACAGTTCCTGTCGACCAAAGGTCTGACCCAGCTGCTGCATACCATTTCTCAGGTGCGGCGTGGACTGAATCCGAATCTGACACTGGACGGCATTCTGTTCACCATGGTGGAGAGCCGAGTGGTGACCAGCAAGGCACTGATCGAAATGCTCCGAGAACAGTATTCTAATTTTGGCGTACTGGACACCGTGATTCCTAAGGCAGTCCGCTTTCAGGACGCATCTCTGAATGGTGTGTCTATCTTCCGAGAAGATCGAAACGGAAAAGGCAGTCAGGCATTTGAAGCGTTGGTGCAGGAAGTCATGGCGATGGAAAAAATATGATTATCATAGAACGGTAAAAACGGCATCTGCAATTTTGTAGATGCCGTTTTTACTGGTTGATTGAAAGGAGAACCGAAAAAAATGCCCGTAACAAGAAAAAATCTGCGTTCTGCACTGGGCGAAATTATGCAGGACAGCCCCATACAGGAAGAAAAATTTGCCCAGATCATCACCACCCAGGAACAGCGTGATGAAGCAGCTATGCCAGAACGGCTGATGATCTATCCCCGTCAGCTGGTGACGTTCCCCAATCACCCGTTTCATGTGCGGGACGATGAGGACATGAGCAAGCTGAAAGAGTCCATCATGAACTCCGGAATCCGGACACCCATTGAGGTGATCCGCACCGGAGAGAAGAACGAACGTGGAGAAGATACCTTTTACATCGTTGCCGGACACCGCAGAACTCATGTTGCCAGACAGATCTTTCCGGAAGATCACCGGCTAGAGATCCGTATCCACAACATGAGCATGGACGAAGCCATTGTTGCTATGACAGAGAGTAACTTGCTGACCAGAGAAAATATTCTCCCGTGCGAAAGAGGAAATGCTTTTCGTATGGAAATGGAAGCGAGGGATCGTATTGAAAAAAGAAATTCGAATGGAGTTGGAACATACGTCAGATCAAGAGAACTTATTGGACAAAAAAATGGCATGAAAGGACGGCAAGTTCAGAACTACATTCGATTGTCCTATTTGATTCCAGAGTTACAAAAACTGATTGACGATGGAAAGATTGGTGTAATCACAGGTGCAGAGTTATCCTATCTCACGGAAAAAGAACAGAATGATGTCTGGGATGAGTTGGAACTTACCGCATTTGAACACTATCCGAACAAAGCACAGGCAATCGCTATGAAAAAATTATCTGCAGCAGGGACATTAGATGTGAATGCCATCGTAGACATCATGGAAGTCGAGAAACCGAATCAAATCGAACACATTCGGTATGTTCCCCGAAAAAAAGATCTTATGGAACAGATACCGGCATATCTGAAACCAGAAGAATGGAAAGACAAAGACTTTACCGATTTTATTGGGAAAGCGATTGCATTTTATGCGGATTCTCTGCGAGAACAGCACGCACAGGAAATTGCAGACCATATGCAGGAGGCGGTTCGCCAGCGAAAACCATGGGAACGTTCTATTTGAGTTGAAGTTGTGAGTGAGAAAGAGGAGCAAAAAATATGAAAGTTAGAGTAAATAACATTCCGGAAAAGAAGCCGCTGCCGTTTTGGATCGTGACACGAAAATTCGCTGTTGAGGAATTTTCTGAGATCGCCGAAAAGCTAAAGCACAGCTGGATTCCTTTTCCGGAGCCGTTGATGTACAGCAATATCCACCGAGAGTATCACAACATTTCTCTGGGGGCAAAGGTGCTGTACAGCTTTATGCTCAACCGGACACTGGATTGGACAAATAACCCATTTCATGAGGGCAAGCAATTCTGCAACGAAAACGATGAGGTCTATGTGTCTTTTCCGCTGGAAGAAGCCGTAGACCTTTTGCAATATGGAACAGGAAAGAGCAAGAAGTGCTACGAGGAACTGATCCAGCTGGGAATGATCGCAAAAAAGAATGATACCGACGAATTTTACGTCTATTGCAACGAAGATATGTTGAAGTACAAGCACATCAATGTAGAGTAATGTGCTTGATCAGAACGATATAGAAAGGTAAGGAAAGAACAATGACACTGGAATACATCACAGAAAAGAATGCACCAACAGAAGCAGAAATCGTGCAGTACATGAAATTGCCGCTGGTGCTGTTTAAGACCGCTGGGTTTAAGGAAGAACTCTCTCTGGCAGCAAAAGTCCTGTACTGCTTTTTGCTGGACCGCAGCAATCTTTCCTTAAAGAATGCAGATCGTTTTACGGACAAAGACGGCAGAGCATTTGTCTATTTTTCCTGGGACGAAGCTATGGACACCTTGCAGTGTGCCAGACAAAAGGTCAGCAAGACGTTCAAAGAACTGGTGCATTCCGGTCTGATCGAAAAGGAGGACTGCGGGATTGCAAAACACCCCAAGATCTATGTGATGCGGTTCTACAATAACGTTCCGAAGGAAGCAGTTACCGAGGAAACTTGTCAGACTGTGACGGATTTTGTCGAGTATGAAAATCATACCTGCGGGTATGAAAATCATACTCGCTATATAGAATCAGACTTACCACAAACAAACTTACCTTTTTCTGATCTTTCGGCAGAGCCGAAGAACGACACAACAGCAAGCTATGAGAAAAAGCTGGAACAGGCTCAGACACAAGTGACATCGGAAAAAACAAAGCGGTTCGGCAGCAAGGCAATTGCAGAGATCGCTGCCATTCTGGCATGGGTTGCAAAGACCGCCAAGAAAACGCTGAAAGTCGGCGGTGTAGAGATGCAGACAGAAACCGTTCGGGAAAAATTGCAGACCTTGACCGCAGATCAGACCGCAGAAGTGCTGAAAAACATTGTCGATCGCAAGATTCGAAACCGCAGGAGCTATCTCCTGACCTGTCTGTATCATGCAGCTGACAGTATAGCAGCGTCCGCAATCCCCAGAAGCGAAAACGCCGATGCTTACGAATCGTTTATCGCAAACGCCGATTTGTATATGTCACTTGTCCAGAATCCAGGCTGATCAGCGAGGTGAAAAAACATGGAATCAGCGAGAAAAACAGCCATTTCCTGCGTGTACTGCGGCAAGAAAACCATGTGTGTGACATATGCCGGCGGTTATCGGTACCGTGCTGTTTGCCTTTCCTGCCGCAGACAATTTGATTTTTCTGCACCGTCCAGAGCAGCGGCAGATCTGATCTGTCGGGCGTTGCAAAAATAAGAGCAGCAGCAACACTGGCATTTTCAAATGCGGATAGTCGCATTCCCCAAATTGCATAGTTACCCCCTATGCACTCCTTTCAATCATCGACTTTCCAGACTATCCGTACTTGAAAATGCCAGTATTACGCCATATTTCCGGTGCTTTGCCCTGCAAATATCCTATCCGCAAAAACCTCCATACAGTTGCTCGTAGTAGGTGCGGAATTGTACGAGGATATTTGCGGGGCAAAGTGCCGGAACAAGAACACAGGGAGGTAAAACATGACATACATGGAACAATTTCCGACCGCAGAAGCCTATGTACTGCATCAGATCACCCGAAATCGGGGCAGCCAGAACTGTATTTCCAAGGCGGGTCTGATCCGGCTGGCAGAAGAAAACCACGTTCTGGTCAGCGATCTCTGGAGCAAGTCAGAGATCACCGCATTTCTCATGGACACGATCGGCGTGGAACAGCTGGCAGCTGCTTGCAGCCATATGGGTGTGAGTTCCTATCCGTTTCAGCAGAAATTCGGGATCACTGGAAACGATGTCAAGCAGTTTGCAAAGCGTGGACTGCTGAAAATCACCGGAAATGAGCGGTTTCTCTCTCATGGAGAAGCCCATTACGCATCGCTGTACAGTTTGATGCAGTACTACACGCTGACACCGGAACAGGTGCAGGAATGGCTGGAGGAATTGAAAAATGTGGGTTGATTTCTATGGAGATCCCGTTCATTTTCCGAATTTTATTCCCCTGACTTGCATTGCACTGGCTGCACTGGCATTGATCGCATTCATTGTCGCAGCCATTGCCGTGGATTTTCGGGAATTACACCGGAAATGGAACGAGAAAAGCAAACTCAGATTACAGAAAAGAAAGGCAGGAGATCAAAATGAGCCGCATCGAAAAAGCCACTCGCTGTGAGGAATTGATCGATTTTCAAACACTGGCAAGAGAATCTGCCAGACAGGAGGAAGAACGTGTGCTGGCAGAAGAACTGCATCACGTTTCCACATGGGGCGAAACCATCCGGAGAGAAGGTGTTTGGCAATGAAGCGTTTCAGAAAGCTATTGATCGCAACAGACATTTTTCTTGCTGTGGTGATCGCAGTGATCCTGATCACGCAGATGACCAGCTTGTCCCGATATATCACACCGGACTTTCTGGCTCTGTGCGGTATGCTGGTACTTTCCATCGCAATTCTGGTGGGCGTGATCGCATTTGTCATTTGTGACATTCGCAGGATGTTCCGGCGGAGAGAAAAAGCAGTCAACACACTGCATAGGATGACTCGGACACTGCGTACCTCTTTGGAAAAAGACGAATCGCAGTCCGAAAAAGAGAAAATATGACCGCATGATCAAAGAAAGGCGGTGAAAAGCATATGGAAACACAAGAACGATGCTGTAACTGCTGCGGTTATCACTGCAAGAAAAACTGTGACTGTTACAAGAAGATGAAACGAAATACATATTCTGATCCGGAATTGGTGTCTGAATCAGATTGGCTCGTCATATCGATTGCAAGTCTTGGTCTTTGGGCAAAACTCTTCTACGAAATCTTATCATTGCCCACGATACTGGCAGAGATTTTGTCGATCCTCGGCACATTGGTGATTTTGTTCGCATACTGGTCACTGACACAAAGGAATCGAGAACGATTCCGCAAATGGAGGAAGCAGAATGGGAATGCGAATACAACAGATAAAATCGATTTCTGACATTCATGATACTCCACTTTTACTGAACGAATGGCATGAACTCGTATTCATGGATGCTGAAACTACAAAAAAACACATATTCCGAATTCGAAAAATTTCTGTTGATTTGGAATACATCTCAAGAAGTCAGCATCTTCAATATATTTATGCTGATGACTTAGAAGTTTTTTCCGTTTTCCAATACCTTGGAATCCACTGTTCTGATGAGGAGATCTCGTTACTGGAAACCAAAGAAAAACAATATCGATGCATACCGCATTATATTCTGATTCAAAATGGATCGAAATACGATGGATACGAGGTGGATTTTTCAATTTCAGAAAAAGAAAACCGTTTACAGCAAAGACCATGAACAGCATTTTTAGCTAATAATGTAAAGCGAAATATCAAATCTACTTTACATTATTCCAAATTCACCAAATCTGCAATCGCAGATTTGACAAAAAAATACGAAACAGGTACAATAAGGGTAGAAACGATGATTGACTTGTACGGGATACAAGACGGGAGGAATGACATATGAAAACCAACAAAAATAAGATCTGGAAAACCGGTGTGATCGCAGGAATGCTTGCTATGCTGGTACTTGCTTTTTCCGCTTGCGGCAGTGAGCCGGAAGAAAGCAGCACCGCAGAAGCAAAGGCAACGACAACGACCACCGTCACCACAGAAGCAACTACAACCACCACAGAAACTACCACGACCACCAAAAAGACAACTACGGAAACCTCTGAGAGTACCACGGCAGAAGCCACAACAACGGCTGCCACAGCGGAAGCCAAGAAAGAACCGGAAAAAGGTACTGCTGTAGCAGAACCGGTGGTAGACAAACCCAAAGCTACCACAGCAAAGCCAGCATCTCCTACTCCGGTAAAGAAAACCACCGCAGCTGCTCCCAAGGGACACTACGAAACGATCCACCACGAAGCTGTGACACAGCAGGTTTGGGTGGAAGATTCTCCGGCTGGGGAAAAAACAATTTTCCAGTGCAGATGTGGTTTGAGATTAAATTCGTTTGATGAATATGTAGCACACAGCAGTACCTTATTGGATAATTATAACGAACATTGTACTTATGAATTTTGGTATGAAGAAGTTCCTGCCCAAGGGCATTATGAAACCCAAGTGATCCAGGCTGCCTACGATGAGCAAGTCTGGGTGCAGGACTAAAAATAATTGAATAAGCATACAAAAGCCCGGAAACTTCTGCGAAAAGTGACCGGGCTTTTTGTATAGATAAGGGTGTTTGGGAAGTACTAGTTCTCAAACGCCTTTTGTGATAGTATGAATTACTGACACATCAAAATCAGAGTGAAAAAGTATTCCAACAAAAAGAGTACAATCAAAATTTCTGCAATGCTTTTTCTGAATGCAGCAACTTTGAGTAAATGGCTCTTTTGAAATAGTGTGTGTTTGATATGCAAGCTGTATTTCTTTTCGATGTAGAGATGAATGGAAATCAATAGTATCAATGAAAAATACTTCTTTTTCAGGAGCCGCTTTAATACTTTGAGATTATTGTCTTTTTTCATACGATCACCTCCTTTACAGAGGGATGCTTTCAGTATAACAAGTTTGTAAAACACTTGTCAAACCTGCTATGGAGAGCATCCTTTTTGCATACAGAAGCCAACTGGCTTTTTGTATAGATTCCCCTGCATGAAAGACCGCCGGAATGCACTTCGGCGGTCTTTTCATGTCAAAACGCCAACAGAAAGGAGTGAATCCCATGTAAAATCAAGTGCATCCGAACATCCGAATACGACCCGAAAGGAGAAAAAATGAAATTTCTTTCTAAGCTGAAAAGCAGCTTAAAACGTGGTTTCACCGTGCTCTGTGCCACGGTCATGGTTCTGACTTCCGGCATTCTGACCGGGACAGAGTTTCAGGCATCGGCGGCACAGCTGCACGGTACCACCTATCTGAACGAAGCCATCAATAAGGCTGGCGGCGGAAAATACCGTGAACCGCTGGAAACATGGCAGTCCTATCTGGACGCACAATCCAAAACCAAATACTATCTGGGAACGCCATATAACGCATGGCTCTATGCTGCATCCCCCAGGGGTGACCTGTGGCAGAGAAATGAAGGCTACCAATATAAAATTGGAGCATCTGGCGGTACGAACTGCACCGGTTTTGTCTGGCACATCATCGCCAACAGCCTTGCCAATGGCAGCGGACAAAGTATCACCGAAACCGGGAAATGGGTACCGAATTCCAACGGATTCAATTCTCAGGGATTTTCCAGAAGAAGTTGGAGCAATAGCAAAGGCGGCAGATGGTACAACTTTATCACCCAGTATAACGTCCACTATTACGAGTTCAGCGACAAATCCGAAATGCTCAGCAGTGGTGTGCTGCAAAAGGGCGATATTATCTGGTGCGTCAATGCCGCCTATGGCAGCGGCATCAGCGGCTTGAGCCACTCTGCCAGAGATCACCATATTGGCATTTACATGGGCAATGGAAAAAGTGATGTGTGGTGGCAGTCCGGACCGGTCAACGGCGATAGAAATACCACCGGCGAGATCAACAGCATCAACCAGATCTACGGAAAGGCAAAAAACAATACCTATGTAGTGATTCCGTGGACAGAAAAAAAAGAAGCACCTCACTTTGACCCGACTTTTCTGAGGATTCAAAAACTCGATTCGGAAACCGAAAAGATCGAAAAGATTGATGAAAATGAAGTAAAGGCAGTGCCTCAAAACAAAGTTTCTTCTTCTCTGGAGGGTGCAGAATTCACCATGAAGTACTATCCTGGTACTTCTGCAACTGGAAATCCGACTAGAACATGGACTTTGGTTACAGATAAAAACGGGTGTGCTTATCTTGGAAAAGACTGGCTGAAATCAGGCACACTGTTTACTGATAAAAACGGAAATGCTTATCTTCCTCTCGGCACAGTCGTGATCAAAGAGTCTAAAGCTCCAACTGGATATAAGCTTAGCGGTCTGGAACGCACATTGCACATTGTTGAGAAAAATGGTAAAGCGGTCATTCAGGAAGCTGGAACTGAGGTAAAATATGTTGCAAACTTCAAGGAAGATATTGTCCGTGGCGATCTCAGCTTCAATAAGGTAGATGGCAACCAAAGATCGCTGGCATACATTCCGTTTCTGCTGACCAACACAGACACCAACGAGAGCCATATCATCATGACAGATGTCAACGGTAAATTCTCCTCCAAGTCTGGGCGTGGACGGCTGAACTATCTGGACGATTATCTGCAATTCTTATCCACCGATGAAAACGGCGATATGAAAGTACCAGATGCCATCACAAACGAATCTGTCACACAGGTCGGTGTCTGGTTCGGCGATGAGAGTAAGGCAGACCGCACCAAGGGTGCATTGCTCTGCGGCAACTACAAGCTGCAAGAACTCCGCTGCAAGGACAATGAAGGCTATCGTCTGATCACCAGATCCTTCTACATTTCCAGCAGCGTGACGGATTACAGCATGGGAACGCTGATCGATACTACAAACCCCGGCAACATCGTCGGAAAGAAAGTGGACGAGGACGGCAACGGACTTGCCGGAGCAGTTCTCGGACTGTTTACGCCGGACACCACAGAATTTACGCTGGAAAACACCTATACCGGCATGACTGCGGTTTCCGGTGAGGACGGTTCCTTTACCTTTGAAAACGTACCGAACGGCAAGTATGTGGTACACGAGATCACACCGCCGGACGGCTATATCCTCTCGGATCAGAGTTATCCGGTTACAGTTAAAGTCAACAAGGCAAATGAAGAAGTCCAGCTGGGCGAAGATATTGTCAATCACCCGACAACCATTGAATTTTTCAAGGTCGATGAGGACGGCAATGCCCTTTCCGGTGCGAAGATGTCGATCATGGAACTGGGCAGCACTTCTGCCGTAGATTCCTGGACAACAGACAGCAGCAGCCACATCGTAACTGCAAAACTGGCAGTCGGAAAGAAGTATGAGTACTGGGAATCCGCTGCACCGGACGGTTACATCAAGGCAGATCCCATCTACTTTACCATTCAGGCTGACGGCAGCGTGACCGATCTGGACGGCAATCCCATCACATTGCAGATGGTAGACCACGCTACACAGGTCGAGATCAGCAAATACGATGACAGTGAAGAACCGCTGAGCGGTGCAAAGATGCAGATCCTGGACAGCGACAAAAACGTGGTTGAGGAATGGATCACAGACGGCACTACTCATGTAATTCACGGAAAACTGGTCTACGGAAAGACATACACCCTCCACGAAGCAGCAGCCCCCACCGGCTACTACACCGCAGAGGATATGGAATTTACCGTGGGCAAGGATACCGTATCCATTGGCATGGTGGACAATGCTACATGGGCTGGTATCTTTAAGACAGATGATAAAGGTCACGACGTGATCGGTGCTGTCCTGCAAGTCAAGGATACGGCTGGTACAGTCATTGAAGAATGGACCACAGACGGCACACGCCATGAACTGAGAGCCGTTCTGAATCCGGACGAAACCTACATTCTCCACGAGGTGTCCGCACCGGAGGGATATTTCCTTTCCGAGGACATCGAATTCAAAGCTGGTGACCGTGTTATCATGGAAGATGTGAAACAGACTGGTCTGACCGTCGGAAAGCTTTCGGATATCCAGAAGCAGACGGCTGGACAGAACCTCATCTTCCTGCCTGGAGCAAAGCTTCAGATCATCGACAAAGACGGAAACGTCTTGGACGAATGGACAACGGAAAACGCACAGCACCAGATCAGCAAGGTACTGACACCTGGCGAAACCTACACCCTCCACGAAGTGTCTGCACCGGACGGTTACTGTGTAGCTGAGAACATTCACTTCACTCTGAATGACAAGGGCGAATTTGTCAAGAGTGATGACTACGAATCCGGCGAAATGTGGATTCGTATGTACGATCTTGCGACAAAGATCGAGATCCAGAAAACCGATGAAAACGGCAAGCCACTGAGCGGTGCAGCATTGCAGGTCATTGCAACAGACGCAGACGGCAAAGAAACTCTGGTGGACAGCTGGATCACAGACGGCAGTGTGCATCAGATCTACGGCAAACTGATTGCCGGACAGACATATATCCTCCGAGAAGCATCTGCTCCCAAGGGGTACGCCAAGGCAGCAGATCAGCAGTTTACCGTCGGTACGGACGGTAAGGTGCAGAACATCACCATGCAGGACGTTGCAACCAAGGTCGGCATCGACAAGGTTGACGAGGACGGCAAGCCGCTGTCCGGAGCAGTCTTGCAGCTTCTGGACGCAGCTGGTACAGAAATCGATCAGTGGACAACCGACGGCACAACTCATCGCATGGATGCGATCCTGACCGCCGGTGCAGAATACACGCTGCACGAAGTATCCGCTCCGGACGGCTACTGCATCGCTGCGGATCAGAAATTTACCGTCAATGCAGACGGCAGTCTGACCAGCGTAAAGCTGACCGATGTATCCACCAAGGTACAGATCAGCAAAACCACCATTATTGGTGATAGTGAACTGGAAGGTGCAAAACTAGAGGTGCGTGACCTCAGCGGCAATGCACTGGACAGCTGGACTTCCGGCAAGGAAGCCCATATGATCACCGCCAAGCTGACTGCTGGTCAGACATACGTTCTCCACGAAACCGCAGCCCCCAATGGCTATGTGGTTTCCAACGACATTGAGTTTACGGTCAATGCTGACGGCAGCATCACCCAAGTGGTGATGAAAGACGACACCACCAAAGTAGAGATCAACAAGGTAACAGAGGAGAACAAGCCCCTTTCCGGAGCAAAGATGCAGCTGCTGGACAAGGACGGAAAAGAAGTTGATGCATGGACAACAGACGGAAAGGCACATACCCTGACTGCCAAGTTAACGGCTGGTGCGACATACACCTTGCACGAGGTATCCGCTCCGGCTGGTTACTGTGTCGCAGCAGATCAGACCATCACAGTCGGTACAGACGGCAAGCTGCAAAGCTTCACTATGACCGACCTGACCACCAAGGTATCTCTCACAAAATATGAGATCACCGGTGAAAAGGAACTGGCAGGAGCATCTCTGGAACTGTACGCAGCGGAAAGAGATGCCAACGGCAATTACACACGCAAGGGCGATGCCATTGAGAAATGGACATCCACCGACAAGGCACACGAGATCATCGGCAAACTGACTGCCGGTGCATCGTATATCCTCCACGAAACTGCAGCCCCCAATGGCTATGTAGTTTCCAACGACGTGCCGTTTGTAGTCAATCCAGACGGCACTGTCACAAAGGTATCCATGAAGGACGATACCACCAAGGTAGAGATCAATAAGACTACCGAGGACGGCACACCTCTGAAGGGTGCAGTTTTACAGCTGCTGGACAAGGACGGCAAGGAAGTGGAGCAGTGGACAACTGACGGCACTGCACACGTACTGACTGCCAAGCTGACAGCTGGTGCAACCTATGTGCTGCACGAAGTATCTGCACCGGCAGGCTACTGCAAAGCTGCGGATCAGTCGTTTGTCGTTCCGGCAGACGGCAGCAAAAAGATTCTCACTATGACCGACCTTGCCACACGGGTGACCGTGGAAAAGCTGGATGCTGACAGCAAACCGCTGTCCGGAGCAAAATTACAGCTGCTGGACAAGAACGGCGATCTGGTAGACGAATGGACATCTGATGGCAAGGCACACACTCTGACTGCAAAACTAACTGCTGGAGAAACCTACACCCTGCGGGAAGCAGCATCTCCGGACGGTTACTACAAAGCAAAGGACATCACATTTACAGTCAATGCAGACGGCACAGCCAATGAAGTGGCTCTGTATAATGCAAAGACCAGAGTATCCATCAGCAAGTACGACATTACCGGCGAAAAAGAAATCCCCGGTGCAAAGCTGGAGGTACGGGACAAGAATGACAACGTACTGGATAGCTGGACATCGACCGGAAAAGCCCACGAGATCGTAGGCGTACTGGTAGCCGGACAGACCTATGTACTGCATGAATCTGTTCCGGCAGACGGCTATGTAGTTGCCAACGATGTAGAATTCACGGTCAATCCGGACGGCACAGTGACTGTGGTTGCCATGTATGATGACACCACCAAGGTAGAGATCAACAAGGTAACGGAAGAAAACAAGCCGCTTTCCGGTGCGAAGATGCAGATCATTGATAAGACAGGCACTGTAGTAGACGAATGGCTGACAGACGGCACGGCTCATGTGCTGACGGCTCAGCTGATCTCCGGTCAGACCTACACTCTGCACGAGGTATCCGCTCCGGCAGGCTATGTGGTATCTCCGGATCAGCAGTTCACTGTCAACACCGACGGCAGTGTGACTAGCGTATCTATGACAGATATTGCAACTGTTGTTCGGGTAGACAAGGTTGATCCGGACGGGAAACCGCTTTCCGGTGCAACATTGCAGATCCTGGACAAGGACGAGAATGTACTGGATGAGTGGATCACCGACGGCACAACACATACGCTGACCGCAAAACTGACTGCCGGTCAGACCTACACCCTGCGGGAAGCAGCTGCTCCGGCTGGCTACTACACTGCTGTGGATCAGCAGTTCACGGTTAATCTGGACGGCACACCCAATGCAATTACTCTGTACAACATCAAGACCAAGGTAGAGATCACAAAGTATGACATCACCGGAACCAATCCGCTGCCGGGAGCAAAGCTTCAGGTCAAGGATCTGGACGGCAACGTCATGGACGAATGGACATCTACCGACAAGGCACACGTGATCGAAGGCGTACTGGTAGCTGGACAGACCTACATCCTCCACGAGGAAACAGCACCGGACGGTTATGTACTGGCAAGCGATATGCAGTTTACGGTTAATCCGGACGGCACGATCACAACAGTTGACATGAAGGACGATACCACCAAGGTATCGATCACCAAAAAGGACATCACTGGCGAAAATGAAATTGCCGGTGCAACGCTGGAAGTCTGGGATATGCAGGGCAATGTCATTGACAGCTGGGTATCCGACGGCACAGCACATGAAATTTCCGGCATTCTGACAGCTGGTGCGAAGTACATTCTCCACGAAGTCTCTGCCCCGGACGGCTATGTAGTTGCAACTGACGTAGAGTTTATCGTTGATGCAAACGGCAAGGTAACGGAAGTCACCATGCTGGATGATACGACCAAACTGCACGTCACCAAGAAAGACATTACCGGCGAAAAGGAACTGGCTGGTGCGGCACTGGAAGTCAAGGATACTGACGGCAACATCATTGATGCCTGGGTATCTGACGGCACAGAGCATCAGATCATTGGCGTTCTGGCGGTTGGAAAGAAGTACATTCTCCATGAAGTTTCTGCACCGGACGGCTATGTAGTTGCCGAGGACGTAGAGTTCGAGGTCAATGCAGACGGCAGCATTACAAGAGTGGAGATGCGTGACGACACCACAAAGGTGGCTATCACAAAATATGAGATCACCGGTGAAAAGGAACTGCCGGGTGCATCAATGCAGCTGCTGGATTCCAAGGGCAATGTGGTTGACGCATGGATCTCCACAGACAAGGCACATGAGATCATCGGCGTTCTGACTGCCGGAGAAACTTACACCTTGCACGAAGTATCCGCTCCTAACGGCTATGTCGTTGCCGCAGATGCAAGCTTTACGGTCAACACTGACGGCAGTGTCAATGTGGTTTCCATGTATGATGATACCACCAAGGTATCCATCAGCAAGACGGACATCACTACCGGATCGGCTCTGGCAGGTGCAACGCTCCAGATCATCGACCAGAATGATAACGTCATTGAAGAATGGGTATCCACAGAAGAAGCACATCTGATCGAAGCAGTTCTGACTGCTGGCGAAACCTATACGCTCCGGGAAACATCTGCACCGGCAGGCTATGTCATTGCAGAGGATGTATCCTTTACCGTTAACCCGGACGGCAGCGTAACACACGTCGAAATGCAGGATGATACCACCAAGGTATCCATCAGCAAGACAGACATCACCGGCGAAAAGGAACTGGCAGGAGCCGCACTGGAAGTACGAGATGCCAATGACAATGTGATCGATGCGTGGGTATCTGACGGTACAGCACATCAGATCAACGGCGTACTGGTAGCCGGACAGACCTACACCTTGCACGAGGTGTCTGCCCCGAATGGCTATGTAGTTGCCGAAGATGTCACATTTACGGTCAACGAGGACGGCAGCGTAAACATGGTTTCCATGGTAGACGCACCGACCTCCGTCCACATCAGCAAAAAGGACATCACCACCGGTGAAGAACTGCCGGGTGCATTCCTGGAACTGTATGACAAGGACAACAATCTGGTGGATTCCTGGGTATCCACCAACGAAGCACACATCATCGAAGCGGTTCTGATTGCAGGCGAAAAGTACACGCTGATCGAAACATCTGCACCGAACGGCTATGTTATTTCCGAAAAGGTAGAGTTCACTGTGAATCTGGACAACACCATCACCCATGTGGAGATGCTGGACAAGACCACCAAGGTACAGATCAGCAAAAAAGCGATCACTGGTGAGGATGAACTGCCGGGTGCAGTGATGCAGGTACTGGACAAGGATAACAATATCATTGACCAGTGGACTTCCGGCAGTGAGCCGCACATGATCGAAGGTGTCCTGATTGCAGGTCAGACCTATGTACTGCATGAAGTATCTGCACCGGCTGGCTACACACTGGCAAAGGATGTAGAATTCACCGTCAGCGAAACCGGCGAGATCGACTATGTACAGATGATCGATGATACCACCAAGGTATCCATCAGCAAAACCGACATCACCGGTGAAAAGAATGTTTCCGGTGCAACGCTCCAGATCATCGACAAAAACGGCAATGTGATCCACGAGTGGATCTCCGGTACGGATGTCAACTACATGGAAGCACAGCTGACTGCCGGCGAAACCTACACGTTACACGAAACCAATGCTCCGGCTGGCTATGTGCTGGCACAGGATCAGCAGTTTACGGTGAATGAAGACGGCACCATCACCAAGGTCAATATGAAGGACGATACCACCAAGGTATCTATCACCAAGTATGATCTGACCAGCGGTAAGGAACTGCCGGGAGCAACGCTGCAAATCATCGACAAGAACGGCAACGTCATTGAAGAATGGATCTCTACCAGCGAAGCACATCTGATCGAAGGAATTCTGACCGCAGGCGAAACTTACACACTCCATGAAATTTCCGCCCCCAACGGCTGGACGATCTCCGAAGATGTCACATTTACAGTGAACGCAGACGGAACGATCACACACGTTGAGATGTACGACAAGCCCACCAGCGTATCGCTCCGCAAGGTAGATACTGACGGCAATGACATCAAGGGTGCAGTCATGCAGCTGCTGGACAAGGACGGCAACGTCGTTGAGGAATGGACCACAGACGGCAATGCACACGTTCTGACCGCACAGCTGATTGCCGGCGAAACCTACACGCTGCACGAGAAATCCGCTCCGGCAGGATACGAACTGGCAAAGGATCAGACCTTTACGGTTCCGGACGATGGCGAGATCACAGTCACTATGACTGACGAAAAGACACCGACCACACCGCCGGTTGCAACACCCACCACGCCTACCCCGACTTCTACCGCAACGCCGAAAACCACATCGACACCGAAAACCGGAGATGCAACACCGGTAATGGCGATCGGTACAGGACTGCTGGCAAGCTTCATCATCATGCTGTTGACACGCAGAAAGAAGCGGAAAGCCGGCAAGGCAGCATAAGACACCATCGACAAAATCTTCATCATCAAAACACCCACCAAAAAACACTGGGATAAGAAAGGAATGGTGAGTCCCATGTAATCTATATTTTTTCCAAAGAACTGTAGAAAGTAAGAGATGTGACATGAACTGTACCGACAGCTGCGGCTGCCGGTATACTTGATGTCACAGACATCAAAGAAAAAGGAAAAGAAACACGGAGGAATCAAAAATGTTTTTCAAAAAAAGAACTTCTCCAACAAAAATCCAATTTGGAGGTAATGGAACAGGAAAGCATATGTTGTGTTTCCCTATCAGTGAAAAAGAATGCAATTGTCTAAAAGCATTTTGTCAGAATCACCAGGAACAGAAACCTGACTTTATGGTACTAGATGATTCTGCGGAACAAAAAGTAATCATGATAGAGAAAGGTTTGTATGATGCGTATCAAGCAAATCAGTAAATGATGATATATGTGGTATGAATCAAATCGACAAGAAAATGTTGCCGGTTTGACTGATGTCACAGGCATCAAAGAAAAAAGGAAAAGAAACACGGAGGAATCAAAAATGGCAGGAGATATGAGAAAATTTCATGCGTCTATCAAGGACTTGAAAAGCAAGATCGAAAGATACATGGAGCAATACGGGAACAGCATGGGTACACTGGACAAGAATGATTTCAGTCTGATCCTTGGAGAGAAGCCTGGATTCTCGCAGAACAATGTGGCGATTTGCCGATTGATCGCATGGAATGTATTGCTGCATCGAGATGCACCGGAACTGGATAATGAAGTGGTAGACTGGGCAAATGCGATGCGGATATACACCCACGTGGTAGATTATCCGGCAGTATACCGCATGGACAACATCGATGATCTGCGGCATCTCAACGCCATGGCTCACCTGTCCATGCAGTATATGCGGAATGAAAGCGATCGCCGGCAGGCAAACTGTTACAAAACGTATGAAGATGTTGAAAAGTACGCCAGCAATCCGGAAGAGAGTTTGCAGTATCGGAGAAAGACGGCGGCGGAGTGAGTGCCTTTTATGATGAGAAAGTTATGTGGCACTCAGTGCCACGTAGCAAATTCGGCAGCATGAAAGAGTTATGTGGCACTCAGTGCCACAAAGAAAATTCGGCAGCATAAAAGAGTTATGTGGCACTCAGTGCCACAAAGAAAATTCGGCAGCACGAAAGAGTTATGTGGCACTCAGTGCCACAAAGAAAATTCGGCAGCACGAAAGAGTT
>OFPS01000912.1_pt1 | contig 24875 bp, 26 predicted proteins | sample 1542111 | NCBI WGS metagenome assembly OFPS01 (sample SAMN04209233, study PRJEB22552) | human gut metagenome | biome: gut; material: feces | host: Homo sapiens | place: USA: Oklahoma | reverse complement strand
CAGATTTGTGCTTGCACAAGGATCTGCATTTGGCGAATGTACATCATCGAGCTGTTAAGCGAGATGATGTACAAAGTATAAGAATCGAGTAGGAGTCAGCCTACTCGATTATATACGATTTTGGTGTATACAATGATGTGGAATGGTGTACAAAGTATGCGGAGCGGCAGCTCCTTCTGCAAAGCTGCACTATAGCAGCAGATCATCTATCTTCACATAGTCTCCCATCCGGTATGCTTCAATTGCATTTCCATTGATCACATAGAACTTTTCGTTTGCATACACACCGCGGGTTCCAAGGTAAGAATTACCGTTGACTTCCTCCTGCATCTGTACCTGGAAGCCCTGATCTTTATCGTAAGAAAGGATCACATACTGGTTGGCAGATCCGGAAAGCGGAAAGCCGATCAGATTCTTTTCCGGATCAACCAGTGCTGCACGGTAGTCAGAAAAAACATCCGAGTAATAGTACTGATCCAGTGTGTACTTGCTGACTTCCTTCACATCCGAAGGATCACTGATATCAAACATGGAGATTTTTACCCCGTTTGTAATGCCATTTTCATCGGTATCTATACCGATGCCAAGAAGCAGATTATCACTGTAAAAATGCAGGTATTCCGAAAAGCCGGGAATTTTCAGCTTGCCAAGGATCTTCGGATTCTCCGGATCGGAAAAGTCTACGGAGAATAAAGGATCTGTCTGTTCATAAGTTACAAAGTAACCGGTATCGCCCAAAAATCTTGCGGAATAGACCTGTTCATTTTTGGCAAGATCTTCGATCTTACCGATTGTTTTCAGATCTGCATCCAGCACATAGACTGCATTGGACTGTGAAGAGTTTCCGGCATTGTGCGTAACCGTTGTCACCAGTCGCAGCGTATTGTCATATTCATCAATGCTGAAGGAATCGTTCAGATATCCTTTTACTTTGCCCTGGGCAGAGCCGGAAAGTTTTCCTTTATTGTAAGACAGCTTGCGGAGGATCGTCTGATTCTTTGCCGCAAGATTATCTGCGAGGATACTACTGTTCGTATATTCGTAAATATAAATGTTGTTCTCACTCACATAGACTTCACCATTCTCAGACATGACTGCTTTCTGGTCTGCTGCCTTATCCGGACTGGAAGCGGAAATGGAGCTGACAACAAGGTACTGGTCTGCTGCATGGTTCGTTGGGAGATAGATATCCGACTGCTTCAGAAGATTGTCACCAACAAGCGGAACATAGGAAGGATAATCTTTTTTGGTGATCGTATCGTAAATATAATAGTCGCTGAATACATACAGGTATCCGTCTTTAAAACGTGAAGTGCGGTAGTAACCACTCTGATCCACGGTTCCGATGGATTTCGGATTGTTGATATCTGTCAGATCATAAGTCTGGATACGGGTACAGCTGCCGCGGTACAACGTCTTGCTGTCAGAATCAACCTGCGTGTTCTGCATGTTGCCAAGGACAAAAAGCTTCTGGTCACTCAAGTAAAATTCGGATGCCTGAAAATTCTCATTCAGCGAAATGCCGGAAACAGCCTTCATCTGATCAGACCGGATATCTACAATGGAAATTTCCTGTGAGTTTGCTTTCAGTGTATAAAGATAATTTCCATCCGTTTTTACAATGTCTGCTTCACCGACACCCTCTGTGCGGACGTTGGTATCGGAAAATGAAGTATCCACAGCACGTGTAGAGGCTGTTGCAGAATCCGAAGAGGAGCTGGAGCTATCGGTGCGTGCACCACTGTCGGCTGTTTTAGTTGAATACATGACAATTCCGCCGTCGGTTGAACCGGTAACAGATGAAGAATCCAACTCATCCTGATAAGATTGCAGGTATGTGTAGACTTCATCATAATCGGTTGCCGTTTCTAAAGTATTGGAAGAGGCAAGCTTACCGGAGGATGTACCGATTGAAGAACTGCCTTTTGTGGAAGAAGTGGCTGAGTCTGAAGAAAGATTCTGCTGGCGGATGTGGGCGCCAATGCCGACAACCAGTACCAGTGCGGCAGCGATAAGTCCTCCGCGCATCCGGTGGCCGCGGGAAAATCCATGCTTTTTCGGGATATGTCCGGAAGCCTGAGTGCTGTTATGCTCTTCCAGCATTTTCATAATCTGATCCGGTGCAAGGCTTTCCGGAACAGGAGTTTTTTCCGTAGATTGTTTTATTTTATCCAGTATTTCTTTTTCGTGATCTGTCATATGAAACACCTCCTATTACTCTTTTATCCTACTCTTTCAGAAGCCAGCTCATCTTTTCGAGGGCACGCTTTCTGCGGGAGCGGACTGTATTCGGGTTCAGCCTTAGCATTTTTCCGATCTCTTTACTGTTGTAACCGCCATAGACGGATAAGCCGATGATCAGCTGATCGTCTTCATCGAGAATAAGAAAAGCACGTTCCACATCTGTGCGGAGTCCGTCACAGTATGTGGCAGAAGCATGATCTTCTTTCAGCTCGGTCTCGGTCCGTTCACGGCTCTTTAACTTCCGGCGGCACACATTTGCCAGAATCTGAAAGATCCAGGAACGGAATGCTTCTTCTTTGCGTAATTTATGTATGTTCTCATAGGCGGAAAGAACGGCTTCACTGACGGCGTCTTCTGCATCCTGCGGATGATGCATCATGCAGAGCGCAAAACGATACAGATCCTGATAAACCGTCTTATATAATTCTTTAAATGCAATTGCATCGATCATAAAGTCCCTCCTCTCAAAATCGGTTCTTTGTATATAAGAGTATAAAAAAGTCGGAAGTGTTGCAAAAAGGGACAGAAAAATTTCCGTCCCTTTGAAATCATATCATTTTCTGAGAAAAATTAACCTTTGTAATAGTTGATCAGACATCCTTTGAGGATGATCTCACGTTCTGCATCCGTCAGATCACCGAGTTTCAGATCGATCTCTTTCAGATCATCGCCTACGACATAAGCCTTGATCGTGGAAGCTTTGTCTTCTACTGCTTTGCGGATATCCGGCACGAAGAGATAGTCACCGTTCCTGAAAGAAAGCTTTGTGTGTTCCTCTTCGGTAATAAACGGAAGCATGCCCCAGTTGATCAGGTTCGAGCGGTAACGTTTGGTTGCGTACTCATTCGCGATATTCGCCCAGCCGCCGAGAACCTTCTGGCAGGAAGCAGCCTGCTCACGGGCAGAACCATCACCAGGTTTGACCGCGAAAATGGTACTTCCGACACCGATATTTCCTTTGCCGACTTCCGGATAAGACTTCTGGATTGCGGCCATCACCGGTTTTAATTCATCCAGTACATCCAGTGGACAAGTACCTGCTTCAATCGCTTTCTGGGCTTTCTGGACCTCTTTCGCGCGTCCTACATAGGCAGGATCCTTTCTGGAAAGTGCAAATTCAGCAAGTCCAAGCGGGTTGGAACGATAAGAAGAAGTCTCGCCGGACGGGATCAGTTCGTCTGTCGTTGTAACCGGATCGTGGATCTCAGATACAACCTTCAGGATCAGATTCTCAGGAAGAGCGCTCATTGCCGGCCAGTCTTTGATGTTCGGTCCGAATTTGATCTCAACCGAAGGATCAGCAACGCCGTGGCTGTCAAATACACGGTTGGCGTAAATTCTGGAATCAAAGTGGTAGGTCGGGTTCTTGTATTCAATATCAAAATCTGTTGCCGGAGTAAGGAAACCTTTGTTCGCAGCAGTTGCGGCAATGGAACGTGCATCCATAAGGGCAACAGATGCGATCTGTCCACTCTGCAGCTTGCTTCCTTCACGGTTCGGGAAGTTACGGGTAGAGTGACGGATGGAAAATGCATTGTTTGCCGGAGTGTCCCCTGCACCGAAGCACGGTCCGCAGAAGGCAGTCTTCACGATCGTACCGGCTTCCATCAGGTCAGCAATCGCACCATTTTTCACAAGCTCCATGTAGATCGGTGTACTTGCCGGGTAAACACTGAAGGTAAATTCATCTGATCCGATGTATTTGCCACGGATGATGTCTGCGGCAGCACAGATATTTTCAAAACCGCCACCGGCACAGCCTGCGATGATACCCTGATCGACATAAAGCTTACCATTTACGATCTTGTCCTGAAGAGAGTAATCCACAGCACCGTCCAGGCTTACCAGCGCGCGCTGCTCTACATCGTGGAGAACATCTGCAAGGTTGGCATTGACATCCTCGATGGTGTAGACATTGGACGGATGGAACGGCATGGCGATCATAGGCTTGATCTCGCTCAAATTGACGTATACAAGACCGTCATAGTAAGCGACTGCGCCAGGATTCAGTTCCCTGAAGTCATCACTTCTTCCGTGGATATCGTAGAACTCTTTGATCTTGTCATCGGTTCTCCAGATAGAAGAGAGGCAGGTTGTCTCTGTCGTCATAACATCGATTCCGATACGGAAGTCTGCACTTAATTTGCCAACGCCAGGTCCGACAAATTCCATGACCTTGTTATTGACATAGCCATTGCCGAAGGTTGCGCCGATGATCGCAAGGGCAACGTCCTGCGGTCCGACACCTTTCACCGGTTCGCCGTCCAGATAGATTCCGACAACGCCCGGCATCTTGATATCATAAGTCTTGTTCAGAAGCTGTTTTACAAGCTCCGGTCCGCCCTCTCCCATTGCCATGGTACCGAGTGCACCATAACGGGTGTGGCTGTCAGAACCAAGGATCATCTTGCCGCCGCCTGCGAGCATTTCACGGGCAAACTGGTGGATAACGGCCTGATGAGGCGGAACATAGACACCGCCGTACTTCTTCGCACAGGTCAGTCCAAACATGTGGTCATCTTCATTGATCGTACCGCCGACTGCACACAGAGAGTTATGGCAGTTGGTCAGAACATAAGGGATCGGGAATTTCTCCAGTCCGGATGCTCTTGCAGTCTGGATGATTCCGACAAAGGTAATGTCGTGCGAAGTCAGCTTGTCAAATTTGATCTGAAGCTGCTGCATATTACCGGAAGTATTATGTGCACTTAAGATCCCATAAGCCATTGTCTCTTTTGCAGCAGCTTCTTTTGTTGTCTCAATACCTGTCTTGCTTTTTACGGCAGTAAGTGCATCGGGTGCATCTGCAATTACCTCAGTACCGTGTAAAAGATAGGCACCGCCTTCGTATAATTTCACCATATCATGTCCTCCTATTTTCTGTTTTCTATGAATTTCATGTGGTCTGCGACCATCAGAGCAATCTTAAATGTCAGGGCGTCCTCAAAGACTCTGACATCCAGCCCGGTCTGCTTCTGGATCTTCTCCAGCCGGTAGACGAGCGTATTCCGGTGGACGAAAAGCTGTCTCGCTGTCTCCGAAATATTCAGGCTGTTTTCAAAAAATTTATCAACTGTGGATAAGGTTTCTTCGTCAAACTGATCAACGGTATTTCCGGCAAATACTTCTTCCAGGAACATCTCGCATAAGGAAACGGGAAGCTGGTGGATCAGCCGTCCGATACCGAGTTCGCGGTAGGATAAAATATTGCGTTCCGGATAGAAGATACGTCCCACATCCAGAGCCATGCCTGCTTCTTTGTAAGACTGTGAGACTTCTTTGAGTTCGGGAATGATGGTTCCGAAGGAAAGCCGGACATTGACCATAGCTTCGGTGTTGATCGCATTCACCAGCATATCGGCAGTCGAACGGATCGTATCATAATCATCCGTACTGTCAAGGGACTTGATCAGAATAATATGTCCCTCATCTACGGCAGTAACAAAATCGCCGGTTCCCGAGGAATAAATCCCACGGATCATATCCAGGACGATCGTGTCATCTGGATTCTTCGGTTCGATCAGATAGACGACTCTGCGCTGCTCCACTGTGATACCAAGCTTTTTCGCCTGGTTGTAGATATCTACGAGAAGCAGGTTATCCAGGAGCAGGTTCTGGATAAAACGGTTACGGTCAAGACGTTCGCTTCCGGATCTTAAAAGGCTCTCCAGCTGGCAGACACTTAAGCGTCCGCTGGTATGCACATCAATCTCATTGTTGTGCTCGATCACGAAAATATAAGTCAGTTCATCATCATCATAAACCGGAAACAGACCATAGCATTCATCCAGGTGCTCCTCCGATACGCCGGTAACCTCCAGCTCTTTTAAAAATGAGCAGACAGCTTTTTTTACTGCAGGCTTCTCCTTACCTACAGCTGCAAGCATCACTCCGTCTGTGTTCCAGATGGAACAGTTACACTCGATGATATCCCCTATTTCATTGATTGTTCTCTGTAAAATCTGGTTGGATAACAATCCATTCACCTCTCCATTCTTTTCAATATATGACAAATGGGAGAATTGTGAAATTCCCCCATCTTCTTCTGACAATACAATCTGATATTATTTTAGCAAATGTTTCACACTTTAGCAAGCTAAAATGAAAAACGTTCTCTCTTATTCGTCTTCGTCATCGCGTCTGTCAAGCATGGCAGCAACGATTTCAAGAATCACAGCAAGACCGATCATAGATGCAGCGGCAATCTTTCCGGCAGTGCCGGTTGCAGCCTGTGCGATACCGCCGACAACCGGAACAGAAAGCTTTACTTTTCCGATGTAGTTGTTGTAAGGAATCGGATTCATATCTTTTTCCTCATTGGCATCCCCTTTGGTGATAAACTGTCCCATCGCCGGGCTGTTGGATACTACACGGTGGGTAATGATCGAGCCGTCTGCATTGTTGCTGTAAAAAGCAATGACATCATCTTTGACGATCGTGTCTGGTTCTTCATACCGGACATAGACCAGGCTTCCCGTCGGGATCGCCGGTTCCATGCTCCCACTGATCACGGTGTACATCTGAAAACCAAAAGCTTTCGGAAGCGTCAGCGGAATACAGGCAAGAATCAGTACTGTCAGTAAAACAGTGCCCAGTGCACTGCAAAATGCAGCCACCGGGCTTTTCTTTTTCTTCGTTCTCTTCAAAAAAGACTTCTCCTTTAGTGCCGCGCTTTTTTTATTTTGCACGTTTTTTCAAGAATACGATCAGTCCTGCAAGAGCTGCTACCGCAACAACGATAATGCCGATCCCTGCTGCGATCGGAGTCTTGCTCGTCTTGTCTTTCGCATCGATATTTCCTTTTGGAGTGTCTTCATCATCCAGATCTACCAGAGACTTTGGTGTCTGTTCATCCGGTGCGGTGGTCGTATCGTCTGTCGTATCCTGAGAATTGTCTGCATTCGTTGTACCACCGGCAGTACCGCCTGTTGTAGTACCACCCGCTGTAGTGCCACCTGCTGTAGTACCACCTGCTGCAGTACCACCCGCTGTAGTACCTCTACCAGTACCGGCGGCTGCACCTGTTGTACCGGCAGCTCCGGTTGTACCTGCTGCACCGGCAGGAGTTGCGGTTCCAGGAACTGTTGTTGTGACGGTAGTTGTTGTCTCAACGATACGGTCTGTAGCTCCCGGTGTGTAGGTAAACGTAAATACATTCTCAGATTCATTATCACTCAAAGTCTTCGTAAGTGCAAGAGCATCAGGAATATAATTTTCAACGTAACGGTAAGCAACGACCGGCTTGTCGCCGACGTTTCCGTAGAAGGTCTGGCTCTCTGCCAGTGATTTACCGGATGCATCCTGATAATTTACGGTATAGGCAACCATGTTGCCTTTGATTCCGTAAGCGACTACATAGTCGGCATCTTTATCAACGGTAAAGGAAGGAGCCGCAAGTGTTTCGTTATTGTCACGTCCGCTGAGACGGATTCCTTTGACATAATACTTGTCGTCTGTTACCTGGATGTCATTCAGATTGAAAGTAACGGTAGAACCGGAAGCAATGTTTGTCTGCTCGATCTTGTTCTGTCCGTTAATTGTTCCTTTGTTACCTGCGGATAATGTTACCTTGTAGGTATACGGTGTAGTATCATCTGCCATAACGCTCATTGTGGATGCACCGAGTGTCATGGATACAGTCAGAAGAGAAACCAGTAATCTTTTCCATCTTTTCATCTGCTTACTCTCCTTTCTGTCTGCGTCTTTTTGTGTTCTTATTGAGTGTGTAGATACCATATGCAAGAAGGATCAGTCCACTGATGAGTGCAAGCACACAGAAGAGAAGAATTCTTGCAGTATCACCGGTTTTAACGGTCTTGGTTGTCTTAACAATCTTATTCTTGGTGATGGTTTTGCCGGCTGAAACCTTTTCTACTGCAAAGTTCATGCGGAGCTTTGCGAGTGTGAGCTGATAACCGTTGCCCTGTGTCTCACCTTCAACACCGATGGTAAGGTGTACCGTTCCGGTATTATGGGAAGCAAGTCTTCCGAGGTAGAAATATTCCTGGGTTGAGCTATCGATCTGCTTCAGACCTTCTCCTGCTTTGGAAGCGCCTTCCCCTCCGACAGTTGTACTGTCATAGAGTACCTTTTCGGCATTATTACTTCCAACATATGTCAGCTTGTATTCATAAGCACCACCTTCTGCGGAAGACTGTGCATCCTCCAGTGTCTGGATCACTTCGTTGGTCATGTACCAGTCGGTATCCGTACTGTCGGAGTTCTTAAGCTGAACCTTGAGCTCGATGCTGTCACCCGGCTGGATATTTGCCAGCTCGTCAGTCACATCGGAGCTTTTAAAATTACTTTCCATCTTGCCGCCGGTGAAATTAACCTGCCATCCGTCGTCTCCCTGGTAATCCTTTGCAAATGCAGTTGTGTGTACCCCTGCTGCCATTATCACTGTCATGGCGAGGCACAAAATTTTCTTTTTCATACTCTGTACCTCCCTACTGTAAGCTCATTGTTGTTTCGTCGTCTGATACATTTACGTCCACGCCCCAGGCACTCTTGATCGCGTCCTTTGCGTTGTGTGTCTGAACTGCATCCACCTCTGCGTCAATGTGGAAGGTGTAGCCATTGTACTTGTAAGTATAAGTGATGGTTTTGCCTTTTTCAGATTCGGTTACATGCTTTGTTACATCCGATGCAATCGAAGGATTGATTCGGAGTGTATCCGATAATGCCGGTGTGGTATCTCCGGCTGCAACTGCCTTGGTATAATAAAGAACGGTACGCTCTTTCGTGGACTGTGCACCTGCAACCTGCCATCCGTTGTCTGTGAGGAAGTTCAGCTCGATCAGATCCGGTGAAAGGTTCGTGTATTTATTGCCTTTTTCGTCCTGCCAGCTCTTTGTGATGATCACACGTACAAAGGTGTCGATCGTACCGCTGTTCTTGACGCTGATTGCTTCGTTATATTTCTTGCCGGGTGTAAATGTCTCATCCTTTCCAAGAAGGTTTGTGAGAAGTGTACCCTGTGAGGTTCCCTTCCATTCATTGTTCGATACATAATCCCGGCTGCTGACTACTTTGTCATTTTCCAGAAGAGATACGCCGATACTCTGCATATTCATCTGTGCGGAATAATTCTCACTGTAGTAAGTGAGTGCGGCGCGTGTACTGCCGACAGTGCTTCCAACCAGCAGGAGTGCTGCGGCTGTCAGAACCAGGGCAGGTTTCTTTGGAAATGATTTCTTTTTCTTTTTCATTCTCATTACCTCCTACTCTGTCGTCTGTGTGCTGTCGTCTTTGATTACGTGGTTCCAGTCGGCGTATGGTGTACCATCTTCCTTGTAAAGAACCGGTGTGCATTCCTGGATAACTATGACGTTAAATTCTTCTGGTTTGTCATTGCCTGACGGGAATGTGTATTTGATGTTGAGTTCCGTTTCCGTTTCTTTTCCTGCCGGAAGTACTTCATCGTAATACCAGTAGCCCGCATCACCTGCTGTCCATCCACCGTCTGGTGCGTTATAAGTAAGCTCTACCGGTGCGAATGCTGTGACTCTTACGAAACAGTCATAATCACCGGTATTTTTAATTGTAATGTGCTTTCCGTTTTCATCAACTTCTTCTTTCGGGACTGTCTCAGTAAATCCCATATTCATTTTCACACCGCCACCGGCTGTCGAATAAGTTGTAAAATACGCCATCGCGCTTCCAACTGCCAGGGTTCCGGTAAGAGCAAGTGTTGCTGCTGCCATGATTAGTGGTTTTTTATGTAACTTTCTCATTCCGATTCCCCCTTTCTAGTTCTTTGCTGCCGGTTTGGTGTACTGATACTGATCATTTTCATCGAGTTTGAAATTATTTTTTACGCCGTATCCGCCATTGGTACGTCCATCGTGTTTGTTGATAAATGAAACCTCTGCCGGTTTGAATTCTACTTCGGTTTCTTTTTCAGGATTAGCAATGATGTCTGTTTCCTGACTTTTAGCAGAAGCGAGTTCATAGCTTGCACCGTTGTAAACCTCCGTTACCTTGACATGAGATCCAGCAGGAATTTTTTCGATCGTTACAGAATGGCTGCCTGCTGCGCTAAAGGTAAGCTCTTCGATTCTGGTTTCTTTTTTCTTATCCAGTGTTGTGATATCGATCTGGAATACGAACGTTGCATTGTTACCGAAGGTAGCATTGTGATCTACCAGTTCCTTATTGATCACCAGATTACCGTATCTTACGTGCTGTTCCGGTTTCAGGCCAACTGCACTGTTGTATTCTTTGGTCAAATCGTAGATCCAGTCATCACTTGCACCGTTACCACTGTAGTAGTTATTGGTCGGAAGTGATACAAGGTAAGGAGTAAAGGTATAAGTATAATTGGTTGTAATCACTTTTGGTGTATCTACAAGGTAAAGTCCTGTATCCAGTCCTGTTGCAGTACCTCTTCCCTGTGTCAGTGTGGTTGTAGTTGGCTCTGTGTCATCCTTCAGCAATTTCTTCGCTTCTGCTGCACGTTCTGCCCAGGTAGCAGCTGCCGCATCCAGGTTATCAGCACTTACGGATGAAAGATCCAGTTTTGAAAATGCACCGATTCCGGTATAGTTGCCGGATTCATCAACCGAAGCAACTTTATACAGGTTTACCGGAATGCTTGCGCTTAGAAGTTCACTGCTGTTCCCACTAATGTCGAATTCGATAGAACACTTCTGTCCGGTATTGATCGCGCTTGCGGCTTTCGCACCCGGAAGAGTGAGCAGTGGAAATGTAAGAGCGACAGCTAAGAGAAAAGTACTTCCCTGTTTTAATCGTTTATTCATCATCGCCTCATGTCCTCCTTAAAAATCTTGGTTATTCTTTGTGAGCTTTTCTCTTGGAAAGGAATCGCAAGAGAATGATCACAAGAATCGTGATTGAAAGTCCTAAAATTAAATAGAGCATATAATAATTCTGAATGGCTTTTACCATAGAATCTGTAACTGATTCGGTAGCATCCTCTTCGCCGTTATATGGAACTCTGGTTCCTCTTACGAGAAGACGATGGGAGTTGACTCCATATGGTGTACAGGTAAATAAAGTTACCTGATCTTTTCCTTCTTCAATCTGGAGTGCTTTCTCCAGTGTTTCATGATCGTCTTTGTCTACCATCGGAAGAATCTGATCTACCTTGTAGGCAAGGACTTCATCCAGTACATGGATGTAAAATTTATCGCCAACTTTGAGCTGATCGATATCGGTAAAAAGCTTTGCGCTTGGAAGTCCACGGTGAGCTGCGAGAACACTGTGGGTACTCTCTCCTCCGATCGGAAGCTTTGTGCCGTTCAGATGTCCGACACCGGTCTGAAGTTCATCATCACCGGTGCCATGGTAAATGGCAAGCTTGATGTTGATCTTCGGAATGGAAAGGTATCCCATTACTCCGTCATCTGCAACGTTCAGGATCTTCCAGTATTCGGTATTTTTGATGTCATTTTCATCTTCACCGAATACATCTCCGTAGAGGTTGTTCTGCTGAATGGTATCATTGAAAGCTTTTGCCTTTTCCCACTCAGAGGTGAAGTCCTCCGGTTCCATGTCCTGTATTGTATTGTCATAGCTGCTGATCAGCTGATTCTGTCTGTAGGTGTTCCACTGGTTGGATACCGTCGGGTAGATCAGAATCCCAAATCCTATCAAGAATAACAGACCGAAAAGGAAGGTTGAGATTTTTCTTTTCATAGGCATATTCCCTTTCTAGTTCTTGTTCTCTTTTTAAGAGGTCTCATTTTTCTTCTTTTGAAGCTTCTTCTCCTTTAAGTATAACACAAGGATGAAGATTGTGGTAATTACAAGACCAATAATTACCCATAAGAGATAATTTGTATGAAGACTGATTCCGCTGAGCGGTGTCTTCTCATCGGCAACTTCCTGTTCCACATAAGGTACTCTGTGACCACGGACCAGAAGCCGCTCGGTATTGACTCCGTATGGAGTACAGGTAAGAAGTGTTACAAGATCTTTTCCTTCTTCTACTGCAAGAGAGGAAGTTTCTTCTGGTTTTACTACGGAAATCTTGTCGACTTCATAACATAATGTTTCGTTTAATACATGGATCAGAAAATGATCGCCTTCTTCCAACTGATCCAGATCGGTAAAAAGAGACGCACTCGGAAGTCCACGGTGTGCGGAGATAACGGCGTGAGTACTTTTACCGCCGATTGGAAGTGAGCTTCCTTCCAGATGACCGGCTGCCTGTTTGAGAACATCTTCATCGGTAGTGTGGTAGATCGGAAGCTTGATGTCAATCTTCGGGATTTCCACGATTCCCATTATCTCGTCACCGGCAATATTCAGAGCATCCATGTAGGACTGATCTTCTTTGTCACTGGCTGCGGCTACTGCAAATGAGTCAGGAAGGATACTTGGAAGTAATGCTTCGTTGTAAGCTTCTGCTTTCTGCAGTTCTGCGTCATAATCAATCTCATGTGCTGCATCCTTTTCGGATACAGTCTGTTCATAACTGCTGATCAGTTGCTTCTGCCTGTAGTTATTCCACTGGTTTGCAACGAATGGATACAGCAGTAAGGACAACCCGGCTAAAAATATGATGCCAATAATAAGTTTGTTTGCTTTGCGTTTCATCCGAACTCTCCTTGCTGTTGTATTATTTTTTAGGAATCCGGGGCAAAGACCCCGGATTCAGTATCTGATTATCAATCATGCATTCAATTATTTGTTAGTTTTCTTGCGGCTTGCGAAGAACAGACCAGCTGCTGCGATCATGATTACGCAACCTGCGATTGTGAAGATTGTAGTACCGATACCACCTGTTGATGGAAGAGCGGAAAGTTTGCTATCTTTAACAGTGATGTCTGCGAAGTTTGTATAAGTATAGGTCTGAATTGTATAAGTTACATTATCTTCAGTTTTAGTTGTTGTACCTGCTGATTGTACGTCGGCACCTCTAAGCTGATAAGCAAAATCATTTAATGAATATCCGTTAGGAGCTTTTGTTTCTTTTACATAGTATGTAGCCTGAGCATCTAAGTTGTTAACACTTGCTTCACCATTAGCGTTGGTTTTAATAACGTTACCTACTGGGATACCATAAACAGTTGTTTTGTTATCTAAGGTAAGTGATACAGCATTAGCATCACCTTCATTAGCTTTTTTATAAAGCTGGAATTCAGCATCTGGAAGTTTTTCATTTGTATTGTCTTTATTAACTTTGATTACTTTAAAGCTAACCGGTTTTACTTCAACGATTTTTCCAGTTCCGTTGCTTGAATGTGCATTGTTAGTAAGAGGAGCTGCTGTTGTTACTTCACCAGCGATTGCTGTATAAGTAATGACAACAATTTTACCTGCATAAGCACTTTTATAGTGATTACTAAAATCTACTGTTAAATTAGTACCATTCGCATAGTCATTGATTACATAATCAGTATCTGCTACTAATTCAGTTTCAGTTGCAGCGTTGATGTTGTCTTTAAGAACAACTTTAGCAGAATTTGCTTTGAATTTACCATTTGTTAATGTATCAGTGATTGTAAATGTTTTCGGGTTTGCGTTTGGAGCGATGTAGAGGTATTCTTCATCGATTGTGTAATTAACTTCATCGCCAGGAGCTACAGACTGTCCGCTTTCAGCTACTTTTTTGTTCAGCTGATCTTTTGCACCTTTTGCAACTACAGCAACGTTATCGCCATTAGTATTCATGTAAGCTGCCATTGGAAGGTAAGTATATCCCTTACTGTGTGCTGTTACAATGTAAAGACCTTTTCCGGTAGTAGATACGTCAGCACCTTCTTTAAGATCTAAGTTGTTGGTTGCTGCAGATGTAACAGCTGCTAATGCTGCACTTAAATTAGTAGAACCATTAATTGTACCAGCTTCAACATTTTTGTTTTCATTGGCTTCACTTTCAAGAACACCAAGCTGAATTAATTTAGCAATTACACCGTTAGCATCCAGTGTTGTTTTAGGATCATTTGCCGTATTCCATGCTTCTACAAATTTATTTGCAATATCATCACTTGCAAACTGCCATCCGAGTGTAGATTTGCGATTTTCTTTGATAATCTGTCCGTAGCTAGCGCCAGCACCTTCAGCGTCAAGACCTTTAGTCTGGATCGAAATATCATCTTCAAGATTTCCTTCAGGAGTACTTTCTGTCTCCGGTTGCTGCTCCTCTTGTTGCTGTTGTTCTGAGGAGTTCACCGCTGCCTCATCTTCTGTAGCCTCATCTCCTGTAGCCTCATCTGCCGCCGGTTCTGTTACGACTTCGGCCTGACTCTGGCTGTCTGTGTTCTGTGGCTCATCAGCAAAAGCTGATATCGTACTGCTAAGCACAAGTACCATGCAAAGCATGAATGCTATTAAACGTTTCTTTGTATTACTTTTCATGGCGTCCTCCTTCTATTCCTCAATTCTGACTTCATAATTGTTATCAAGTGCTCCGTCTATCAGCTTCAATAATTCAAGGGCACTGCGGAAATGCTGCTCTCGCTGCTCTTCCACCCAGGTAACGCTGCCCTGCCAGGTACCGTTCTGCTGATCCATGATTTTTATTAAAAAAGTTCTTGTATTTTTTTGCTTTTTATTCATGTCAGTTTTCATCTGCCCTTCCTAATTATTTAGACTTTTTTATCTTATATAGGTATTGTATCTGACAAAGCATTACGTGAATCATTACCAATAACGAAAAATATTAACTTTTTTAAGCTATAACAAGAAATAGTCATGTTTTTGTAATAATATAATGATTTGATATCAGGGTCAAAATGTCAGAAAGCCGATGCAAGCTTGCTTGCAAGAGGATTTTTGACCTCTTGATCCGCCAAAAACATGAGTAAGTAGCCATTTTTCAAAGAAAAATGAGCGGATTACGAATGTTTTTGAGGATTGCGAGAGTGCAAAGCACGTAGCAATCTGGTATCAAAGGGGTCAAAATACCTTTGAACCCCAATATCAGGATTTGTAGGAGTGCGTAATATTTGTGTCTGACTCTACTATATGTATTGGGATATTAGAATAGAAGTAAAAGTGGGGAATAATGTGATGGAAGTGCAAAAAGTATAGCTTGTGGGGAGCGCATAGAAAAGGAGTAATCTGGTTATAGCGGTGAGGGAGAGGGATTTTCCGGACAAAAAGATCCCGTGACTGATATTGGGGAGATGCACTGCATCTTAGACGGTGATCAGTCACGGGATGGGGGTAAGGGTTATTTAGTTTTTATTCAATGCCTAATTCTTTTAATAGTTTCTTTTGGTATTCGATGTCTTCTGCGGCACGTTCCAGATCGTTGTAGCGTTTGGCTTTCACGAGATATTTGGTTAAAGCGCGTGCTTCATCTAAGCCTTCTTTAAAACCTTCCTCTCTTGCGTCTTCTTTCAAAGTCTTTTCATACAAGTCTTTATCGTATGTCGTTAAGATCATGTGCAACACCTCCGTTTGGTATAGCGCAGATAATTTATTGGGTTCTACTCAATGCCATATTCTTTCAGCAACTTTTTCTGATATTCAATATCTTTAGAAGCACGCTCCAAGTCTTTGGAGCGGTTATCATTAAAAAGGTATTTAGCTAGTAAGATTCCTGACTCAAGTCCTTCTTCTCTGGCATCTTCTTTCAAAGTCTTCTCATATAAGTCTTTATCATATGTCGTTAAGATCATATTTGTTACCTCCGTTTGGCATAACGTAGATAATTTACTTAGTTCCATTCAATTCAATGCCAAATTCTTTTAATAGTTTCTTTTGATATTCGATATCTTCGGTAGCACGTTCGAGGTCATTGTAGCGCTTGGATTTTAAGAGATATTTGTTTAGCTGATTTAGATATTCCATACCTTCTTCTCTACCTTCCGCTCTACCTTCCTCTCTGGCATCTTCCTTCAAGGTTTTCTCATATAAGTCTTTGTCATATGTCGTCAGGATCATATTCGTCACCTCCGCTCGATGTTTCTTGAGAAAATCTGCCAACACGTCCTGATTAATACAGGTATCAATTGCTTTTTCTAATGCATCTTCCACAGAAGATTCCGATTGTATATATTCCCTGACACATTGGACAAATATGGAATATTCTTTAAGCCTTCTGCAGTGCTTCATCAGCTCCTGATTGTGACCATAGTTGATGTTCAACATGGTTGCGGTGCATTCCAGGCAAGGTGCTTCGTTATCTGTATTTTCAAAGCAGTCTGAAAGCTTTAACTCCATGGAATCTGGCTGGTTTTTTGTACCATTGTAAAAGACAATATATTTCGGTTTTGGAAGCCGGACTCTTTTTTCATGGTAGATCATCAGATTATTATCTGCAACATACCCTTCATATAACCGGGAGAAATAAAAGACTCCGCGAAGCGGCATGTTTGGGTTAAAAGTGCTTTGATGTTCATACAGATTCATGGTTCCGCCAACCAAAAAGGATACATCATTTTTCATGGACAGATAAAAGACATCTTCCAATGTATTTACCTCCAGGTCATCAGGATTCTGATAGTCCGTGTGGTTGATCGCATTATAAAGCTGCAGCAGATCTTCTTTGTTATTAAAGATCATTCTCCATAACCGGTCCTTATACTGCCGGTTGTGAGTTTGTTTGTTATGGCGAGATTTCTTCTTTTGTTTTTCCATTGCTTACCTCCATTATAATAGAAAACAGTTCATAAGTAAATTCGCCATATCTCATGTTTCATGTAGATATATAATTTTTTCTACAATCAAAGAATTCATATATGATATATGATTTGATTTTCTACATACGCCTATTTAGATGGTACTGGAGTTTTTGGTGAAAAGCAATTAATAAAGAATAAAATTTTTCTATAGAATTAAAAAGAAAAATCCCATGCCGGATGACAGGAAAAGATGAATTGCATCTTAGTTTGTGATCGGACATGGGATTTATGTTTTGGGATTATTCAATGCCGAATTCTTTTAATAGTGGTCCTATGTCAAGATTTAGTACAAGTTAAAATGAGGTTTTCCCCATTTTAACCTGCCATCAGCAATTCGTGTTGTTGCACTCTACGATACAGTTCTTCATAATCATTTGGTGACATATAGTCGCAGTGACTATGAATCCGTTTTGTGTTGTAGAATGCCTCCAGATACTCGAATACCAATCGATATGCATGCCCATAATCGCGGATTTTGAAGCGATTTAACCATTCACGTTTAATCAGTGAATGAAATGATTCAATACAAGCATTATCCCATGGGTAAGCTTTTTTAGAGTAGCTACACTGCATATTTGCAGTAACACGTTTGTATTCATTAGATACATACTGGCTCCCGCGATCCGAGTGTAGAATCAATGGTTCTTCGATTTTTCGTCTTGCCTTAGCTTTATTTATTGTTTCAATCACGCAGGACACTTCCAGTGTATTAGATAGCGTCCAGGCAATGATTTTCCTGGAATATAAATCCATGATACTGGTTAGATAGACGAAGCCATCTATCGTCCAGATATAGGTGATATCAGAACACCAAACAGTATTTGGTCGTTCTGGATTAAACTGTTCATCTAGGATATTTTGAAGTTCGTTACTGAAGTCAGAATCTTTTGTGGTAATTGTCCATGGTTTTATCCATTGAGCCTTGATGCCCATTTGTTTCATATATTGCCCCACGGTACGCTCGGAAATGATTTCTCCTGCTTTACGTAATACTTGAGTAATTTTAGGAGCTCCATAATTCTGTTTAGATTCATCGTAAATATCCTTGATTTTGGCTTTTACTGCTTCACGACGCTTTTCAGCATTAGAAGGAACATGTTTCAGCCATGCATTATAACCAGCACGGGAAACGCCAAGTATTTTCAACATTCCGGAGACAGAAACACGGCGTTTAGCCTTACGGGCTGCTTCTGCCTTCTCAGCAACTTCGAGATAAATGGCTTCTGTCATTTTCCCAGAATGTTGATTGCTTTTTTTAATACATCGAGCGCATCCTGTGTATCACGTAGTTCACGCTTTAAACGTGCGATTTCTTTTGCTTCATCAGAAGCGTAGTTGCCAGAACCACGGTTTTCAATATCTCCTGTTTCGCGCAGTTCTTTTTGCCAGCGAGATAAAGACTGCTGACTGATTCCTAAGTTTAAAGCACAACCCTGCAGTCCTAAATCTCTGTGATCATGATAGTACTGGACTGCATCTATCTTGAATTGTTTATCATAGTGCTTTGCCATAATGAGATCCTCCTTCAGTGCGATACATACATAGTATCATAAAATTAGTAATAAGGAATTCTCATTTTGACTTGTACTATTTATATTCTAGCACCACCTCGGCTTTCCCTTAGGAGACACTTGTTATATTCATTTAACTAATAGAACATACACATATATCATACCGTTTGAACATGAAAATGTCAAATGCTTTTCTAAGAGAATAATTATGGGATAATTATGGTGAGGTAACAAAGTGGGATTTTGTATGTGAAATAGCTTTTATAGGACTTCTTTATGTAAAGTCGAATGTTCTGAAGCGCATATACAAAAAGCACGACTAATTTTCAATTAAAAGAAATTTGGTCATGCTTTTTATATAAGTCAAAATTTTTCCCTAAAAATTAATATGCCCTTGCAGCCAGATTTGTGCCTTCAGCCGTCTTCCAATTGCCGGTTCGCCAATTACCTTTTCAACCGGTACGCATACATCAAATTGAAGCTCATTGGTTTCAACTGTAAGAACATAAAGTTCTTTCCCAGTAAGAAGATTTTCAATGGTATCGATATTCAGAATCTCACCAAGAATCGCATACTGGTCACATTCAAGACCAGATGGCATAAAATGTGTATCGACAATGCTGTAAATATCTTCCCCACGGATTCTTTTTGATACTGCGGCATAGGTGTCGATGTCGTCAAGCGTAAGGCTTTCAATGGCATCGGGATTCCCTTCCTTTGCTGCGCTCATGAGCATCATCCGGTTGCGGAGCTCTTCCGCTCTCTTGTCCGCAGCGCCTGTATCCTTTGTGACCGGAAGCAAAATTTTCCCACTTAAGGCAAGCCCGGAAAATGTTACAGAGATTGAACTTTTGTTCAGACCGCCGAGAGTGGCTTCTTTTATGTATTCCATTCCGTTTTGAATATGGAAAATGATACTGCAGCCGAGCTTTACATCCTCGCAGACACCAACATAGGTCGGTGAGAAGGTTTTCTGTTCTACTGCAATATCAGCATAAGAGCTGACTCCACTGCCTGAAAAATATGGGAAATAGCATTCTCTGCGGAACGCTTCATCATTTTCATCGATAAAGCCGTAGGAAGAAATGCCAATTCCGTTGCCGTATTCCCTGCGAAGCTCACAGAGATCTGTGTGTTCGTCCAAGGCAATACGGTCATATCCGGAAAAATTCTTTTCGGATTCAAGAAGAATCTGATACCATTCGCGTTCAGATGCGATATCGTGGAATCCGATAGCGTTTAAATATTTATGCAAAATTTACCTCGTTTTCTATCTGATTTCAGACTTACCGCCCATGTATGGACGAAGTACTTCAGGAATGCGGACAGAACCGTCTGCCTGAAGATTGTTCTCGAGAAATGCGATCAGCATTCTCGGAGGAGCTACTACTGTGTTGTTCAGTGTGTGTGCGAAGTATTTGTTTCCGTCGCTTCCTTTTACACGGATGCCAAGACGTCTTGCCTGTGCATCACCAAGGTTAGAACAGCTTCCTACTTCAAAGTATTTCTTCTGTCTTGGAGACCATGCCTCTACGTCACAAGATTTTACTTTAAGGTCGGCAAGGTCACCTGAACAGCATTCCAGTGTACGAACCGGGATATCAAGAGAACGGAACAGATCAACAGTGTTTTTCCATAATTTATCATACCATTCTTTGCTTTCTTCCGGTTTGCATACAACGATCATTTCCTGCTTTTCAAACTGATGGATTCGGTATACACCACGTTCTTCGATTCCATGAGCACCTTTTTCTTTACGGAAGCATGGAGAATAAGAAGTCAGTGTCTTTGGAAGCTCAGCTTCATCAAGCATGGTATCGATGAATTTACCGATCATAGAATGCTCGCTGGTTCCGATCAGATATAAGTCTTCGCCTTCAATTTTGTACATCATAGAATCCATTTCGGCAAAGCTCATAACGCCTGTAACAACGTTGCTTCTGATCATGAAAGGCGGGATACAGTATGTGAATCCACGATCGATCATAAAGTCACGTGCATAAGAGATAACTGCTGAGTGAAGACGTGCAATATCTCCCATCAGATAATAGAAACCATTTCCGGCAACCTTTCCTGCACTTTCAAGATCGATTCCGTTGAATTTTTCCATAATTTCTGTATGGTATGGAATTTCAAAGTCCGGAACAACCGGTTCGCCGAATTTTTCAATTTCAACATTCTGGCTGTCGTCTTTACCAATCGGGACAGATGGATCGATGATATTTGGGATAACCATCATATCTTTTTTGATTTTTGCTTCTACTTCTTTTTCTTCAGCAGAAAGTTCTTCCATACGGGTAGCGTTTTCTTGAACTTTTTTCTTAAGCTCTTCTGCTTTCTCTTTTTCACCATGAGCCATGCATGCGCCAATTTCTTTGGAAACTTTGTTTTTCTCAGCACGGAGTGCTTCTACTTCACCTTTGATTTCACGGTTTCTCTTGTCAAGCTCAATTACTTCATCTACAAGTGGAAGCTTTTCATCCTGGAATTTTTTCTTGATGTTTTCTTTTACAACATCTGGGTTTTGTCTTAAAAATTTAATATCTAACATAATTGTTCTCCTGTCTTATTCCTTTATTTTTATATCTTATGATGTGAGTGGCAAAAGTAAATTTTTCCACTTACATCATCTTATTCTATCACCTGAGGATTATCAAGGGATTCAGGCAAATTACTGTGGTTTGATCGCATCTTGTACATCCGGATCATACATTTCCTGGTAAACGGCCTGATCTAGTGATTCGGCCTCTTCTTCAGAGAGCTCAATGTAACTTTCACCACGCACAATTTCTTTTATATAAGTGTAACAGCCATCTCTGCTGTGCATGGAATTTAGGATCCATCCATTGTTATCATTGTCAAGCATTGTGAGGGCGAAGCTGAGTTTTCCCCCCATTTCACCGAAAGCATCGTATTTTACAATACCTACTTTCTGGTAGCTGCTTCGCAACGCGCGATACAATATGCGGATGTCCGCTTTGTTTTCGTGGGCAATGTTGGAAAGCTCGTCGAGTTCATCGAATCTTGCGCTGAAGCTTTCTTCGAGTGTTTTGCCGTCCTGTCCGCGCATGAATACGTTATAGCTCGATTTCAGACGGTTGTATTTCATATTGACATTAATATAAAGAAGAAACATCAATATGATCAGCATGATAAGAAAAAGAAATATATACGCCGGATCAATTCCAAGTGACTTTAGAATTTTACTTTCCATATATTATTCTCCTTCCTGTATTGACATTAACAATTCAAATATACGTTCCAGATCGTTGTCCGAATAATATTCAATTTCAATTTTGCCTTTTCCATTTGCTTTATGATTGACATGGACTTTGGAACCGATGATTGATTTTATACGTTCCTCCAGATCTTCATATACAAACGCATTCTGGATAACAGGCTTTTCTTTTTCTTTTTTTGGCTTTTTCAGTTCTTTGACAAGTTTTTCGGTATCCCTGACACTGAGCTTTTCATCAAATACTTTATTGGCAAGAATATATTGCTGCTCTTTATCCTCGATTGCAAGAAGAGCACGTGCATGTCCGGTTGAAATCATGTCATCAATGATCATCTGCTGTACTCTCTCGTCCAGCTTTAGAAGACGCATGGAGTTTGTTACAGCAGTTCTGCTCTTTGAAACGCGCTCAGCTACCTCGTCCTGCTTCAGACTGAATTCATTTAGCAGACGCTTGTATGCCTGCGCTTCTTCGATTGGATTCAGATTTTCGCGCTGAATATTTTCAATAAGAGAAATCTCAACGATTTCCTGATCCGTGTATTCTTTAATGATAACAGGGACCTCTTTGATACCGGCCTGCTTTGCTGCACGCCAGCGACGCTCGCCGGCGATGATCTCGTAGTAATCGTTCCGCTTCTGAACAATCAGAGGCTGAAGGATTCCAAACTGTTTGATTGAATCAGCAAGTTCCAAGAGAGCATCTTCCTCAAAATGTTTTCTTGGCTGGTCACGGTTTGGCTCCACATCATTGATCTTCATCATGATTGGACCGGCATTCACTACTTCTTTTTTAGCTGGTGCAGTATGTTTTGCGGTTTTGTTTTCTTTGATTAAACTATCCAGACCTTTTCCAAGTCCGCCTCGTTTTGCTGTCATGCTTACTCTTCTCCTTTATGAATTACTTCATCTGCTAATAACATATAACTTTCAGCTCCTGTTGAACGAGGATCATATAAGTTGATTGGCAAGCCATGACTTGGGGCCTCTGCAAGTCGTATATTACGTGGAATGATAGTTTTGTAAATTGTCTGATCAAGATTATCTTTTACATTTTCAACAACTTGAAGAGAAAGATTGGTTCTGGCATCATACATAGTAAATACAACACCTTCCATTTCAAGATTTTCATTTAATCTTTCTTTTACAAGCTCGATTGTTTTAATCAGCTGGCTCAATCCTTCTAGTGCATAGTATTCACATTGAATTGGAACCAATACTGTATCTGCTGTAGTCATTGAATTGATTGTCAGCATACTAAGTGAAGGTGGGCAGTCGATAATGACGTAATCGTAATTACTTCTTATTTTAAGCACCTCATCTCTTAAAATGTATTCTTTATTCTCGGTCTCGAGTAACTCTATTTCGGCGCCAGATAGATCAATGTTTGCGGGAATTACGTCGAGATTTTCAATTGCTTCTTTGCATAATACCTGATCCATAGTGGCTTCGCCGATTAAAAGATCATATACAGTATAGTCAACATTATCCTTATCTATACCAAGACCGCTGGACATATTACCCTGTGGATCCATGTCGATTGCGAGAACTTTCTGCCCTTTCGCCGCTAAACACGAGGATAAATTGATCGCTGTTGTAGTTTTTCCAACGCCACCCTTTTGGTTGGCAACGGCAATTATTCGTCCCATTGCAATTACCTCCTTTCTAATAGTGTGCAAATATATATGAAGTTTTATTTACATCTAGATATAATTGTAACACTAAACTTTATCTAAATCTACTAAATGTTTCACGTGAAACATTTATTTCGGCATTTTTTATAAATGCGGGAATGTTTCACGTGAAACATTCTACATAAAGTGAAATATGAAAATGTATGAAAAATATTTTAGATAAATGAAAATATATTTGGCTATGAGCAGCTGAAAAAGGAGAGATAAAATGTTTCACGTGAAACATTTTGTCGAAAACCAAGGAACAATAACATGATGTAAATCTTTAAACTGTGAGGAGATTATGGTATACTTATCTATAAGCCGCAAGGTAAAATATTATACAAAAACAGATATTATTTGCGAGTATAATCTTGCTGAATCTGGACAAAAATGATTCGGAGAAGGGAGCAATTGACGATGAAAAATAAATTGAAAAGCTGCGCGATTTTAGCAACACTTGGTACGATTACAATCCATCTGATAAATAAAACACTTATAGAAATGGCAACAAAAGACAGTTTGTTAAACTCATCTGAGGGAAATTATTATGACTGGAGATTTGGAAAAATCTATTATAGAAAACAGGGAAATGGTAAACCACTACTGCTACTTCATGATTTGGATGCAGAAAGCTCTGGCGTAGAATGGAAAAAAGTAGCGGCAATTCTTGCAGAAAAGCATACTGTTTATACCGTGGATCTGCTAGGCTGTGGACGATCTGAAAAACCAAATATTACTTATACTAATTTCCTTTATGTGCAAATGCTGACGGATTTTATTAAACATATCATTGGCGAAAAGGCAGATGTTGTGGCTACGGGAGAATCGGCTGCTATTGCAGTTATGGCATGCGGAAATGATGAAAACGTGATTGGAAAGATTTGTATGGTGAATCCACTGTCACTTACGGAACTTGCAAAATGTCCGAATAAGAGAACCAAGACGCTGAAGTTCCTTATCGAAATACCGATTATTGGTACGCTACTGTACAACATTATTCATTCAAGAGAAGCGATTGATGAAAAATTTGTGGATAAGTATCTGTATGACGAAGATACGATAGATTATCAGATGACGAAGATATACCATGAATCTGCTCATAATGAAAACGCACATTCAAAATATTTGTTTGCAAGCATCAAAGGTGGATATACAAAGACAAATATTTATCATTGCATTCGCAAGGCGACAAATAGTATCTGCATTATCTCTGGACAATATGATGAAAACAGTATTGAGATTGCTAAACAATATCAGAAGCATGTGCCTGCTATAGAATGCATGTGTATAAAGGATACGAAACATCTTCCACAAATTGAACAACCGGAAGGATTCGCAGAACAGCTGGATATCCTTTTCTCTGCTGAATAATATAAAGTACGTTCAGGTACACATTATAGCCAAATGCGGGATGTACACTTCGGTGTACATCCCGCATTTGACTATATATGGCTCTTGATCAACTTTTGCGATTATCTAATAGCAAACAGAACTGGTACTTAACTGGTACTTATTCTGCTCATGAACACCATGAAAACCGACATGCAACTCTGGGAATTTCTATGGAAATTGTCTTTCTCTGAAAAACAAAACAGAAGGATGATTATTG